>Ga0207671_10003176_pt1 | contig 16589 bp, 13 predicted proteins | sample KBSC24metaG_FD_184352 | JGI IMG/M metagenome (GOLD analysis project Ga0207671, IMG submission 184352) | Corn rhizosphere microbial communities from Kellogg Biological Station, Michigan, USA - KBS C2-4 metaG (SPAdes) (version 2) | ecosystem: Host-associated > Plants > Roots > Rhizosphere > Soil... | reverse complement strand
ACCCCGAAGAAATGGCAATTAACAGGTTAATAAAAAATTTCAATTGTTGATGAAGTACCTTTGCTTACTTTTTTTTATTGCCGGCAGCAATGCCTTATACGCTGCAGGTATTGATCGGAGCTTACTGACTACAGGTCATAGTTATCGGTTTACTGCCGATACCGACACTATTGTCAGAAAAAGATCGGTTTCTGTAGGTGTAAGTTATGGCAGCGACGCTTTATTTTTCGGTCGTACCGGCCCCATTAAATATCCGTTTGTTACCGGCGATGCTATATATAACAGTAAATCGGGCATATTTGTATACGGTTCGGTACTCAAAGTATTGGGTTATGCACCCGTTGATGAAGTTGATGTAGGAGGTGGCTACTTTTACAAATTCTCAAAAGCGTTTTCGGGCGCTGCCAGCTATACCCGGTTCATATTTAACAAAAATGCCAATGTGATCAAGTCGGCATCATCCAATGATATCAACCTCAAAAACGCTTACGATTGGCATATTCTAAAAACAACCGTTGTTCTGGATTATCTTTTCGGAAAATCGAACGACTTTTTTACCACCATCAGCAATTCAAAATACTTTGAAAGCAGCTGGAGCATTTTTGATGATAAGGATTACCTGTCCTTCAACCCGTCATTCAACATGATCCTGGGTACACAGAACTTTGTGCAGCGTTACGAAGTTGATCATAACTACCAGCACGTATTACCGCCGGATGTATTAGAACACCTCAACCTGAGCGCTGCCCGCCGCAACAGAATCTTCAATATGCTTAATTATAGTTTTAAGGTACCTGTTGCCTACAACCGACCGCATTATACACTGGAAGCATCCTGGCGCTATTCCATGCCTGTTAACGTGGAGGGAACCCTGGAAAACAGGCGGGAATCATTTTTTAACTTTACATTTTACTACCTTTTTTATTAACGGCGTATGAATGTACTGATCATTGAGGATGAACGCGCGCTTGCACATGAACTGGAAATATTTCTGACCAATTATAACTACATCTGCGATGTGTGTTTTGACGGCACGTCAGCGTCCGAAAAAATCGCGGTTAACCTGTATGATTTTATTCTGATAGATCTCGGCCTGCCTGATTATGATGGACTGGACCTCTTGAAAGAGGCAAAAAAGGTAGATTCCGAAGCCGCCTGTATCATACTGACCGCCCGCGCCGAAATTAACGACCGCATCAAAGGGCTTGATCTGGGCGCCGATGATTATTTGCCAAAACCATTTTCGCTGCTGGAACTTCAAAGCCGTATGCAGGCTATTATACGCCGCAAGTTTGGAGTAAAAAACAACACGATTGAACTGGGAGAATTTCTGATCGATCTGACCAATCGTACTATATCGCATGGTAGCAACGTTGTAAACACAATTACCAAAAAGGAATTTGACCTGATAGCCTATTTAATTTTACATAAAAACAGAACTTTAACCCGTATGCAGTTAAGCGAACATATATGGGGTAGCGTGGTAAATAATGATTACGACTCCAACTATATCGACGCACACATTAAAAATATACGGAAAAAGTTAAACACCTTCGCCTCACCCGATTGGCTGGAAACAGTACGGGGCCTGGGTTATAAAATAAAGATCAACGCTTAATTATTGAAACTCAGAACAAAACTTACGCTTTTTAATGCCATATCAAAACTGGTGATCGTAGTACTGTTTGTATTGCTGGTGCCTGTATTGATCAAAAATATAAGCAGTAATTATGTCGACAGCAAGCTCATCAAACAAAAAAACAAACTGCTGCAGATAGTAAAAAGCCATGGTATTGAAACCTATATCGAAAACGGTGAAGCTTATGGTAGTTATTTGCCCCTTAAGGAGGAATTCATTAGTTTGGATGAGGTGGATCCCAATTATTTTTTAGATACCATTAAGTTAGGTAAACGCTTGTTTAGCGAGGGTGATACATTGGAGTACCGGATACTAAGTCACACATTTAAAGTTAAGAACAAAAATTATCTGCTGGAAATAGGCAAGAGTGTTGATACACTTGATGAAACCAGTATCCCGCTGCAAAATATCGCCTTTCAGGTATTGCTGGGTATGATATTATTGACCATTCTGGCCGATCAGTTTTACTCCAACTATGTGCTCAAACCTTTGCGGCTTATTATTAAAACCAAGCTTGTTGGTCAAAAGTTTCCCAATTTTAACTCCTACCGTAAAGTACGCACCACCACTACCGACTTTGAATACCTGGATATCAGTATCCATAAAATGATGGAGACCATTGCTGATAAGTTCCAGAAAGAGCGTGAGTTTATTTCCAATGCCTCGCATGAGTTGATGACTCCCATATCCATCCTGCAATCGAAGATCGAAAATATGTTTGAGGAGGAGGATATCAGTGATGACCTGAAGGTGCGTTTGATCGAGATGCAGAAAATACTTAACCGTTTAAAAAGCATTACCAAAACGTTATTATTGATATCGCAAATTGAAAATGAACAGTTTTTAAAAGAAGATAAGGTTCCGGCTGCTGAATTACTCCAGGATGTGTATGACGAGATTTCCATACGCCTGCAAGACAAAAACATCGGTTACAGCATCGACATCCCTGAAAATTGGGATTTGGTGAATGTTAATAAATTCCTGTTGTTCAATTTGTTTTTCAACCTCATCAACAATGCTATCAAATACAATAACGAGGGCGGCTATATCAAAATAACCGGAACAGCCGGGCACAATAATTTCATCATCAGCATAGCCGACAATGGTATCGGGATCGATGCTGAAGCCATCCCTTTTATATTTAACCGCTTTAAAAAATTCAGACAATCACTTCAGCAGGATAGCTTTGGTTTAGGTTTGCCCATTGTTAAATCAATAGCTACTTTTCATGATATTGACATGGAAGTAATTTCCGTTAAGGACATCGGCAGCACTTTTAAACTTATATTTCCGGCTACCCTCATTGTGGTTAACTAAACACACCTTCGGCGATTATTTTGTATCGACAATTTTACATTACTTGTACTAAAAATAAGCCATTTTTTGAGGTTTGGCCAAAATACTTTTTGCCGGCCCGAAAATTACTTTCCTAAACATTAAAAAAATATAGCTACAGTAAGCTTTTACGTGCTTTAAAAAACAATCGTCGTTTTTTGCTGTTTTTGGCATTGGCTTTGCAAATGATATATAAAACATATCATAATTATATATGAAAACTCTTCGAATTAAGATAGCCACCCTGAGTTTGGCTTTGGCCACTGTAGGTATTTTAGGCTCAGGTTGCGATTCATTAACTAAAACACAAAAAGGCGCGGCAATTGGTGCAGGTGCGGGCGGTACAATAGGCGCTTTTATTGGAAAAGCAGCCGGTAACACCGCGTTGGGAGCCATCATTGGTGGTGCTGTAGGTGGTACTGCCGGTGCGTTTATTGGTCGTAACATGGACAGACAGGCTGCCGAGATAAAACAAACCGTTCCGGGAGCTACTGTTACACGCGAAGGTGAGGGTATTTTGGTTAAATTTGATTCGGGTATATTATTTGATACCGACAAGGCCGATCTTAAACCTGCTGCACAAAGTAACCTGCAAAAACTGGCTACTTCATTACAAAACAATCAAAACACTAACATTTTAATAGTTGGTCATACAGACAACACCGGTTCAGATTCACATAATATGGATCTTTCTGTCAGAAGGGCCGAATCTGTAAAATCATACATCGCAGGCAATAATGTGAGCCCATCACGCCTAACCACTTCCGGCAAAGGCGAAAGTGAACCAATTGCTGATAATACTACAGTTGAGGGTCGTGCCCAAAACCGCAGGGTTGAAATAGTAATTGTAGCCAATGACCAAATGAAACAGCAGGCCAAACAAGCTGCCCAATAACAACCATATAATAAGATCAAGTTAATTTCAAAGCACCGGGCCGCGAGGGTCCGGTGCTTTGTGCTTTTATATGGTTTGGTCATATTTCGGTAATACATAAAAACAATTTGTAATCAACGAGTTAATCCATTATTTTTGTTTTATGATAAAAAGATCAGGAGCTTTATTATTGACCTTACTGTACACCGTTACAGTGCTGGGCTTTGCTCTTAATCTGCATTATTGTGGTATGCAGATAGCTTCTGTTAAAATTGACTCACCTGCCGTTACTTGTAAAATGGCGCAGGCTTGCGGCAAAATGAAATGCTGTAAGGATAAGCATCTACAGATCAAAGTAAAGGACGCGCACCAGATTGAACCGGTTTCTATCCTCTCCAAACTTTTTGGATTTGATGTACCCCGTTTATCTTTCAACGGATTATTTACACCATCCAGGCAATCATTTGCCAGCCCGTCTCTGGAGCGTGGGCCACCTGGCATGCCCTGGCAAAATATAGCCACATTTATTAAAAACTGCATTTTCCGTATTTGATCAACATTAATTGTTTACAGCATACCCGGTAAAACTACCGGCAGTTTATTTTCCAACAATTAATTTAAAAGATCAAAATGAAAACTCTAAAAATATTCATCGTACTTTTTGTACTTACCGCTACAGTTGCAAAAGCCCAGTTCACCAAAGCCGAACTGCAGGTTAGCGGCCTTACCTGTGCATTATGCGCCAAATCAACCGAAAAAGCATTGCGTACCCTTCCTTTTGTAAGCGAAATTAAAACCGATCTGATGCACAACTTATACCTCATTACCTTTAAAAGTGATGTGCCGGTAAATTTTGAGCAGATCAGCAAAAAGGTTCAGGGCTCAGGGTTCTCGGTAAACAGCCTGAAGGCTACCTTTAATTTTGACAACACCAAAATTGCCAATAATCTTTTCAGCTATGGCGGTGATACCTATAGGTTGTTGAATCCAGCGGATAAAGCTATCAATGGCAATGTAAACCTCACTGTTGTTGATAATGGCTTCGCCCCCAAATCAGTATCCAAAAAATATTTGAACCAGGTTACTGATACTGCTCCGGCAAGCGGCCGTATCTATCATTTAGCTATATAATCTTCATTAAGGAAACGATCATGAAGAAATTGATATTGGCTATCGGCCTTATGGCTTGGGTATGCCCTGCATTTTCGCAGGAACTGTATGTAAATACCGAACCGGCCAGCAACATGGCTACCGGCTCGTTGGGATTGCGTATCGAAAACCAGGGATTTTTTAAACCCGACTATAAAAACCGTACAAGCTTTGAAGCGATGTATGGTGTAAGCAGGCATTTAATGGTGCACGGATCATTATATGTATCTGATTATTACCACAACAACCAACATTTTGAGGGCGGCAGCGTATATGCTAAATATCGTTTTTTATCTATAGATACGGTACAGAAGCATTTCCGTGGAGCCTTTTTTGCCAAAGCATCCAGCATCAATAATCCTATCGTTAACCAGGAAATAACGTTGGAAGGTGATAACTCCGGCTTGCAAAGCGGTGTAGTGTTTACCCAGCTTTTGCATAAACTGGCATTATCCGGTTCGGCAAGTTATCTGCGTGCTTTTGATAACCGTGGCGGTTATGACCTTAACCCCTTACAGGCCCACAATGCGGTAGCCTATACTTTATCGGCTGGGTACCTGTTGTTCCCTAAAAACTATCGCGATTATCAGCAAACCAATGTTAACCTGTATACCGAACTGCTGGGTAAAACCAACCCGGGTCACGGGCAAAGCTACCTGGACGTGGCGCCTGCGGTACAGTTTATTTTTAATAGTGTTTGCCGCCTGGACCTGTCATATCGCACTCCGCTTTATAATGACATGCTCCGCAACAGCAAGAATATGTACCTGCTACGGTTAGAATATAACTTTTTTAATCTGTAGCTCCATTAACATTGTCATCCTGAGGAACGAAGGATCTATTCGCGACCACACATATTACTAAACAGATCCTTCGCTATCGCTCGGGATGACAAAAAAACATAAAGCCCCGTTCCGGAATCGGGAACGGGGCTTTATTATGTTGGTTGAGACAATAGTTTATTTAAGTGTAAAGCCTGTTTTACCCATGGTACCACCATCGGCATAAAGCAATACGGTGTATGTACCTTTCTGGAATGGCAGGTTAGGATTTACCCAATCAATAGTATATTGACTGCCATCGTCCTTAAAATCAATTGACGTTTTATAGGTGTATTGTAAGTCCTGATTATCGGCACTGAAAGTTCCGCCATCTGCAGGGGTTATCAGGTTGCCGGTTGGGTCAATAATACGCACATAAATATCGTGCATGCTTTTTATAGCGATGCTATTGCTGGCGACTGTAAAATTGATCTTGATCTTTTTAGCCGGGCTGGCACGGGTAACATCAACCTCCTTACCGCTGCTTTTAATCTTATAGGCTACCACATTTGACGTGGCCAGCTTAAGCGCCTGCGCCACCTTCACCTTCGCGTCCAGGTCCTGGTTTTGCTTGGTGAGCGTGTCGGCCTTTTTAGCTACCGTAGCCAGGTTGGTTTTTAGCGTATCCCGTTCGGTTGTTAATGATTGATTTTGTTTCTTCAGCTCTTCAATATCGGCGGTGTATTTAGTTACAAAATAACGTAATTGTTTTACATCTTCCTGAGCTTTGGACAGTTCGGCCTTGGTTAATTTACCTTTAGCCAATTGAGTTCTTAATACTTTGATCTTGGCGACCAATGAATCGTTTTTGGCCTGCATTTGTTGGGATAGTTTGGCTTTCCCCGTATTTACCTGCTGAATTTGCGACTCAAGACTGTCTAATTCTGTTTGCAGACGGGTTTGTTCATCATGCTGGTACACAATTTTAGTATCTGATTTGTTTTTCTGCAAATACAAATACACATCTGTACCCAATAAAGCCAATACCACCACAATGAGGAAATAAATGACGTTGGAGTTTTTCTTAGATGGTTGACCGGATTGATTTTCCATAGCAATTAAATGTTTAATGTTTTAATACAGTTAAAAAGCAAAGCTGTTTTAAAAAAATGCAGCAATTTAACTATCGTGATTAATTTACAAGCAAATCTAAACTGATAGATATTGCCCGCTTTACCTGTATTTTTACTTTATCAGCACTTTCATACTCAACGATATATAAACGTTGAAACACTAAAAATATGATTTTTAAAAGAATTACAGGTAAACAATTACGTTAGGCAACGGTTAAAAATAAATACAATATGCTAAAATCACAATAAACCTGCAAATTTTATACTTCATAATAAAAGTGCAACGTTATGAGTTTTATATCTTTGCAGCTTTTACTTTAATCCCTATTGATGCATATATTTCGCCACTTTATACTACTAACCATATCCCTGCTTACCATCGCAACTGTTTACGCGCAGCCAGCCGAGCCTGCGTCTGATGAACCAATAGTTAAAACTGAACCCAAACGGGAATTCAGGGGAGTGTGGATAGCTACGGTGGTAAATATCGACTGGCCCACAAGTACTAAGTTTACAAGCGATAAGCAAAAACAGGAACTACTGGATATACTCAATTCGCACCAGGAAACCGGTATTAACGCAGTAATGCTGCAGGTACGCCCCGCTGCCGATGCCTTTTATGCCAAAAGCCGCGAACCCTGGTCGAAATATTTAACCGGTAAACAGGGCCAAGGGCCCACCCCTGCTTATGACCCCCTTGAGTTTGCCATAACCGAGGCCCACAAACGCGGTATGGAACTGCATGCCTGGTTTAACCCTTACCGTGCTACTTTTGACGGTAATTTCGGTGCCCTGAGTCCACAGCATATCACTAAAATAAAACCTGATTGGTTTTTTACCTATGGTGGTATCAAAACTTTTAACCCCGGACTGCCCGAAGTGCGCGAATATATTGTACAGGTAATCCTGGACGTGGTTGACAACTATGATATTGATGGAGTGCACATGGATGATTATTTTTATCCATACCCTATTGCCGGCCAAAAGATCAATGACGATGAAACCTTTAGAAAATACGGACAAGGTTTTGACAATATTAAGGACTGGCGCCGCCACAATGTGGATCTGCTGATAAAAATGATAGACGATAGTGTACATGCACACAACCCGGATATCAAATTTGGTATCAGTCCCTTTGGTATATGGGCCAATAAGGCTCAAAATGACGAAGGTTCTGAAACCAGTGGAGGTTCATCCTATTACGAAAACTATGCCGACTCGCGCGAATGGATAAAACAGGGCTGGGTAGACTATATCAACCCACAGCTTTACTGGCCCATTGGCAACCGTTCGGCAGATTTTGAAAAACTGCTCGACTGGTGGAGCGACAATACCTATGGCAGGCACCTGTATATTGGGCAGGCGGCTTATCGTATCAATGAGCGTAAAACAGTGGCCTTTAAAAATCCTAAACAACTACCCGACCAGATCAGTATGATGCGTGCTAACCCCCGCGTTCAGGGTAGTGTTTATTTTAGTTCCAATTCGCTGACCAGTAATCCCTTGGGTTTTACCGACTCGCTTCGTGAAAATTATTATAAGTACCCGGCCTTGCCGCCGGTGATGCTTTGGCGCGACTCTATAGCTCCTAATGTACCCCGGGAGTTCACCGCAAAAGCTTTACAAGGCCATGTACAATTAAGATGGATGGCGCCCACCCTTGCCCGCGACGAACAACCTGTTTATGGTTATGTGATCTACCGGTTTACGGATGGCGAAAAGATCAACATCGACGATCCTAAGAACATACTACGCATTCAATACAACAACGGTTTAGGCTTTGAAGATACCACTGTACTAAAGGGCAAAACCTATATGTATGTGATCACCGCGATCGACAGGTTAAAGAATGAGAGCGACCGGTCGCCAACTATCGCGGTCACGGTTCGCTGATCAGCTGTTCATCACCGAACCGCAATTGATATCGATAGTTTGCCCGGTAATAGATCGCTGACTTAACAGATAGGCTACCAAGCCGGCTATTTCATCGGGCTGACTCATACGCCGGAGCGGTACGCTTTGCATAGCTATTTCATAAAATTCCTGCTTGCTGATGCCAATACCGTCGGCTATCCCTTGCAAGCCATCCTGCGACATTTCGGTATCTACCCAACCCGGGCAAATGGCATTCACCAGTATGCTTTCGGGGGCGAATTGTATCGCCCATGAGCGCATTAATCCCAATAAACCCGCTTTTGAGGCACAGTAGGCAGAATAGTTGGCCACGCCCAGCCTTGCCAATACCGACGAAGTAATCAGGATATGTTTCTCCCCAGCCGCATTTTGCAGCGCGGGTAAAAATGAGTTTACAAAATTATAGGTACCGGTAAGGTTAGTATTGATGATATCGGCCCAGCGGTCGTCATCACCCCAGTAATTTTCGCCGCCGATACCCGAGTTGGCTACCAGTCCGTTCACTACCGTATTCCCTAGTTGTTTAAAGGCCAGGGCAAGACTTTTTTGATCACGGATATCCGCTATCAACAGACTATGATTACCCGCTGGCAGGCTCTGTAGCGTTTGTCTTAATTTTTGCTCATCTCGACCAAGTAGAATACAGGTATTACCATCCTGCGCCAGTTTTTGCGCGATAGCCTGCCCGATGCCGCTCCCGGCGCCGCTGATGATATAGGTGTTGGTCATATTTTATAGGTTGATGAGCTGCTTTTGTTGCAGACTGTCAAGATAAATATCTATCTCGGTGTCGCCCATGCCATATATTTTATCCTCGTTCCAAAAGGTAGCGTATATGGATGAACGTGTTTTAGCACCGCTATTGTAAATGTCCAGCAGTCGCTGTTCAATGTAGCCCAGGCCGGTTTCATTTACCTGTAAACGCTTCAAATGGGCCTGTAAAGCAGGTTTTAGTAAGGGCACGCCGCCCCAAAAGCTATTTTCGTTGAGCCATTTTTCCAGCTCGGCGGCATCACCTTGTACGTATAGCTGCCAGGCTTCGGTAGCCAGTTCAAACTCCCATTCGTTCAGGCGTTCGCGGCCATCATATAGTTCCTCGAATTGCTCCCCGTTGAGCTCGCCCAGGCCTTTGGCAAAATTAAACTGTACGCAATCGGCCAGGCAAATCAAATAAATAGCCGGTGCCGACATATCCGTTTTACGGCTAAGCATCTGTAAAACACCCAGTAAATTTACCTGGCAATGCAGGTCGAACTCAAACCAGAGGTTAATTTCGGTATAGTCGCTGTTGAGTTTACCCAGTTCGTCAATTACCTTGTTCTGGTAGGCATCCAGGTCCTCTTTGAACGTTTGGCTGATCCATTGGGCACGTGTGCTCCAGAAACTGCCTGCCAGGATATTTTCCTGCAATGGGCCCTCAGAAAGCACTTCGCGCCATACCAGTACATCGCCATCCAGCCCGGTTTCGTTAAAACCCGACAGAGCGGCATCCCCGTTTAAAATATGCAATATGTTACTCATCGGTTTTAGAATTAGTAGCAGAGCCCCGACCTTGGTCGCCGAGACATCCTAATGGTAAAAATAAATTTAAAATTGCAGCAATTATGCCCAACTAAAAATTTACCTGAAATTCTGAAGATGAAATGACGATGGCTACTTTTTCTTACTTTCCAGAACCGGAAAACTTTTTAAAGCTTGAATTTTAACACTTTTTCAGTCGAAAACAGCATAAAACGGCCCGATAATACTCGTTTTAATAACGATTTAACGCCATTTTAACACTTTTTAACAAATTTCTGATGAGTTTTGAAAGGTTTAAAAAGTATTAAATAATTGATAATCAACACAATGAACTAAAATAGATTGTTTTTGGTCTTGTTTTGTCCTTAACTAAACAGCCCGGTTTTCCTTTTTCGGAGAACCGGGCTGCTATTGATATAAATATACGAAAATTTAAGAAGATTGGCAAATGTTGGGATAAGGTGGATGGTGAGCAATCTCTATGCTATATAGGGCAAAGATACCTATCGTATACCCGCTCCCTGGCCGCGGGAGGGCCAGATACTTTTGTCGCCACAAAAGTATCCAAAAAGGCTTTCAGCAGAAATGCTTCTTTGCGCTCATAGCCTTTGCCCCGCAAATCAGCCAGAACCACGGGCTGCTAAACCTCTCCTCCACTTCGTTCACACGTTCCCTTGCTTCGGCGAGGTTTGCTAATGCCCATCAACCGCACAGGCCACCATTGTTCTGCCCGCTTTCGGCCGAAGCTTATCTGCTGACCGAGGAGAAAAATTGTTTAATCAATAATTAAGAAATCCTGGTAATCCAAAAATCCAATAAATCATGGTTCAGACAATTGCCCGCTTTCGTCCGAAGCTTATCTGCTGACGGAGGAAGTTCCTTTTTTTACCCTCTTTCCGCCGCAGGCGAAGAGAGGGTCGACTAGCGCAGCGCAGTCGGGGTGAGTAGTTTCCGAAAGAAGTTTTTTAAAGCCCTCTCTCCCGATAGCTATCGGGATGGAGAGGGTTGGGTGAGGTTCTACTTAGTTTTTCCCAAACTATCACCCATCATCTTTTGTTGACTGGCTTTAATGTATACCCTGATATCGTAATCCGACATTTTCTTGATCTGTTCTATACCCGGGCGGTATCTATCCATAAAATTCAACAGGGAATCACCTTTAAGATTGGTGATGGTGCCGACCAGGTTTTCGCTGAAGCGGCTGTCGATGTAGCGATTCTGTTCATCCCTGATCAGTACTTTTTTAAATTTATATTCCCGGCTGTGTTTGTAAGTTAAAGCCCGGATAAACTGGGATGGAACAATCGTGATGCCAGCTACTGGTAAAAGCCCGGCATTACTACCCGATACTGCAATCATATCCTTAAGCTTTGGCGGAGAAGAATTAAACTCTTTCGCAAACATTTTACGGTTATTCAGCGAATCTTTTATGCGGTCCCTTTTGGCGGTTACATGAACCTCGTTGAGCTCAATAATCGCGGCTTCCAAACCAATGTGGATATTTTTACTATTTGCCAGATTAAGCGGCAGCACATACAATTTATATCCCTGCATTTTTACCCGTAAGGTATCTCCAGCTTTGGCTTCGTTCATACTAAACTCGCCCTGTATACCGGTAATAGTGTTTGCTTTGGAAGTACTTACCCAGGCGCCGGTAAGTGGCTGCCCGGTTTTTTTATCGGCCACAATGCCGCTTAACGTTTGCCCGTAAGAGCATAAACAGGCACCTATCAAAAGCAGGGTGAGCAGGCCGCGCATTAGTTTATATGTTTTGATAATCAAATCATTACAAACATAAGTACCGGACGGGATTGATAAAATTGGTTTAACGTTTTTTAACTTTCGAACCTACCTATCATATCATGCTGAACGGTTGAAGCATCTGTTTTACGACTCGCATATTCAACAATAGATCCTTCGCTACGCTCAGGATGACAAAGAGAATTTGAAGTCATGCCGAACTTATTTCGGCATCCCATAAGCAGGGCATACAATATGTTAATTAACCTGTCCTGAGAGATCCTGAAACAAGTTCAGGATGACACCGCTTATTTAATAGCAACAAACACCCTATTCGTTTAAAATATGAGGTAATTGATTGAAATATTGGTGATTAATGGCTAAAAAATTCCGATATTTAACTACCATCAAAAACCAAAGCCATGAAAAGTATCTATATCGCAATCGTGTTCCTAATGGCGACTGTACCCGTTATATTGGCACCACCACCGCCCATTCTGAACAAAAAAAGCGCGCACCATTCCACCATCTGTAAAACGGGTATGCTTTTGAAAAAGGGAGAAAGATCAGGGTGCTGTAAACATCACTGCCAGAAGATTCAGCACATTTAATAATAGATCCTTCGCTGTGCTCCGGATGACAAAGAAAATCTGAAGTCATGCCGAACTTGTTTCGGCACCCCATGAGCAGGGTTATACAACCTGATGGATTGTCTGTCCTGTGAGATCCTGAAACAAGTTCAGGATGACGGCGCTTGTTTATTATTTCCTACCGCAGCCCCTCTTTTGTAGAACTTATCCCGCGTAAAAGATCTCCCCTCGTACCTCGTTCGAGATGACAGCTTTTTTTAACCTTACTTTCTTCTTTTTTCTTCCCTGTCTGCAGAACAGCTTCGGGCGAAAGCAGGCAGAACTATGGTGGACTGTGCGGTTGCAGGGGCATAGCAAGTTTTTGCTGAAGCGAGGGAAACGTGCGAACGAAGTAGGGCAAAATAATTGCAGCCCGTGGTTCTGTCTGCTTTGCAGGGTAAAGGCCTTGTGCGCAAAGAAGCATTTCTGCTGACAGCCTTTTGGGTTACTTTTGTGGCGACAAAAGTGACTGGCCCTCCCGCGGCCAAGAGCGGGTATACGCCTTGTAAGTGGCCCTGTATTACCGTTCTCTCATCAATGAACTCGTGAGGAGATTGCCACGCTTCGCTCGCAATGACATGGAAGTTATAGGATGATCGTGCTTAAACAAAAAACCCTGCCTTGCGGCAGGGTTCGCACATTTAACTATTTATAACTGAACAAAAAACTTCATTTGTTTAGCCCAAGCTCAGGAACAACCCATGGAGTTGCCGCAGTTAAGGCATTTGTAACAGGTGCCCGAACGCAGGGTGGTATGCCCGCAAACATTGCAGCTGGGGGCATCACTTTGTACGCCCATGCTCAGGTCGACAGAAAGGCCTTGTCTTTTACTGTTGTTAAAACCTGCTGGATTATTAACTGGTACATATACATTGCTTTCGTCGCTGTTAAAATCCTCATCACCCATTTGCGGGTTGCCGAGAATGCCATTTTTATCGGTAATGATATGCACCAGGTCGATACGGTTCTGGTATTCATAACCCAGCATCCGGAAAATATAGTCGATAATACTGGTGGCGCTTTTGATATTGGCATGGCCTACCACCATACCGGCAGGTTCAAAGCGGGTGAAAGTAAATTTCTCTACATACTCTTCCAGCGGTACGCCATACTGTAATCCCACCGAAACAGCGATAGCAAAACAGTTCATGAGTGAGCGGAAGGTAGCGCCTTCTTTGTGCATATCCACAAATATTTCGCCCAGGGTGCCATCTTCATATTCGCCGGTGCGTACAAACACAGTTTGTCCGTCGATAATGGCTTTCTGGGTAAATCCACCGCGTTTAAAGGGCAGGTTCTTTTTTTCTACCACGCGCGATAGCTGCCGCATAAAATTGGTATCCTTCGATCTTTCCATAATAGCCATGGCCGCTTCGATCACCTGCTCGGGGGTCAGGTCACTTAGTTTTACATTGGCGGCCTCGCCCAGTACTTCTTCTACGGTTTCCAGTTTATCGTCAGCCTCCTCTTTAGTGTCGGATTTGGTGGATAGCGGCTGACTCAGTTTGCAGCCATCGCGGTAAAGCGCGTTGGCTTTCAGCCCCAGTTCCCATGAGAGCTGATAGCAATCCTTGATCTCATCAACCTTAGCCTCATTAGGCAGGTTAATGGTTTTTGATATGGCGCCGGATAAGAAAGGCTGTGCGGCGGCCATCATCTTGATGTGACCATGCGCATGGATATAACGCTCGCCTTTGGCGCCGCATTTATTGGCGCAATCAAATATGGGGTAATGTGCTTCTTTTAAATAAGGAGCGCCTTCAATGGTCATAGTGCCGCAGATGTATTCGTTGGCTTCGGCAATTTGTTTTTTGCTGAAACCCAGCGCGCGCAGCACGTTAAAGTCGGGCGCGTTGTATTGATCGGCAGTAATGCCCAGGCGTTTCAGGCATTCCTCGCCCAGCGACCAGATATTGAACGCAAAGCTGATCTCAAAGGCCGATACCAGTCCTTTGTCGAGCTTTTCGAGTTCATCATCCGTAAAACCTTTGGCTTTCAGACTGTCGGTATTCACGTGCGGCGCGCCTTTTAAGCTGGCCGAGCCTTTGGCATAGTTTACAATGGCGGTAACCTCGTGTTCGCGATAGCCCAGGTTGCGCAGGGCTTCGGGCACAGCCTGGTTAATGATCTTGAAATAACCACCGCCCGATAGTTTTTTGAATTTTACCAGCGCGAAATCAGGTTCGATGCCGGTAGTATCGCAATCCATCACCAAACCAATGGTGCCGGTTGGGGCAATAACGGTAGTTTGAGCATTGCGATAACCATGCTTTTCGCCCATTTCCACAGCCTTATCCCAGGCATTGCAGGCGGCAGATAGCAGGTAATCCGGACAATATTTAGGATTGATACCCGGAGGCGCTATCTCTAAATTCTCGTAATTTTCGGTAGAGTTATAGGCAGCGTAGCGATGATTGCGCATCACCCGCAGCATATGTTGTTTGTTATCGTTGTATTTGCGGAAAGGCCCCAACTCGCGGGCCATTTCGGCCGAGGTAGCGTAGGCAGTGCCCGTCATGATGGCAGTGATAGCGCCACCAATAGCGCGGGCCTTGTCACTATCGTAAGGGATACCATTTACCATTAAGGCCGAACCTAAGTTGGCATAACCTAAGCCCAGGGTACGATAATCGTAGGATAGCTGTGCTACTTCTTTGGATGGGAATTGTGCCATCAGTACCGAGATCTCGAGCACGATAGTCCATATGCGGCAGGCATGCTCAAAGCCCTTTACGTCAAATACCCGGGTTTGCGGGTCAAAGAAATGCGCCAGATTAATAGAAGCCAGGTTACAGGCCGTATTATCCAGGAACATATACTCCGAGCATGGGTTGGAGGCATTGATACGGCCACCTTCGGGACAGGTATGCCACTCGTTAATGGTGGTATCAAACTGCACACCCGGATCGGCACAGGCCCAGGCCGCAAAAGCGATATCGTCCCAAAGTTTTTGTGAAGCAACGGTTTTGGTTACTTTACCGGTGATGCGACTGGTGAGTTCCCAGGGTTTACCGCCTTTGAGGGCATGGAAAAAACTGTTGGGTACACGCACCGAATTATTGGAGTTTTGGCCCGATACGGTGCGATATGCCTCGCCTTCGTAATCAGATGAATAACCGGCTGCTATCAACGCGGCCACTTTCTTTTCTTCTTCTACCTTCCAGTTCACAAACCCTTCAATCTCGGGGTGATCCAGATCAAGGCAAACCATTTTGGCAGCCCTGCGGGTAGTACCGCCCGATTTGATAGCACCGGCGGCACGGTCGCCTATTTTGAGGAATGACATGAGGCCTGATGAATAACCGCCACCGGCCAGTTTTTCTGTTTCGCCCCGAATTTTGGAGAAATTGGTTCCTACGCCAGAGCCATATTTAAATATGCGGGCCTCACGAACCCAAAGATCCATGATGCCACCCTTGTTCACCAAGTCGTCATCAACAGAAAGTATAAAGCAGGCATGCGGCTGCGGACGCTCGTAAGCCGAGGTTGATTTACTCAGCACTTCGGTAAGCGGGTCAACAAAATAATGCCCCTGCGGCTTGCCTGTGATACTGTACGAGGTATGCAAGCCGGTATTGAACCATTGCGGCGAATTTGGGGCTGCCAATTGACCGACAATGGTGTAAACTATTTCGTCATAAAAAATATCGGCGTCTTTTGGGCTGGCAAAGTAGCCGTAGCGTACGCCCCAGTCTTTCCAGCAATTGGCCATGCGGTGCGCCACTTGCTTAATGCTCCTTTCGGACCCGCTGCTGCCATCCGCTTGCGGAACGCCGGCCTTGCGGAAATATTTTTGTGCCAGGATATCAGTTGCCACCTGGCTCCAGGCCGCGGGCACTTCTACATCGTTCATTTCAAACACAGCATCGCCTGATGGATTACGGATCACCGACG
>Ga0207671_10003172_pt1 | contig 16611 bp, 10 predicted proteins | sample KBSC24metaG_FD_184352 | JGI IMG/M metagenome (GOLD analysis project Ga0207671, IMG submission 184352) | Corn rhizosphere microbial communities from Kellogg Biological Station, Michigan, USA - KBS C2-4 metaG (SPAdes) (version 2) | ecosystem: Host-associated > Plants > Roots > Rhizosphere > Soil... | reverse complement strand
CCGATCTCCTGGAGGACATTCGCACGGACTGCACCCAGATTGCCGGAAATGATTGGAAGCACTCCCAATAATGAAAGGGCCCGGCGAACGAAGCCTGTCCCGATGTGGCTCGTAACCGCCAGGACCCGCTGAATGTACGTTCGCGTATTGAGAGGAACATCGTTGCCACAGACTGCATCGATGCCTGGTTCGGCAAACCAGCGAACCATGTTGCTGACCGTATCCGGTAGAAAGATGCTGTCCGCATCCGTGAATAGGATCACCTCGCCCAAAGCCGCAGCAGCTCCCCGGTTCAGCGCTGTTGCTTTTCCTCCATTGGACTGCCAAATGTAACGGACCTTCACGCCATCTACCAAGTCTTCAATTGCGTGTCCCGTGGCATCGACCGAACCGTCATCGATCACGACAATCTCAAGGCTTTTGTAGCTTGATGCCAGAAGCGATTCGACACAGTCCCGAATCGTCCTCTCCTCGTTGTAGGCAGGCACCAGTACCGACACCCGGCTTGTGAAAGGTTTTGCCAAGTTCCTGCGGAGAGTCACCCGCTTCCAAAGCACATATGCAAGTGTCAGCGGAAAACAACAGATCACTTGAATGGTCACTAAGGCAGCCGCGAGACCGATCGGAAGCAACACCGTCTTTTCGATCAGATCAATGTGCAGCATCATTGCACCCACCGATACACCCAGAAGGCTTCGGCGTACGGCACGCCGGCTTGCAGGCCGCGATGTGCGGCGCGTCCTTTCACCACTTCAGAGTCCATGTAGAACTTTCCACGTTGCGTCTTGTGGCTGCTGATGGCTGACAGCTTGTCAGGTAAGAACGCGGTGATGTCGACGAAGTAATTCGGAACAAATTCCTTGGGAGCGCTGATGCTTTCGTAACACAACAGAGAACAGCTCCTCGCGGCTTCTTTTGCGGCCTCGAACACCGCTATGTGATCTCCGTGTGTCTCATGCGGACTGTGAGTGATGACCATTTGTATCCCGAGATCCTTGATCTTTGCCTCGACGACTGCCCGCATCGCCGAGATATGCTCTCGCAAGTGAGTATCAGGAAAGTTCAACACCCAAAGATCACTCAATCCCAGGTGGCTCGCCCCTTGCCGTGCCTCGCCTTCTCGAACACCCGGAGGAGCATTGGTACCCACTTCACCCTGCGTCATAACCAGAGCGAAGACCTTCTTTCCTTCCTGAGCAAGCTTTAGGAGAGATCCTGCGGCGCCAAGCTCGATGTCGTCAGGATGAGCGCCGATCACCAGGATATTCTCTGCTTTCGGCGTCTTCGCCGAAGCGTACATCTCACGGAACAGAAGCAAAGTGCAAGCGGACAGAGTTGCAAGAACGCCTGTTTCCATGATTTTGAACGCGACATTTGCTTCCGCAAGAACGTGCAGCGTGTAAATCACAACGAACAGAAAGTAGAGAATCGGCAGGACGATCGCATAGAGCGTTCTGTGCATGGGACCCTGCCAGATAAAGCGTCTCTGGCGCTTGTAAAAAAACACACTTGGCAACGAGAGTATGGAAAGAAAGGCCACCGGCTCGCCGATTGCCTCTATGGCCTTCTGCCGGTCAAGTCGGCTATCTCTTCGAATCTCCTGGAGAAGCTCTATCGCCTGGTGATCATTTGGAGCTGTGCGGAGAGCCTGCGTCACCACCTCCTCCGCCAGGGTCCTCTCGCCCGCATTTTGGTAGGCGCGCGCAAGGTCCAGGGCAGTCTCTATTGATTTCGGCTCAACCTTCAATGCATTGCGGTAGTTTTCGGCAGCATTGGAAAAATCCTTGCGCCAGACATATGCATCGGCCAGGGAGCGGTATGCGCTGGCAGACGGATTGAGAGCGACTGCGGCCTTGAGTTGCTCCACTCCTTCGGCCAGATCTCCGCTCCAGGAGAGCACCGTCCCCTTCTGGGCAAGTAGCTCCGCATCGTGCGGATGCCTGGCGATCCCGTTATTCAGGAAGCTCAATGATCGAGCGAAATCACCTGCCAGCGCATAGGTCTGTGACAGGCCTTTTATCGCTTCGAGATTGTCCGGGTCCACTCTCAGAACCGCTTCCAGTTGCTGCTCCGAATCGGAGTACCGGTGCGACCAGCGAAGCACATTCGCCATTCCAATGCGGGCTTCCAGATTGGAGGGAGATGCATGCAGGACGTCCGCATAGGTCACGAGTGCTCGGTCGTAATCTCCATTCCATGCGAGCACTTCGGCAAGGTGCCACCGAGAGTCGATATCAGTCGGACTTGCCTTAAGCGCCGTCTCATATTCGTGAATGGCGTCGGGGAAGGCTCCGGTCTTCGCATAGCGGGCAGCCAGTTCCCGATGCGCGTCGTCGTGCTGCATGACAGGGTGTGCAGCAGACTGGAGTTCGGCGTCGCAACGCGAGGTTGCGGATCCCATGACGAAAACGACATAGACAGAAATTGCAGTGATCGCGGATTTCGGAACGTATCTCATCGAATTGGTAACCTGAAACGCGTGGTGACGTAAATTGCCTGATCGTTCCGGACGGGACGTCGTACTACTTTCCCGCCGAAAGAGATTTCAGACCATCTTGACGGCCTCCAGGAGAGCCCGGCGTTATACACCTGTGCGATCCGCCCGCTGAATACACTCTGATTTGAATAGCTGTCGTAAACGTGTCCGGCTCGAAGCTTGAGATCCTTGCGAAGGATCACGGCACATGCGCTAAGAAGTGAGTAGCTTGTACTTCGGTCGAGATCCCGGTTCGGCAAAATCAGGACGTTGGCTTCGAAACGGGGAAAAGTGAATGTACCGCCGCCACCGGCGAGAAACTGCTTCCCGTAAGCGGGTATGACAATGTGATTCGTCTTGTCTACGACAGTCCGATCAGGGTCCGGATCTCGCAGTGTGGCAGCCTTCAGTTGCAGACTAAGGGGCTTCCAGGCGGTCTGGTAATCAATGTCTCCGCTAACCTTGTGATTGTTCACGTGCTCGTTCTGGTCGAAAAAGAAGTTCGGCCTGAAGAACTCATACGAGATTGTCCCCTGCACACGCGAAGTCAGCTTCCCGGATAGCTCAACTCCAGCAGTCGGAACATGTCGGTAAGCATTGGCATCGGGCACCAGCGTAATTGCCACCGGGTAGTTGTACGTGTCCTGCTCGAAGCTGAATTTTGTGTAGAAAGCTGGGGAAAAGAAAGCATACGCTTTTCCGTAGTACGAACGTCGCGTATAGAAATATTTGTCTGAATACGAGGCTCCAGCATAGGGATCGACGTGGTCAATCCCGCCGTAGAAACCTTCTGTCTGCCAGCCCTTTGTTGTTGAATCAGTCTCCCATCCGCCGAAGGAGTTGAACAAGCTCAACCCGCGCTGGTAGGCGAGATCGTCTAGTTCTCTTTGCGCATCCTGCGGAAATGGCGAGAATTCAAGTTCCCGCTTATAAAGTTTTCGAGCCTCTGCAAAATGGTGATTCCATCTGTTCACCGTGGCCAGATTGCTCAGAAGCTCGGAATCTCGAATCCCGAGATCAAGAGCTTTTTTGTATTCTCGTTCTGCCGCTCCGGCATTGCCTTCGTGGCGGTACGCATCCCCCAGCAATTCATGAGCCCTGGCGTTCTGCGGCTCGTGATTCAGCACGGATTCAAGTACAGCCTTCGCTTTTCGTGTTGATCCGGCATCGAGAAGTTGAGATGCCTGTCGAATCGACTCTTCACCTATTGCGCTGAGATTGAGCGCGCAAACGATCATTATTACCCACAACGTTCGTGAGTTCACAGCTGACTCCTCCAGTTGGTTACGATTGTGTTTAGAACTTCCTCGGCTGCGCGAACGTTCGCGCCCACGCGGGCGTTGATCTCGAGAATGCGTGGCCGCCCATCTCTTCCGCGCCGCACGTCAATGTCGATGGGGCCCTCGAGTCGAAGTGCCGAAACGGCCTCCATGGCCACTGCGGCTACGTCCGGCTCATAGACACGCTGAACAGACAGGGCATTTCCGACAATTCCATTCTTTAACGCAGTCTTTTTCAGCACTACGCAGGCAGTAGTGTTTCCGCCGGGATCGCCGAACAGGTTCACGTCGTACTCATCGCCCGGCAGAAACTCCTGAAAAACGCGATCACTTGCAAGCGCTGAGGGAAGCTCGTCAACACTCGCATGCAGTTCTACCTCTCTCCCCCCTCTTCCGCTGCGCGGCTTCGAAAGCATGGGGAATGGAATCGTCTGAAGAAGGTCGTCTTTCGAATCGCCGGAATAGGACCGTGGGACGGCTACGCCGCGTTTCGACAGAGCCTGAGCAGTGTGCCATTTGTCATTTGCGATACACACAGCCTCGCTGGCGGAGAGGAAGACAGCGCAGCTTCTGCGCCTAATCGATTCCCGGCATCCCGCGATTTTAGGGAGTTCTTCGGTAACAGTGGGAACCAGCAGACTGGCCTGCGATTCCTCTAATGCCTGGCCCAGTGCATCGATAAATCTCTGATCCAACGCTGCGGGGAGCATGGTGAAGTCAGATCCCCGAGTGACGTTCATGTCGGCTCGCGTCACTGCAACGCCGACATCTTCAAAGTACTCAGAAACAGCTCGGCCCGCAGGTCCACCGGCCCCAGTGACCATTGCAACAAGACTCTTCATGAACTGTGCGCCCCACAGTGATGCGTGTCTTGCCTTTGTGTGCCTACCCAAGAGTGCGGGTCTGGCCGGCCGGAACTTCTTCTCAACGGGAACAAACGGCAGGTGCGAGAAGCTAGGTCATCTGTGCACCGCCTCCCCAGTGCAGTGAATCTTGGCTCACGGCGGAAGCCTAGATGTCATCGGAACGTCAGGACATTGTCATTTATGATTCGTCGAACGAAGGGCACGGCCTCCAACGGATCGACAGTGATCGCGAAGTTCAGTGTTCCCTAAGAATCTAAAACACCTCAACGCCGCGATTGGAGCCGAGCCACATACCACCCCGAAGCGATCGAGAACGGGAAGTCGGCTATCGTCCAGCGATTGAGTCGATTTGGGCCTCAACTGTTGCCAACAGGTCAATGCGCTCATTGAGATTTCTGGGTCAATTCCGTCATAGATACCGGGTAACGTTAGTTCCAATCGGGACTGCCCGCGGGCGAGGCATCGAGTTTGCACCGTTCAACTTGAGCGGGCAGCTTCGATTGGATCGTTTGGAGTTAGTCTGTGCGGATCTCGGCGGCCGCAGACCGTGAAAATTGAGATTGCTTATGTTCATGCACGGGCTGTTCGCGCACTCCTCCTTGGAACTTTCCGAGCCGTTCTCGACAGGCCGACCGGGGCGGATGAAGTCCGCAGGGCGTTCGCGCTTTTGCCTTTGCGGGATGTAGGGCTTGGCAACTGCATCGTTCGGAAAGTTCCATTCGTTACCCCAGTCAACAGGTTGTACAGCACGCCCGATCGAGAGGCGGACGGGATATTGACGACTGTGCTGTTTCAGCGTGTATACGCGAGTAACTCGGGTCACTTCGTTATTTTTGACTCAAAATAATCCGAAGTGTCTTAGGCCAAGCCAGCGCGATCATCCGGAAATGGAGTATGGATTTCGTGGCACAGCGGCTAGTCGGTCGTTGGAACCGGGCGCTGACCGATCAGTACACTCGTGAGTGCCTGACGCTGTTCGCCGAAGTGGCGCTCAGTGGAGAGAAGGCGGCGTCCGCACTGGAAAAGGTAGTTGCACTGCGCGGCGCAAGAAGTCGATCACCGTGGTCAACCGGGCTGAGTCCGCCAGCAAGGAGGCACATATTTTCCGCACAAGAGTTCACGCGCGTGTACAATCCGCTTACTCCCCAGGAGGAGACCCGCATGGTAATGAAAGTATTGGCTATTACGGCCCTAAGCCTGTCCTGCTGTCTCAGTCTGACCAGCAACCTTCACAGCCAGAGCACTGGCGATGTCGCACAACAGATCAAGCAGTTGCAGCAAGAGTCCCGAGACGCGCAGATGAAAAATGATGTGTCCTGGGAGCAGAAGCATTTAGCTGAGGGTTTCATGGGGGGAAACAGTTGGGGAGCTTGGGAGACGAGAGACGAGTTCATTAAGGACATGCAAAGCAAGTCAATCAAGTGGAAGAGCGGCAACCTCAGCGACCTGAAGGTCGCGACGTTCGGTCCAAATACTGCGGTTTCTCATTACACTTTCACCTACGATGCTGACTTCAAGAGCATACATCGCGCACGTACAGTCATTTGCAGTGACACCTGGGTGAATGATTCTGGGACGTGGAAAACGGCTTCGACACACTGCACCTTGGTGAAAGGCAAGTAGGCGTCCATACGCCTTGATTGATGGGTGATCAGCTTGGAGGACCTCCGAGTTGCACTCAACCTCGGAAGAATCTCACTTCTCGGCCACAGCCATGGCGGCGTCCTTGCGCAAGCCTATGCGCTGAGGTATCAACAGAATCTCATTCGATTACCCCTCAACAGTAGCTCGCGTCTACCTCTTATATGATTCGGTTCTGGCTGGCGATAAGCCCAATATACCAGCGGAGAAATTAGCCAGGCTACATTAACCTGAGGCGCGGGCGAAGGTGAACCTTGGGAACACAACAGGTACCCTGCCGAATCCTTGGCTAACACCTAAGCGATTGAGCCAAGTTCATTCAAATGTTCACGCTTTCAGCTTTGCGAGATCTGCGCCGAACTCGTTCTGAGCATTTCGCGTGCGTCTTTGGTGCAAAGGGGTTTGCTGAGATAATAGCCCTGAATCTGATCGCAATGATGTAGGCCCAGAAACGACATTTGTTCCTCAGTTTCAACTCCCTCTGCTATGACTTCCAGATTGAGACTCTTGGCCATGCTGATGATTGCTGCGGTGATTGCGGCATCGTCTGGGTCCGTGCCGATGTCGCGAATAAACGAGCGGTCAATCTTAAGCTTGTCTACCCTAAACTGCTTCAAGTAACTCAGGCTGGAGTAACCCGTCCCGAAATCGTCAATCGCCAGTTTCACACCCATTTCGTTTAGTTCTTGGAGAACCGAAAACACGACATCGGCGTTGGTTAACAACAGGCTCTCGGTCAACTCCAGCTCCAGAGTCTGAGGTGCCATTCCCGTGTCGCGTAGCACATCGTTGATGAGATCGCGAAAGCCATCCTGCCGAAACTGAACCGCAGACACATTGACCGCAATTGTGACCGCGGGTAGCCCTTCTTGTTGCCATTCGTGAGCCTGGAGGCATGCGGTTCTGAGAACCCACGCGCCGATCGGTACGATGAGTCCGCAGTTCTCTGCAATTTGGATGAATCGATCCGGGGGCACAAGCCCCAGTGTAGGCGACCTCCATCGAAGTAAAGCTTCGAAACCGATCAATTGTCCTGTGCCAAGATCCGCCTGGGGCTGATACTCAAGAAAGAATTCGTTTCTGGCAAGTGCTGTGCGCAGCCCGTTCTCGAGGGTCAAACGCTCAACCATTTGGGCATTCAGGTCCTCTGTGAAGAACTGGATTCGCTTTGAACCATTCTGCTTCGCGCAATACATGGCTGCATCCGCGTTTTTAATGAGCATCTCAGCGTCAGTTCCATGTCGAGGAAAGATGCTTACTCCTATGCTGCAACTAATGTTGAGCACATGACCGCCAATTGAGAATTCGGTGCTTATAGTGTTTACGATCTTTTCAGCTGCCCGTTCTGCGTTTGTCTCGTTGGCGATGCCAGTTAGTACAATGACGAATTCGTCTCCTCCTACCCGGGATACTGTGTCCTGCCCCCGCACCCATGTTTTAAGGCGTTCGGCGACTTCCTGCAAGAGGAGGTCGCCAATTGAATGTCCGAGGGAATCATTGATGATCTTGAACCTGTCAAGATCAAGAAATAGAACTGCCAACTTCTCTTTGCGCCGACGCGCTCCTGCCAACGCCGTTGCGATTCGATCCCGCAGAAGCGTTCGGTTGGGCAACCCTGTCAGTGCATCGTAGTATGCCAGAAACTGCACTCGTTGTTCCGCATTCTTGCGATCAGTTATGTCCTCTATGGTTCCCTCGAGAATTGCAATCGCGCCATTGCTGGCTCGACCGGCTCGCATATTGGCCACAACCCATTTCTTGGTGCGATCTCTGCAGTAAATTTCAATTTCCACACCGTGGATAACACTGTGCTGCTCAAGATCCTTCGTCATCTCAGACATTTGTCCAGGATTTACGAAGATCTGGCTTCCAACGTCCGAAACTTCCAGCAGGAACTGTTCAGGTGAATCGAAGCCATGCATGTGAGCTAATGCGCGATTGATGCTCAGAGGGCGCCCCTCCGGCGTGATCTGGAATATCCCGACAACCGCGTCTTCGAAAATAGCGCGATACTTCTCTTCTGCTTGCCTGAGTGCCTCTTCAGCATGCTTCCGTTTCGTTACATCTTGCTTGATTGCCACGAAATGAGAAATCCCGGCGAGCCTAGACGAAACTGGTGTAATAGTCGTCTCATCTGTGAACAAGCTTCCATCCTTGCGACGATTGATTATTTCTCCGCACCACGTCTTGCCTGACCTAATTGTTGTCCACAACGAGGCGAAGAACTCCCGGTGTTGCATTCCGGAATTCAGCAGCCGAGGGTTTTGCCCCAGTACTTCATCAGCCGAGTAGCCGGACAAAGTGGAAAAAGCCGGATTGGTCCAGACGACATTGCCATCGATATCAGTGATAACGATTGCATTTGCAGCGGCATTCAGTGCCTCGGCTTGCAGGTTCAGCCGAGCATTTGCCGAAGACAACTCGGCTGTACGAGTGGCCACCTCTTCTTCCAGGTGCTCCTGATAGATATGCAGTTGGTCGTTCCGGGATTGGATCTGTTCAAGCATCTTATTGAATGCGGAAACTAGCATCCCGAACTCGTCTCGATTAGGTAGCTCTGCACGCAGAGTGTAATCAGCCCCTGTCGATATCGCGTCGGCCGTCCGCACCAACTGCATCAGAGGACGTGAGATCGGTCGCTGGAGGCGGAGTCCAATGAAGTAAGAGAGAGAGAGTGTGATCAACAATGTGAGGAGAAATGCAATGCCGTATTCCTTAACTCTCTGGTGCAATGGTCCCAAGTCGGATTCAATATAAATGCTGCCGAGCGGCTCGCCGGCGAAGACTATCTGACGAAACAGAATCAATCTGTCCGAGTGGAATGTCGCCTTCTGGGATTGGGCTGGCGGAGGATAAAACGCAGACTGATTCCCACGTCGCACGTACACGGCGAAGGGTTTGCCAGTCGAGGTGTAAAGGCACGCGGAGGTGACGTTAGATTCGACACGCAAAGCTTGAAGCACGTCTCGAGCCGCGTCGGGATCATTAAACGTCAACGCGGCCGAGCTGTTGCGAGCCAAGAGGTCGGCTACGGTCGTCAATTCTCGCGTCATCGATCGCGTCAGTGACAAAAGGTCAAATGCACCCAACAGCAAGAACACAACGAGGGCCGTGATAAAAGCCATTACCACGAACAGTCCGGTCAGCTTTTGATGGATGGACCAACCCGTAAATCGCTCTCTGCTCGACATCTTGAGCTACTCAATTACTCTTCTAGCGACGCTCAGAAGTCTGGAGCTCAGGCGAATTCCAGATTCTGTCGCAGCCTTGTGATTAACTTGAAAATGCACTTGGCCCTCCTGAGTCACGAAACTGATAATGCCCCCTCTGTCGACAAAAGATGCTGTTTCGCCAACGGTCAACACACTCGATCCCTGGAGAGACGCGAAGAGACGAATAACTTCCACATTGTGAGTGGAGTTGATGAACAACAGATGGCAGTGTCGAGCCTGCTCCGGATTCTGAATGGAAACGGCGAGAACAACGCGGTCGCCAATGCGCTTGTCTTTGATGGTGCGCATCAATTGGGATTGGAACGGTTGATCATTCAAGACGCACATCCGAATAGGATCGTTAGCCGCCGTGAAGGCTGTGGCAGGCCATTCAGCAAACTTTGCAAAGTTATACACATACGCTGCCTTCACCTGCTCCTCGTCGAAACGTTGCGCACGAGATGGCTCTCTATGAAGTAGGGACAGCGCGAGGCCGAGAAGTACGCGTCTCGCTCGAGATGGACGGGGCGCGGTCATCGCTAGCTATCGAACACCTGATTTCCACGCCACTTTCAGTTGAAAGCTGCGCCCGTCTTGCTTGATGGATTGTAGCGACACGGCGGTTGATGGCGGATCGGAATACTTTGCGTCGAACAGGTTGTAGACACCTCCGGAGATGTCGAGATGCTTTCCCAGATTTCGATTAAGAAGAGCGACGTTAACGACCGCGAAGGGAGACACAGAGGCACCGGCAAAGGTTGTCACCCTACCTCTGTATTGGGCGTCTAGGGATGCGAAAAGAACTTTTCGCAACAAGGGTTGGCATAAAGTCAACTTGGCGATTTGCCTGGGCGAATTGGATAGAGCTCGGCCTGAATCTCTGTCTTCGCTATCCTGTAGGCTGTAGCTACCGCTGCTCTCGAGCCCATTCGAGCGTTGTCCCCTGACTTCAAATTCGATGCCCGTCGACTGGACCCTCTGAAGATTCTCGAAGATGAAAGAACCGCTGCTCAATGACTGCTGCGTGATGAGGTCTTTCAAGCTATTGTGGAATGCGGAGACCGAGATCCAGAAAGAATCTGATATACCTTGTTCCCAAGCAAACTCGGCGGAACGCGTCCTTTCAGGTCGGAGCGACGGGTTGGCAACGTTGGGAGGGATCGAATAGTACTTTTCGTACACGTTCGGCACGCGGAAGGCTTCACCGTAGATCGTCTTTAAAGCTGTCCGGTGCCGTGGCTTCCAGATCAATGCGGCTCGTGGGGCAGCGCTTGAGTCCACGGCACTGTAATAGTCATAGCGAAGCCCGAGGTTCAGAGCAACGGAGCTGTTTACAGCTATCTCATCTTGCATCCAGAGTGCCGCAACGAAGGATTGGCGCTCATCGTCCAAGAGTAGCGAGCGGGGTCTCAGATCGTAGTTGGTTTGATTCTGGCGCAGGTTGTTGCGGTATTCAGCGCCTAGGGTAACACGATTATTTCCCGGCACAGATGTCCTCAACTGAAGCTCGGTTCCCCACCATCTCCCGTCAGCAAAGTCGAGGTTGGGATTGGTCTCTCGCGGATCAGTTTGCGAAGAGTAGATGTAGGTTCCCTGATAGTTATATCGGTCATAAAACGCACGCGCAGACACGTCGAAAGAACCGCGGAAAGTGTGCTCATACCTTAGATCTGCATATCCGTGCGAGTCGGTTGCGCGCGTGCCCGGGTCGTTGAAGACTGTTTCGTAAGCCGCCGTCGGAATGCCTTTCTCTCGGGTGCCGTACAGGGCCTCAAGCGTGAAATCATGAGACGAGATCACACTGAAAGCGGTGCCCAACTGGTCATCATCCAAATGGGTTGCGATGCCATTGTTTGTTTCTGGAGCATCAAATTCTGGATAGAAAATCTGATTTTGTCCTCGACTGCTATAGAACGACCCTGAAATAAGAAGTTTGATTGGCTTCAATTCACGACCGTAGCTCGCCCTCGTCTTGTACGTTTTGAAGGAGGCAACCTCGGTGGACAAGTCCAGTCCGTTTACAATGTCGGTCCCCTTGGTCATGATGTTGATCACGGCAAAGAGCGCATTACTGCCGTATAGCGATGACACCGGACCGCGCACGATCTCAATGCGTTGAATGAGATCGAGATCAATGGGAAGCTCGGTTCCGAGCATCGCCTCGTCGTAAATATTGTCGTTCAGCCGATGCCCGTCTACAAGAAGAAGGATCCTGGTATTGAAGTCTCCTGGACGCGCAAACCCTCTCACACCGAGACTGCTGTAGATGCGATCATAGGTGACATAGAAGCTACGGAGGGTCCGCAGAATATCGGCCAGTGTTCGGTAACCATGTTTCTGAATCTCATCGGCTGAAATCACGGTTACCGACGCCGGGGCCTCTCCAGCGGACTGCATGCGCTTTGAGGCGCTGTACACCTGAATGCTCCCAAGTTCCTCGAGGCTAGCCTCAGACAGGTCAGGGGCGGGCTGCTGACCGAAGCTAACCCCTGCAGTGAAGATGCTGATAGCGGTCGTTAGAGTGCGCAACAATCTCGAGAATGAAAGCTTCATAGATAGCCCTGCTGGATCGCCACACTCCATCGGATCAGTCTCTAAGGCAGACAATGTTCCACTGAGGAAAGCGCCATGGATTGCTCGGGAGAATCTTTTTTGATGGTGTTACCGCCCTGTGTGCGGAGGTTGTGACGGCTGTCACTTTGCCGAATCGAAGGTAATAGAACCTCGTCCCGACCGGATCGCCAAGAGCAAGCCTTCTGCTGTCGCATCTGCGTGCACCAGAGTGCTTTGCATGTCAGCCGCGAGCGTCGCCACCAACGTAGCGTTGTATTTCCTTGTCTTTTCCGTTGGCCTTGGAGAAGAAGCCTGTGCGAAGACAGACCGAAGATTCTCCTGACTGAAGTCTCGCAAATCAACTAGCTCTCCACGTATATGCAAGATCAGCTCACAACTGAACAGAATCAATCAGTCTGGTCGTCTTAATGAATGAAGGTCTAACCTAACATTGGACCGATTTGTGCGGAGCAAGATTCGCTCAGGCCGCTCCTTTTCTTTCCAGTCCACTTCAACTCGGCGCTTGCTGCCGGGAAGCATCGGGAACCCCGGCGAGGCGTTTGAATGTGAGTCCGAATCGATACGAATCTCTTCTACGCGCTCCAGATCAAGCGTATTGTTCAAGATTTCGACAAAAATCTTGCCGGAATCTTCGAGATAGGTCCATTGTTTTACCTCAACCGCGCCGCTTTTGGCTTTGGGCTTTGTAGGGTAGATATAGACCGTGTGTGGAAGAAGAATGCGAACATCGGGACTGGCGCTATGTCTTAATATCGAGAACGTCGAATAGATCGTAAACCACGCGGGGAGAGCTTCCGCCTCCGCCCTGTAGGAGACATAATACGTGTGGCCGGGATCAAGTCTGGCGCTCATCGACGAGAGTTTTATGTGAATGTTTGGATCGAGCGGTCGATATACGCCTACTCCATCCGGGTCAATGCTGAAGCTTCGCGCCTCCAGCGCGACAGCCATAGGCGTAAACGTGTTATTCGTGAGGGCAATTCTACCCTCGGCTATCTTTCTGAACTCCGCTATTACGGGAGACACCGCCTGTGCATACGAGCAACGGTTCAGGACGAGAAGCGCGCACACCAGCATGGATCGTGAAGCCAACGCAAGCGCACTTGTTACGTTGAGAGAACTTTCTCGGTTCTGGCCACCCATGACAATGCTTTTGTCCATGTCCAACTTTCATGTTTAAGTTCGCATTTCCACGTCGCTGTCCCGCGCTTTCATTTACATGTCGAGCCTCTAAAATGCCTGGACAATGATGGTCACGCTACGTCGCTGAAGGTTGAATTCCTCTCTTCCCGATCTTCCGTCGGGGGCCGGGGTGCTCAATTGATAAACCCGGTGTACTGGTCGGTTCGATCCCCAGGCAGTTCCAAAGAAAAGTGGCCTCCCGTTCTCGACTATCCGAACCAGGGTCCGCTCTGAAGATAGGGCGCAGGACGCCGTGATCAGAACAGACCTATCTCCTAGCTCACCGTGCCCTTGTCCAATCAGATCGAACTCGGTAAAGGGGACCGCGCTAACCGAAATAGACTCGAGCCTGGCGGTTAAATAAACGCTTGCTTGTTTGGAAGTTCGCTGCCCCGAGCAAGGTTGCGATATCGACAGCGGTAAAATGCAAGTGATAACAGCCAATACAAGTCGTCCGGGACGCCATACACTCGCTTGCATCGCGAAATACCTTGAACCGCGTGAGCTGCTGGGAAGGCCCTCACTGTTCTGTAAGCGCCAGGGAGAACAATCTCGCTTTCACCTATCGGCAGGGCGCTAGAAAGCTTTAGCACGATCTTTACGCCAGCCCGATCACACATCAGACTAGATAACCAGGCATACAGAGTTGGCGTTCAGCCTCGCTCCGTCGATAGAAGACCGGGTCGCGCCTCTGAAAGGCAACTCGTACCTGACAGCGTGACTGCACGACCAGGCTGTATCGTCCCCAGTAAGTGAGCGGCATCACGTGGTTGCAACGAAGGGGGTATTACGCGGGTAAGAATCTGGCCACGATTCCCCGCGATGCCCCGGTCTGAACAAGGTAATGTTGCTTCGACGGGTGATGCTGACGAGAGAGACACATTGTTGTGCATCTTAGCGATCGTCCTCAGAAAGTGTTCATAATGATGGTACATGATATTGACGACCCTAATGTTGAGCGTAGCAGGGACACAGATAAAGAGAACAATTCAACCTACTCCATTTCAGCACAAACACCGAGAGCTCCTGGATGGTTAGCTTCCAAATATGGGCATACACCACAGGAGGCACCGTTGCTGCTTGCACATTTTGCTCCGACAGTAGGTGTGGACACAACCACAGCTTCGAGGAAATACCAAGGTGAGAATGATAGGCAGGCTGGTCGCGCCGAAACGGACCGTGGCTTGGAACAGGCATTGGCAGATGGCATGCCAATCGTCCATTCCCGCGCAAAATACATCCAACAACGATTGCCGCATTATATCGATTATGAAGATCTAGTCTCGGCGGGAGTCATAGGCCTGATTGAAGCATACAAGACCTTCGATTCACAAAGACACATAGAATTTCGCACTTACTGTCGTCTCCGCATTCAAGGTGCAATCATTGATAGTCTGCGGGCGCTCGATTGGGCGTCACGAAGCCTTCGTCGTAAAGGAAGGGCATTGGCAGAGTCCATTACCACGCTCACAGCTCGACTCGGCCGGCGTCCGAGCGAGATCGAGGTCGCTTTTGATATGGGTTTGAGCCTTCACGAATATCACCTATTGGTCGGCAAACTTGATGGGGCTCAACTCGAGCCCACCACCCAAGGGTACGGCCAGATGTCAGAAACAAATGACATGGACTCTCTTCCGGGGAAAGGCGATGATGACCCGCTTTCCCTCTGTATCCGCGATGAACTTAAAGTGAGATTGGCTGGCGCGATCAAACGGCTGCCGGAACGCGAGCAGTCGGTGATAATTCTCTTCTATTGCCAGGAGCAAGCGATGAAACAGGTGGCCGTCGCACTCGGGGTGACACAGGGGCGGATTTCACAGATTCATTCGTGCGCCGTTAGGCATTTGAGGCACGCGCTTTTCGACTACACAGCGCCGGATGGACTGGGACTGAATTCGCCTCAACGGGGTGAATGAATTGTGACAACTATTCAGATGTGACTCTGGATTTAGGGAGGTCGCGATGGCCGAGCAGCGCTGTGCTTCAGCGCACGCCCCACCAACGCGGTGAGTTGTAGTGCGAATCCTTTGGTATGTGCAAATCTAGAGTGTTTGGGTTCCGGTGATTTCTGATTGCTGTGAAATTGCCAATTCCGAGCTGCAGGTGCACGATCCCTCGCGCGAAATTCAGAGCGGTTCCGGATCTTCCTATCCAGCCCTTCCTCTTTTCGAGCTGACGAGCGACCAAGTACCAGCCAACGTCGTTTGCGAGGTTCCATCCTTCAATTCCGGCGAAGTTGCGCTCTCCACTAAGGTGCCATTGGCTCACCCAACCACCCTCGCTGAAATACCCTAGCCGGGACACATCGAAGGCCCAGTTTGCTGATTGTCCAGCTGGACCGATGCCGCATACTGCACCGACCTCGGGAAGGCTTGTAAGCTCGCCAGTGGCATTTGTATCGTAGCTTCCATTGAATGCCGGGCTATTCCCACACACCCACCTTGTGTGAGTTACATTCTTGTAGGTACCCCAAGAATCAATGAGCTCGCCCCCGATGAGCGTGCCGACCGCCACCTTTCTCAACGTCGACCAATGGCGGTGGGCATCTACCTGCACCTGGGGCGGGTTCTCGCAAGCGATTTGCAGATCGATTCTTTGTGGTGTCGTATCGTCCGCTCGACCGAGGTGAGAGTCCAACTGTTGAGCGCATCCTTCTGATCCGCGTTCGAATGCAGCCGCACGAGAGGAGGCTTGTAAGGCGAGCGCGATAACTATAATGTAGGGGCAAACTGTCCTGGTCATTCAATAACTCCTTAGTAAAGGAGATGTCGACGAACTCCACTAAATCCTTATCGGCAGCTGAATGCCGAACTTTAGGTCCGAGGATCTTTTGGGTCGAACGGTTCTGTCTGTCTGATATGTACAGAGATGTGGGTCCGGCATGGAGCAGGGAAAAGCTTTCTTGTTCGCGTTGAAGTGAGAACACACTCATTTGTCAATCCCGGGCTGCCATGTTGGGCCTACCGTAAGAGAACGGTAAATGCCTTCGCTGAGTACTCCGCCAATCGATATAGGGCCGCTCATGAATCGAAGGCACACCGGTCCACATTTGCCGGTACGCTTCATCGGTGCGACATCCCATCCATACTGCGGCTGGATCGCTGCGCAATCTCCTGCGCTCGCTGCCCTGACTTTATGTAGCAGTCGTGCGCCGCCCTTTGATTAGTGACCAGCATGCAAGAGCGCGCTCTCCATCCGCTCCTTCTATCGGGAGAAAATTGAAAAAGGCATAGCATGCGTTGGCCAAGCCGAAGACTGGAGACCAGTGGGTTGCCACTAGCATCAGAGCGTTTGCTGCGGGCCCCGCAAGTGATATGAGTAAGTTCGCGATCGGGGGACCAGATTCGCGGATCGTACACAGGCCTTTCCATCGCAGGGAG
>Ga0207671_10003170_pt1 | contig 16617 bp, 18 predicted proteins | sample KBSC24metaG_FD_184352 | JGI IMG/M metagenome (GOLD analysis project Ga0207671, IMG submission 184352) | Corn rhizosphere microbial communities from Kellogg Biological Station, Michigan, USA - KBS C2-4 metaG (SPAdes) (version 2) | ecosystem: Host-associated > Plants > Roots > Rhizosphere > Soil... | reverse complement strand
CAGCAGTCCTAACTTGCTTTTGATTAACTTAGATTCCTGATTCATGATCTGACATTTTGGGGGTTGATTAAAAGTGTGGTAACTTAAAGTTAACCCCTATTGTCAGATCAAATCTTAACTTCTACAGATTATGTAAGTACCCCATTCCGCAAACAGTTCTTGGCTAGAGTTTTTCTGTTTTTAAGGTCATTTTGTTCCATTCATCCGGGGTCAGATTCCCAAGGGATTCGTGAGGTCTCCGTAGGTTATATTCCTCGATCCATTCGGCGGTCAGTTGCCTGACCTGGTCAAGGTCAAAGAACATATAGGCATCTAACACAGCTTCGCGGTAAAGTCGGTTGAATCGCTCGATATAGCCGTTCTGCATTGGCTTTCCTGGTTGGATATATTGGATTTTGATCTGTTTTTCTTGGCACCATTGCTCGAAAACGGCTGATGTAAATTCTGGTCCGTTATCCGTCCTGATAGAAGCAGGCTTACCGCGTTGACGGATCACCTTTTCAAGTGTCCTGACGATCCTACGTGCAGACAACGAAGTGTCTACATCAATAGCCAAAACCTCCCTGGAACAGTCGTCCATCACATTGAATGTCCGAAATTTCCTGTTGCCTATCATACTATCACTCATGAAATCCATGCTCCAGCTGGTATTAATCGTTGTTTGCTGTTGCAGAGGTTGTTTTACCCGCGTGGGTAGTCGCCGCTTCCCTTTTCTTCGCTTATTCAATTTGAGCAGCTTATACACCCGGTAGACCTTTTTATGATTGTAGGAATGTCCGGACCTTCTCAAATAAGCCAATAGCTTTCTGAAGCCGTAGGACGGGTGTTTAAAAGCCAAATCCTGCAACTCCTTTATAATCTCGGTATCATCCTTCTTACTGGTATAATAGAACTGCGATCGCGGTAACGATACGATCTTGCAGGCCCTGCTCACTGAAATGCCACGATCCTCGATCAATTCTTCGGTGAACTGTCTTTTTGTGGCAGGGCCCAGCCTTTTTTTGTGAAAAGGTCTTTGAGTATCTCATTGTCCAAAGCCAGGTTAGCATACATCCGCTTCAGCTTGGCATTTTCATCTTCCAGATCCTTCAGCCGCTTTACGTCAGACACCTCCATCCCCCCATATTTGCTCTTCCAGTTGTAAAACGTCGCGGTGGAGATCCCATGCTCTCTGCATACTTCCTTGGTCGGAATACCGCTCTCCTGTTGCTTCAGGATATTAAAAATCTGTGTCTCCGTAAATCGTGTCTTTTTCATGCTGTTCAGTTTAAAATTAAGCTTTTTATCTCATTTTAAACTGTCTGCGATTTAGGGATACTTACAAGCTAACGGTAGTCTTGACATTATTACTTGTATAAAGAAAAGTAGAAGGCAGGGTTATCTAAAACAGGACCATCTCAATTTCAGCCGGATCTGACATAAGGCCCTGCACCCGAATTGAACAATTATTGGCCACCAACACAGTTTCATTTCCAAAAACCAAAAAAGAAAGGCGCTACCAGCGCCTCAATTCAATATCTCCAAACCGGTATGAAATACCTTATGCCGTTTGCAAAGACTTCATAAAAGCTTTTGCCTGCTCTGGTGTCTTAATAATTTTGTGTAAAGAAGAACCGTTGCGAGTAGCACTGGAGGGCTTCACGCCCTTCTTTCCGACACGCCTTGCCTTTGCCTTCAAATCTGCAATTTTTTTCTCAACACTCTTTGTCATAAAGCAAAATTACGGCCCTTTTTCCAAATCAGCAATATCATTTCATATAACTATTTCAACTTGAAAATGAAGTAGTTGTACATAAGATTGGACCTTATTACCATTCCTTTTCTAATTCTGTCAGTCGCCGGGACGACATCATTAAAATCGAAGGGGTTATCATATTGGTTCTTGCCAAATCGGCTAATCCGAACATAATACTTCAATCCGTACATCTCGAAAAATTGGTTAAGGTAGTCGAAGTTGCGCTGAAGGAATCGATAATAAAGATAGGCTCGTGCATTATTCGATCCATCTATTCCCAGGTATTGATCTGTGTGATCAGTAAGATAAGTAAGTCCTGCCAGAAGGATCGATGAAAACACTTTAGAATAGTCTTTGTGCGAAATTTCCGCCTTATCGTCGATGTCCCCCTTTTTATTTGTTGGACCAAATGCAAGGTTGAAAACAGATGGCAGCAACGCATGAGGCTCACTGCTGATTTCCACCCGTAATGGCACTGAGGATCCATCCTCCAAATCGCTAATAAAGGTACTAACCCTCAAATCACCGGATAGGGGTTCAATCTCATAAGTGTTGTCAAAATCCAGCTTTACGGCAACGGCCATCGAATACTCCTTTTATATATTGCAAGGTACTATTAGAAAATGTAATTGAAAATGCCTGTTTTCAAAGAATCAAAATGTCGAATCCTGGACGCTGCAATTTTAAAATGTTTACTCTGTTATTTTCATTATTAGTAGTAGCTTTGAGTTGGTTTTAATCCCTGTTACAGGGACAAGCAACAATAAAGTTCTTTGTTAAAATCGGCGCATGCGAGCAGTAAGGTGAACCAGGAAAGCCGATGATATTAACATGCTGAATGCCAGCAGCATACCGTTCCACGGTGCGTTCTATCTTCCCGACTTTTAAAGTTGATTTTTTGTAGATTAAAAGCTGTTCGGACATATTTCGGACAGCTTTTTCTTTCTTACCATAGCCCTTTGCTATCAATACCCTTTAATTGCGATTAGCCCAGCAATGAAAATTTATTGCTTATAACCTTTCGTGTTTCTATGAATTTCGACAAACTTATTGGCCATCCTTTCTTCATAAGCTTTAATATTGGAATGATTAAAATGCTTATCATAAAGGTTCCCTTACATCATAAATTAGAAGGCTTGGTAAAGGAAAAACTGACTCACAAGATTGTGCAACCAGTAGTTTTGCCTATAGTTGAATCCGAAAGGTCGGGAGAATTGACGGACTCCGACTCGTAGTCCTTCGCGTTCACGGTTATATCCAGTGAGAGCATTCCATCACATCAATGATTTTGATCGGAGGCTCGTAACATGAGTATCATCGGTCTAAACTCCTTTTGCTAATCTGTCACTAATTTCTTACAACCCACTGGAATCGACGGTTTTCACTTTTTGTATCGGTACCGGACAAAATGTAACCATCTACGCAAAGGGTTGGAAGTCAGCGAGAGAGCAGACTGGCGAAATTGGCGAAAAGCCGGTGAACTCACCGGAAGTTCTTGGACAAAACTTTCCAAAAATAGTCCTAACTTTTAGTCGTCTTACTTTTATTACTTGTAGTTATTTATATTATATATCCTCTCCCTCGGAATATTAAATCCATAATGTAGTATTGATCTGAGAAATGAATCGGCCATCGGGAAATTGAATTAGATCCTACACTTTCAATCCGCACCGGAAACTACAAACCTTACATCAGTCACCTGTGTTATGAAAAAATGATTGCATGCAATTGGTCGAAACGTGCACGGACGGGATACTTAATATCGCGATTGTTTTTAGATGGCATAAAAAACGAAGAATTAATATTTTGAACGACTTTAATATTTAATTATGACAAAATTTAAATTCCCGGCTGCATTAATCTTAGCCATGCTAATTGTATTAATCAGTACGCATTTGAATGCGCAAATTAATCAGTCAGCGGATGTGAAAAAAGATCAGCTGAAGTTGGACTTTCTATCATATGAAAAATATATCGACGAACACAAAGATGCCCATTTAAAAGAATACCTCGAATTTGTTTCCATTCCGAGCATATCCTCGATGCCTTCGCACAAGCCGGATATTGAGGTGGCGGCGGCATGGATTGTAAAAAAGCTGAAAGCCATCGGAATGACCACGGCGGCAATCATTCCGACAAGAGGTTTACCTGTTGTATATGGGAGTTGGGATAAAGCGCCAGGCAAACCAACGGTTCTGATTTACGCTCACTATGATGTTCAGCCTGTTAAAGAAGCCGAATGGGAAAATCCTCCGTTTTCTCCAGTCATTCAGAATGATAGAATATATGGACGGGGAGCCAGTGACGATAAAAGCGGAGTTATGATACCCATTTGGGCTATGGAAGCGATGTTAAGTAAAGACAAGGCTTTGCCCGTGAATATTAAATTTGTTTTTGAAGGAGAGGAAGAAGACGGAAGCCAGCATTTTCTTGAATTTCTTGCGAATAATAAAGAATTATTAAAAGCGGATTTCGCTTTGAATACCGATGCCGGTCAAAGATCTGACAGTGTCCCGGCTATCATAATGAGCGTAAGGGGTATTGCAGAATTAGAATTTCATGTAAAGACTGCAAATTTTGATGGTCATTCGGGGGTATATGGTGGCAAAACGCCCAATTCCGCAAAAGCAATGGCTGAAATAATTGCTTCATTTTATAATAAGGATGGCAGCGTGGCTGTGGATGGCTTTTATAACAAAGTTTTACCTTTGACCCCACGAGAAAGGGAAATGATAAAAAAAGTCCCGTATAATGTTTTAGACGATATGAAAATACTGGGAACGACAGCCGAAACGGGCGATACTAATTACATGTCACTTGAAAGAGTATGGTATCGCCCGACCCTGGAAATAAACGGTATGCAGAGCGGTTACACTGCTGTTGAAGGATTTTCAAATATCATCCCGGGTACTGCCATGTGCCGGCTCAGTTGCAGACTGGTCTATAATCAGTCCGGCAAAGAAATAATTGATCTGATTATAAAGCACATTAATAAATACGCTCCGGCCGGATCTACGATAACTTACATTCGAAAAGATAATGACGATATTCCTTTAAAATTCCCGTCTGATACAAGGGCCTACAACAGGGTATCAGAAGCATTGACACAGGTTTATGGAACACCGCCATTACAGGTTGCCATGGGTGGGAGCAATGGTTCTCTGATCGATTTTAAAGAACAATTGGATTTATATGCATACTCATTGGGTTTTCAGCGAAAGGATGAAAAAGCGCATGCCGCAAATGAATTTGTCCGTATTTCCAGTTTGCGTAAGGGTCAGTTGGTTTACTGTTATTATTTACAGCATATTTCCGAATAGAAGTAAGTTGTAAATCGTTCATACTTTTTGCTATAAAATTAGATGGCAAGACCCGCATAAGAAATGGATTATTTAGCCGCAACTTTCAACTGTTTCCTGTATATCTGCGGCGGAAGACCTGTTTGTTTTTTAAACATCCGGCTGAAATAATACTGGTCTTCGTAGCCTAGTTGCCAGGCAATTTCTTTTATTGACAGTTGGGATAGTTTCAGTAATTCGATAGTTTTGGTTACGATTTTTTTCTCTATCAACTGGCAGGCAGTTTTTCCTGTTCTTTGCCTGACGATAGCATTGAGCTTTTTCTGATAGCGCTGTCATTTCAGCTACGGCCAAATCAGATGATATTAGTTGCATAAACAATACCCTAATTGAAAGTGTACGATTTGAGTTTGTAAAAAAGAACTTTTCAGGCCCAAGGATGGATCATTGATCAATAAAACGAATACATTCGATACTCTGCTAGGTCAATATCATTCGTCGGCCAAGGATTTATTTGGCTCAGAACAAGACCTGCTAAACGATATTCTGAATGTGAAGAAATGCAAACATTACCAGCAATTGAAATATTTGTCATCCAGACACGAAGCATCCATTTTAAAGCTTCGGTTTGTATTACAGCCATTCTCCTTTTTTGTTCCTGCTATCTGGTGAAACGAAATATCACATAATTTGGAAACACTCGATAGCGAGGAAGCTACTGTAAAGCAGTCCTTGGAAGAACAACAGATAGAGGGGATAAAAAGAATATCAATACCTTTAATATAAATATGACCGATAACAATCATGATTTGCAGGGAAATAATCACGATCCTGATGGAATGACACAAGCATCAATTAACATTGAAAATTACAAAGCCACTCTAATTACCGAGAAATTTGATGATGCTAGCTTACAACAACAGCTTGAGGCCAATAATACGGGAACTGATGTAAAAAATGGCGATCTTCAACTAACAGGTGTAACTGTCTATTTTCAAAGTAATACTCAGATGGATGCATCTATAAAAGAACTGACTACTCAATTGCAGCGAATTTATGGTTCAGGAATCGAGGTGACACCGATCGTTAATCCTACTGAAGTCTCAAGAGCACTGAGGGAAAACAAAAAACCTGCTTCTGCAAAAGCATTTGAAATAAATCTAACGACATCATTAAAATAAAATATTGCAACGAATAATTCATCATCAAATGGAGTAAAATAATGTATCAAAGATTATTTTTGACGTTATATCTTTCGCTGACATTTTTGTCCAGCCAACAGGCTCAAAATAATAACAAGCCTATAAAAGTATATCTAAAAGATATTAGTTTTTTTACCTCTTATTCAATAAATCAAAGAAGTTCGTCCGGCCTGGTTTTCCTTGGAGGCGATACCCTATCGGCAAAAATCAAGTTTTCTGACAATTTTGGATCTTGTGCGGTTCAGCTATATAGCGTGTCAGGAACCCTACAAAATACAAGAATATATAAGGGTAGTAAAATGCTTTTCAAGAAAGAAGCCGAAGGTTCTTTCAATGAAAAAAAAGAAAAAAACGAGTATAGAAAATTCATAGTTTACACTCCTGGCCTAGTTAATAGTGTATCAAATTAGCCCAATAAGGATAAAATGAAAAAGGCTGGAAGTTGGTGTTACCAGTACTATTGATTAAAAGAAATAATTTCTCTGCATGCGCAAGACAGTTTTCTGAGGAAGGATGGTGCATTGTCAGGTTATTTTGAGATTGGTTCCTATGGGAACAAGGCCTATGATGCCGTGGACACACTTATTGTCAAATGGTGCCGGACAAAATACAGCAGCAATAATATCCCGGTTTTGCCGCATAGCAGCTAAGGCTTTTTGCAGATTTCCAAGGGAAAATTTACGGTCTATCTGACTGCCTTTAAATCGATCCTACCCGATCATGAAACTGATCCCTTGTAGTTCCACCTAGAGGGTAGAATTCGTCGAGGTCAATTATTGACAAGCTGACGAACCCCCATCTCTTCCTGTTGGCCGCGTTGTACCATGTGTATACGGAGGACAAATAATTAATAACGTGCCCTAACTCTTGGATAACCCTCCAGGCCAATGGATGATCTATATCATGGCAATTTGGCTATAAAATTCTCTAGCTCTTTAAAATATTCCACTGGGGAAGGTTTTCAATCTAAGCCATATTCTTTGACAAGATCAAGAATATAGTATCCTTTAACACATTTATTTCTTATATCGATTATAAGAATTACAACCATATTTTTATGGCTAGTTGGCAATAAAACATGATCATAGGAGCTCGTTCGATCTCTATATACAGCTTCAACTAGACAATTATCTAAAACAATCTCAGGTACTAATTTTAAATCTACCAGCAGACTGACATAAGGCCATATGTCGATTACCGGGATTGCTTGTTCCGTGACGTTTACCATTGGCGGATTCATAGTGCCCAAATACTCTTTATATGGTAATTCTAATATCGTCATATTAAAGAAACGTATAAATTGAATATGCTTTTTCCGGCATCGGTGAAAGGTAAGAGAAATAATTCGTTTTCAAACTAACTGTCAGATCAAGTAGTGGCTATTCCTCCTTGCAGAAGCGCCAAGCGGCCAGAGGAATTCGGGGAAAAGCAAGGATTTAGGCGATTTGAATCGATGCCGAAATTGCTTAATTTCAGGAATCATCTTGGACCATTATGCATAAATTGCCTTTTTTGCTGGTCGCTACGCTGGCGTCTTCTGGCTGCAGCACGCAGGTAAAGCGGTTCCCAAACCTCGAAAAATGGATTCTGCCCGACGTTGTGGACGGTCGACCCTTGAATGGCCATCCGAAGGAAGTTGTCGAATATTCTGTCTTTGAAACCAGACTGGCAGATTCCGCTGAGGCAAGGAGGTATCGCTTCCTCTATCGCTTCAGCGCCGACGGAGATATCGTATTCAAGGCAAACTACTATAGCGATAGTTTGATCGGGACCACCACGTATCAATATGACGAGAACGGTATCCAGTCCAGATTTGTAATGGGACGCGATTCCATTATCCAACGGTCACGCGCCTTTGGGCAGTATAGCTATAGAACGGTTTTTATTCAATCAAATCATAAGGCGATCGCAGCGTTGGAAAGCTTCCCACCGGGTGGCCGCGAAAGGATCGAAATAAGATACAAAGATACGGCTGTTCCGGGGGAAGTAGAGGTATTGAAGCACACCTACCTTGATAGCGCCGGCAGGGCATTGCGGGTCGTCGACAGTCCGGGGGACGGAGCTATTTCGGAGCGTCGCTTCTTTCATTCCCGGTGGTTCCTCGCAGATAGCATACAGATTTGGGCTGATCACGGATCGGGGCCTTACCTTCTCACCCGGGCCATCTTTTTTATCAATGAGCATGGTGATCCGGAACGTTACCTGGTTGTCAGGCGAACCGATACGATTTCCGATACGAGATACACATACCTTTATGACCGCTATGACAACTGGACGATGCAGTCGACGCGAAACGTGAAGGCAGATCCCAATCGAGCCGGAGAGATTGGACCGGCAATGGCAATGAAAAGAGAATATGTCTATTGAGACTATACTGAAAAATATCCAATTCCAACTACTACTCAGTCGAGCAGAACAGTAAACATCTGTGACGACAACGGGGGAGCTGGTACGGTCAGTGAGGACATGAAATACATCATTCTCCATTCACCGAGATAAAAAAACCACTTTAAGTAGGGCGAAATCATGAAAATAATCTTGTGTCCGCGTCTTGCAGTCTTTAAACGACCATAACCGGGACCGGTTCAAATGAAATTGTCCACAGCACCCCCTAACAATGTCGCATTTCCACCCCGACCAGGTACTTCATTACCGCGTAACTTTGTACAAGTAAAACAATTCTATGCGAAAGTTAAAATTACAAATGCAGGTCTCACTGGATCTCTTTATTTCCGGCATCGAATCGGGTATGAACTGGATGATCTGGCCGTATAGCGGTGCATGGACGTGGGATGAAGAGCTTAAAAAATATTTTACCGAAGTAACCGCTTCCAACGACACGATCCTGCTAGGCTGGGATATGGCCGACGGCGGTTATATCGATCATTGGACCGACATCGCCAAGCAAAGGAACAACTCCCAAAGTGTCTTTGCGACCAATGTCGTAGCAGCACATAAACACGTCTTTAGCCGGACAAAGCGCCGGTCCCGCTGGGATAATACGACCACAACGACGGAAGACCTCGCTACAGAAGTTTTACGGCTAAAAAATCTTCCCGGTCAAGACATGATCGTCTACGGAGGTGCGACCTTCGCCAATGCCCTGGTCAGGACGGGTCTGATCGACGAATATCATTTTATCATCAACCCCGCGATTCTTGGTAAGGGCGTTTCCATATTCACAAAAATGGACGACATCCTCCTCCTTATGCCTGTTTCTGCCAAGGTTTACCCTTGCGGCATAATGGTCCAGATCTATCAGAAAAGATAGGTCCTTGCCCTAATATAATTTTGTCCCTGAAAGATTTGTCGATTGATCATGGGTTTCTTGTAAACATATAATACGTAAGAATTAGCATGCTCATGGCCCCTATTATGTTGATGACTTTAAGGCTGTACATCGATTCAACGATATCAAACCCGGGACCGGCCATATCGGTCGGTTTTCGAACAAGGAGGAGCGTGTCGAAGCTACAGACAAAAGCGTCTCGAGCCGCCTATGTCCGACCTTTAGGACTAACCTTGAACCGGAAATTTGCTCATATCCACGTAAGTTGCTTCCCAGTTATGCCCGTCGAGGTCTTCGAAACAACGCAGCTGCATAAATCCAAGGTCCTGAGGATCCCGATATTCACGCCCACCGGCCCGCAGGGCGTTGCCGACAAAAGTATTGAGCTCGTCATTACTACCTGTCGAGATCGAGTTCAGCACTCCCACATGACTCCTGGCGTCAATTATGGGTTTTGAGGTGAACTGCTGAAACTTTTCATGTGTCAGTAACATCACAAATATGGTATCGCTCACTACCATACAGGCCCCCGATTCGTCAGAGAACTGGGGATTGTTCCGGAAACCAATCGCTTCATAAAATGCCATGGATCTTTTAAGATCCCTTACGGGGAGATTAATGAAAATCTGCTTGTTCATCTGTTTGAGTATTTTAACTATTGATGCCGCAAAATTTGCGATCCGGGCTCAAAGCAAATGGTCTAAAACTTGGATAAACTGGTAAATTTGATCACTTCTTATCTTTTCTGAATTCAGAAGGCGATACGCCTGTCTGCTTCTTAAAAAATTTACCAAAATTGGCAGGATCTGAAAAGTTCAGCTGATAGGCAATTTGGGATATTTCGAGAGCGGTGTACCGGATCAACGACTTGGCCTCGCTGGCCAGCCTTTCTGCGATATACGCATGCGCATTCTTGCCGGAAGCCTGTTTGACAGACTGGGAGAGGTAATTGGACGTAATGGAAAGCAGATCGGCATACTCCTGCACCGTCCTTTTGTCAATATAGTGGTTATTGACGAGCTGGATATATTTTTGCAGCAGGGTCTGCTGCGTCGTCGGTGGGTTGGTCTCCTTCTTCTTTTCATCTGCAAATTCCTCCAGGTGGTAAAGCAATCCCAATAACTTCGCCCGTGCTCCCATATGCCGCTCTTTGCCGGATGCCTCATATGCGGTAAATACTGCTTCAAAATGCGGCGCCAGCCGTTCAAATGTCGGATGGTCGAATTGAAAAAGATTGGTATGAAGGACGTCAAAAAGAGGGAATGTCCTATGAAAATCGGGTTTGAAAAAGGAAAAGCACGCCGACTTGAAGTAAATGACGTAACCTTCCAGGGAATTATTGTGGGAAAAACTGTAAACGAGGTTCGGCGAATGGAAGACAAGATATGAATCAGGGTCCCTGATCGTCTGTTCGCCATGACTCACCTCGACCTTTCCGGTATTGATCAGCAAGGCAAGAAAATAGAATGTCCGTTTGAATGGCGGCCGGTAAACAGGAGAACCCTGGTTCAACTTCTTTAGCCGCAAACAGTAAAAATCCGGGTCGGTTGTTCTTCCCGGCCAGGGAATAGAGGCCAGGAATTCATTGATCTCAGTGTAAATAGGGATCTTGGACATCGTTCGATCGGTCATGCCCGAAAGATAAATCTTATATTTTGCCTCTGCTAAAATATTCCTCCCTTCGTCGTTTTCTCACTTCGGCACCGTAAAGTTCCGGCAATGTATTCCAAAGGAAGTGAACGGCATCATTTGCTGATCGCTGTTGTACTCAAATACCGACATGAACTCCACACCCTGGAACTGTAGCGAGAAGAGAATATTGTTAAATGAAGCATCTGTCCAGACAATCATGCCATCCTGTTTCTGGTCTTTGGCCGCACCGGAATTAAACCATTCCTTCCATGCTTTAGCATCCTGCCTTTCTACATCCACATTGAAATAGAGAGCGCCGCCTGTGGCCTTTCCAATTCTCATATTATAGATGGCGGATACTCTTGAGGTAGTGAGGCTGCCCAGCGTCAGCCTGAAATTATTGCTGGCCGCCTGTTTGGTAATGGCAATACCGAGCTGGGGCCGTAGTGTTTCGCCGGTGGCCGCCTTTTCAGTCATATCCTGCGCCAGCATCCTTACCCGTACCTTGGGAATATCCCTGGATGCCCCGTTCAGATCGGTAAAAGAAATTTCATTGATGGTGATGCCCCGGTAGTCTTTCTCAGCTATGACCTGGAACTGCATATTGGTGCTTTTGAAAATAAGCGAACCTACCTGCCCCTGCAGGCCGGCAAGCAGGGAATTTAAAGCCTTTTTTGTATCACCTGTGCCAATGGACATTTCAAAGTATATCCTGTGCGGGCTGCGCAGGGAATCGAAAGTGGAAAGGTTATTTACCCGCACAGTCATGCCGTCAAGGATGATATAATCGGCATAAGATGCATTAGGCCGCATATTCTGTGCAGCCAGCGGGTTGCTGCCGGCAAGCATAGCACCCAGCAAAATAAAGAGAAAGAGATGAGTTTTTTTCATACCGGTGATTTTTGGGGTATTAATGCCTGTATAGTTATTGTTTTTCATAACCCAGTTCGTAATCGCTGCCGTCTATATTGCTTTTACGCAGCAGGTATAATTTGGTTTTCCAGGCCCTGCCGCCGTCCATGCTCTCCTGCTCTACCCTGAAATAGCCGTTTTCCTGCCTGCTCTTATCATTGTCCCTGGTAAGCGTGATCTGGTTGCCATGAACAACATAAGCTCCATCCCCAAAATAAGCGTCGGTAACGGTTGTCATGGCAGCGCCATTGGAATAATAGTGCTGTGCCGCGGAAGCGCCTGCATACCGGCCATTGGGCGCAATGGCCATACGATCGCCCGCAGTAGCAGTGGCGGCTATCCATACGCCCGCCAGCCGCTGCATGGTTTCTTTATCATTGGTATTATTCCAGTTCTTAAAGTGCAGGCTGTAGAAAAATTTGGGCCATATGTCCTTCAGGTTTAGGCCAAAGCAATTGCTCACCAGCGGGTCCTTGGATATGCCCGTGATCACGGCCATCCGGGCGCCCAGCCTGGCCACGAATACAAAAACAAATATGTCGGAATAGTTCCCCGCACGCGGCTTTAGCCCTTGCTTGATAATAAAATACTCCCAGCCCTGCGGGGAATAACCCCGGATAATGGAAGGCGAAGTATAAGTAGTAACAGCCGTGTAGTTCTTGCCGAACAATTCGGTAAGGATCCCTACAGCTGCTGTCTGCAGGTCGGCTGGTGCTGCACGCACAGGCAATACAGACAGCGTACACCGCTCACCCGTTCCATATACCGGCGATGTGATCACCACGCCCCCATCGGCATATTTCTGCGGCGTCCATCCCGCAGGCACTTCATAAATATAATCCACCGGCCCGTCGCCAGTATTGTTGACAACTGGCTCCCGCATGCTAAGGCGGTCAAAAAACACCTGTACCTCGTTCTCATATCCCGGTCCGGCCACATTGACGATCACGCTCATTTCCTTCCCATGCCCTGTAATGGCCGATAGCAGGCAGGTATACACAATGCCGTTCTGATTTATATCCGCACGGCCGGTAACAGCTGTCCAGCCCCCGGCCTGGTTATCTGTGGATGTTTGCGGCGTGGCCGTGCTCCCCGTTGCTTTTACGATACGGTTATTCCATTCCTCCTGGAAATTCTGTTGCGCGTCGGCACTTGCATCCCGGCTGGGAACTAAATATATCTGGCAAAACGCCGTAGTGCCATTACTTGTTTTGCTATGGTATAGCATCACCACGCCATTGGTATCCAGCCTTTGCCATCCCTTCGGCCGCTGGAAAGCGGCCAGGTCGAATTTTTCTGTTTGCCCCTGCGCCATCACACCGGAGAATAAAGCAGCTGCCAGCAAGATCTTTTTCATTGTTAATGATTATAGATTTTGACATTCTTGTTCACCTGCGTTTCTTTTTGCACGCCCATCACCTTGTCTATATGCTCATACAGGGAACCTTTGGAATCAAACCCGTTGTTGAAACTAAATACCGTCCTGGCAGACAGGTCCAAGCTGTTGGTCGTCACCTGGTCAATCTTTTTGATGCCGCTCCCCAACCCGGTGCTAAGTGTTTGTTTATATTTCACACTGGCCTCCCATATAAAACCCTGGTCTACCGGGCGTGTGCCGTCAAAAGTGAGGAAGTACTGCATTTTGCCTGTAGCGCCAAACCCCCCTTGTACGGGTCCTGCTTTTAACTTGGTGCCGCCGAATTTGCCGTCCAGCCCCAGTCCAATGGCAATGGTGGTGGAATGTGTTTTATACGTATGCACCACATCGGCTACGAGCCCGCCACCAAAATGGAATTCCATCTTATTACAGTCTATGCTAAAGGAGCCAATACCAAAACTGAACCCGATGTCTATGCCGCAATCCGGCTCCTTAAATTCATAAGGATCTTCATCTTTTTTGCCGTCATTATCCGGGTCGCAGGGGTTCAGGAAATGTGTTTCCGCCAGCCGCAGCAGCTCTGCCAGGTAGCCGCTTACGGCAGTAGCATAGGCAGCCCTTTGCAGGTGTTTGTCGGGGAACTCCAGCCGGCCCCATAATGCCAGGTCATCAAAATATTCCCTGTACACCGGCAGCCAGGTCTTCTGATACTCGATGGTAAAAGCCGCCATCGCCTGCATGTAAGCGTTGGCAAAAGGCACTTTGCTTTCACAATTATCCACCTGGCTGATGGCATTGTCATATTCCTTTCGCAGGTCCGCTATCTCTTTTTTATACATCGTCTGCGCCCGGCCCAGCCTGTCCTGCTCATCTGCCAGGCGAAGCGTTATTTCTTTCACCATCATGGCCGCCAGTTCATTGAAAGGGGAATAGCGCAGCGTGGAATGCAGGTAATCCTTTGTTTGCTCCATCATGGATCTTACGCCCAGTTCATTCTCACTTTTCCGGATGTCCTGGAATTGCTTCATCACTTTTTCCACCATCTCCCGGTACCCATGGTATTCCGCCTGCAATCTTTGTACATCACCAAGGCCTTCACACTGCTGAGGCAGGTGGTATTTATCTTCGTTAAAATAATCCGGCGGCTTATACTGGTCTTTGAGTATTTTTAATAACCTGCCACTTGGATTTAATTTATAAAACAGGTGCATGGCCCCATCCGTATAAGCGCCCTGCAGGGATCTCTGTACATAGCTGTTGGCGCTGCCATTATTCCCTTTGGCATATTGAATGCAGGCCATGGAAAAATTTGCATGCGGGTGATAGGGTGAGGAGCCAAGCGCCTGCTGTAAATAGGAAGCGGCCTTGTCCGGATCGCCCAATGCCATATAGGATTGGCCGATATTATTTTGTATAGTGGCATTGCCCGGCAATTTTTTCAAAGCAGTTTGCAAAACAGGAACTGCCGCCGGCTGAAAACCACAGGCATTGAGTATCCCTCCGGCATTGTTGAGCACTACCACATCCTCCGGGTCTTTTTCAATGGCTTTGAAGGCACACCAGGCGGCCTGGTAACTGTCGCCATCCAGTAAATACAGGGTGGCGGCATAGGAAGTGGCCATAGCGTTCATGGTATCCACATTCGGCAGTGGAGTTCCCTGCCCTTGAAGGATAGCCGTATAGTTTCTTTCTTTTTGCTCAATAAAGGTCTTTAGCTCCGGCGGTCCCATGGTTTGGGCCGGTATAGTGCCCAGTATAGCTGTATTGCGCGGTGGAATTTTGAAACCAGATGAAGTATCCTTTGATAGTACAGCCGTAAGAGGTGATGTAAAGGGTGGTGTAAAAACCGGGGCCTTCTTTTTGAGTACGGAATCTGCATACTGCTCCGCCCTTTTGCGTATGGCGGCCATATCCGGCCCTTTGATGCGGGACTCATCCGCCCAGTTGTTATCCCCGGCGCCACCAATCATTTGCCGCAATTTGGCAATGGGGAAACCGGCTTCCAGTTGCCGGCCAAACTCCATTTTCGGCGCCTCGCGCTCAATGTCCCATTGCATCATGATAAACTGGGCGGCATAATGCGGCAGTTTGGTGTCAAAATAAGAAGGATCCAGGCGTACAGGTGTAACCGCAGGCTGATTTTTTTCCGGGCCGAAATATCCCCTGAAATCCCAAAGTATGGAATTGGAAGTAACCGCCGGCTGTTGCAATTGCGCCTCCGTATGGGAAGAGAGATAGTCGTCGATGATCTTTATTTTGTTATCATAAATGGATGTAACGGCATTGTTGCCTTTAGCGCTGTTCTGCATCTGCTGGTCATGGATGCGCTGCATGTCTGCCATCATCTGCGCCTTTTTATCGGCCGTGAAAATTTTATTATTTCTTATGATCTCCAGCGACCTCTGGAAATCCTTCTCTACCTGGTCGGGCGTATACATATTGCCCTTCTCCCTGCTCATCTTATATTTTAAGGCCAGGAGGTATTGTTTCTGCGTGAGCGGAACAAAAGGAAGCCTGCCATTTCGTCCAATAAGGATGGACTTGTGATAAAAAGTGCTCTTACCTCCGGGAGCGCCGTTTATCAAAGTGTATATCGGGTAGCCTTTCCATTCGCCATCCGTTGGCCAGGGAACATATACGGTAGTCATATTCCCGTCTATCATCCAATCGCCACTTTGCTGAATGGCCCTTCCAAAACTATTCACAAGAATCTCCACCCAGGTGCCTGTTTCGCCGCCTAACAGGATTTTGTTCACATGTATGTTGTAATAATAGGATTTGTAGAGGGAATTAATAGCGTATTGTGCCGGGGCGCCCTTGCATATCGGCGTTCCGTTGATATGATAATAATAAATAGCTTCCAGCCCGGTGGGAGAAGGATATGCTTCTCTCAGCATGGCTGCAATAGCATCCGATTGTTTTAGCAGCGTCGGGAATTGTGTATAGAGCAAAGCCGGGTCCCCATGCCCGTTCAGGGTAGGGTCATGCGCCCATTTCCCTTTTATCTGCATGATCTCGGCATCATGCACCGTGGGCTGCGACATGGCAGGAACAGAAAGCAGTAGCCAGGCAAGAAGGGGGATGTATATTTTCATTGCATTAGCCGGGTGACAGTCATACAGGTTTAAACAAACCTATCGGAAACAACGCTTCCCGTCAATAGAACGAAA
>Ga0207671_10003165_pt1 | contig 16628 bp, 18 predicted proteins | sample KBSC24metaG_FD_184352 | JGI IMG/M metagenome (GOLD analysis project Ga0207671, IMG submission 184352) | Corn rhizosphere microbial communities from Kellogg Biological Station, Michigan, USA - KBS C2-4 metaG (SPAdes) (version 2) | ecosystem: Host-associated > Plants > Roots > Rhizosphere > Soil... | reverse complement strand
GGTCGACCGTGACGAGCTTGACGTCTTCCTGCGCGAGCCGGCGCACGAGTGCGCTGCCGACCATGCCGCGATGGCCGGCGACGTAGACGCTCTTGCCGTTCAGCTCAAACGGTACGCTTGCCATTCGCAATGTCCCGTTTGGCATCCGCCAGATCGCTCGCCATCATCTCTTCGACGAGTTGCGCAAAGGTCCGCTTCGGCTTCCAGCCGAGCACCTGGCGCGCCTTGCTGGCGTCACCGATCAGGAGATCGACCTCGGTCGGGCGGAAATAGGTCGCGTCGATCTTCACCACCGTCTTGCCGCTCTTGGCATCGACGCCGGTCTCGTCGACGCCTTGCCCGCGCCATTCGATGCGGCGGCCAACCTGCGCAAAGGACAGCTCGACCATCTCGCGCACCGAGCGCGTCTCGCCGGTGGCGAGTACAAAATCGTCGGACTTTTCGGCCTGCAGGATCATGTGCATGCCCTCGACGTAATCCTTCGCGTGGCCCCAATCGCGCTTGGCCTCGAGATTGCCGAGATAGAGCGTCTCCTCAAGCCCGACCTCGATGCGCGCCACGCTACGGGTGATCTTGCGGGTGACGAAGGTCTCGCCGCGGATCGGGCTTTCATGGTTGAACAGGATGCCGTTGCTCGCAAACATGCCGTAGGCTTCGCGGTAGTTCACCGTGATCCAGTAGCCGTAGAGCTTGGCGACGCCGTAAGGTGAGCGCGGATAGAACGGCGTCGTCTCCTTCTGCGGGACCTCCTGCACGAGGCCATAGAGCTCGGACGTCGAGGCCTGGTAGAACCGCGTCTCCTTCTCCATGCCGAGGATGCGGATCGCCTCCAGCAAACGCAGCACGCCGATGCCGTCGGCATTGGCGGTGTATTCCGGGCTCTCGAAGCTGACGGCGACGTGGCTTTGGGCGGCAAGATTGTAGATCTCGGTCGGCCGGATCTGCTGCATCAGGCGGATCAAGTTAGTCGAATCCGTCATGTCGCCATAGTGCATCAGGAACGGCACGTCGCCAACATGCGGATCCTGGTAGAGATGATCGACCCGCGCGGTATTGAACGAGGACGAGCGCCGCTTGATGCCGTGCACGACATAGCCGAGCGACAGCAAATGTTCAGCAAGATAGGCGCCGTCCTGGCCCGTCACGCCGGTAATAAGAGCTACCCTCTTACCCATCCAATATGCCTCCAAAAGGGCCGGCCATCGCGCACCCCTTGATATCGCTCCGTTCACAGCCCCGTTGAGGTCAAGACCTGGAGCAGAGTGGGCTTTCTTGGGCATGTCGGCCGCCGGGTCAACCCCAGTCGTGCCGCGAACCGAGGCTTATTTGACCCCGCTGACGGCTCGCCGACGACCGACATTCTCTGCAATCAGGGAAGTAACTGTGAAAAACCGCAAACTCCCCACGATCGCGTGGTTTATTCTTCGCTGCGTATGATGCCATAGTTTATGATTCATGGGCAGGCTGCCGGCGTTGGCGCGGCGCTCGTCCCGGTGAAGAATATTCTAATTGCGCAGCTGAAACGCGAGCTATTGAAAGCGGGCGCGGTCGAGACTTTCCGGAATGTGGCCTTCGACGCTTCCTTGCCTCGCCGGACTAGTGCAAGGCTCCATCGGAGGTGCCGCTGACAAGCGCTGATAGTCCTGTGGTGACAGCCATTCAGCTTCATTCAAAACGCTACTGAGCTCGATCGTTGGTCGAACAGCATCAATCTGCAAGCTCAAACGTCTGGCTTCCTCCCCGACTCGCGACTATCCTTTCGCGGCGACCAGGACAGAGAAGAAAATCGTAGCAGAAGAGTACCCTAGAGGATACAGAGGTTTGAGTAAGTCTATCAACATGGAACGCGTCGAAGCCGACCTAAAGGAACTTGAGCGGCTTCGTAGCTATCTAATCAAAAACAGAACCGCGGGCTATACACGTTGGTTGCTTGACTCTATCGACGATTATGTTGAGCAAATCACTGGAGACCGGACGGCGCTGCACCGCAAATCTTTCAGCGTTGGTGATGCTTGAATAGGCCGATCTCGTCGTCTTGACCGCGGCCGCTATCAAGCGTGCTTATGGGCTACTGATTCTTTGAATCAGGACTGCTTTCATGACAGGACGTAACCCAACGCAAGCTATTGCATCGGTCGCTGCATTTGCATCAGCTCGCTAAGTGATGTGTCTCGCGAATGTTTAGAAAAAATCTCGCACTGGCTGCTTGGAGTACTCTCATCCTCATATGCTTTGTGTCGTTGTCTCCGATTGGTCTTCGTCCAGTGGCCGCCAGTGAGAACTCGGCAGGCTCTCAACGCATCATCGCATATTTTCTGTTAGGGCTTTTGTTCGTGTCTGCGTATCCGACCCGCTTCGGCCGCTCACTGATTTTTGTCGTCGTCGTTGCGTTTGGACTGGAAGCCATTCAGCAACTGACGCCCGATCGACACGGCCGGTTCATCGACGCGATGGAGAAAGTCGCAGGAGGGATCGTTGGCTGCAGTACCGCGAGAGGCGTCCAAGTTCTGATCGAACGCCGATCTCGAATTGGCTAGCTGGCCTCGATCATTTGCAAGCATCGACGTCGGTTGACTGTGTTCACTTCACAGCGGGACCAAATTGCCCGCGTGATGGTTCCAGGCCCAATTGTGCGGCGTTTCGCAAACCGAAACCAACCTCAACCCATCGACAGGCGCCTCACCATGAGGTCGAGGGAATAATCAGCGCACAGTACTGATCTTGCACCCGAATCTACGCTGGAACGGCTCCTAATGTAGGAGATTATACCCTTGTTCCTCGCCTTCGACGACGCTGTCCCTCGGCTAATCGTATTGTCAATTTTGGATGAGACACATGGTGTGGAAGAATGGGGCTTCTGAAGCCGACCTGCTTCGTTTAATGTCAGAAGTCGTATCGTTGCGAGAAAAAGTGGCTCAGGCAGAGCTTCGCGCGCTACGCTCGCCTCAATTCGCGCCAAGATCGATGGTCGCCATTGCAGCTCCGAAGAGACGCAAGCATAGGCGTCGATAATTCCTGAACGCAATTGCTGAACTGCCCCGGAGCATTCAATTTCAGGCTCGATTGGTCGGGCCGGCTAACAACTATATTGGGGATTCTCCCAAGCCAACATTCCCAGGCCTATTTCAATGTAAGCGCTCAGCCGGAACCCTTGCTTCGGGATCTGGATATCTATGCGAAGAAGCCTCCGGCTTGGACGGAGGTTTGAGATGGGATTGGACAGCAAAAAGGACGTCCATTTGGACGTCTCATCGGCAGGGTCGGTGAGCCGGTTGGAGATCCTTGATGGGCCGTCAGGACGTCGAGTTCGGTCGGAAGCAGAGAGAGCCCGGATCGCTGCTGAGAGTCTGCTACCCGGTGCCCAGGTATCCGAGGTGGCGCGCAAGCACGGAGCGACGCGCTGGCAGACTGGGTCATCGTCAATCACTCCTGGCACTATGCCTGCGGCGAGGCGCTGATCCTGGATCCCGTGCTGGAGAAGGTCGATCGCTATTGCCAGCTGCTGCGCGAGCTCTACGATTGGCGACGGCGGTTTCGACAGCGAGGCATGTTGCCGCTGTGTGAGGCGTCTCCGCCGACATTTGCGCCGCTGGTCGTGGAACGTACGCTGGAGGAGCGTCGGGCTCCGGCGATCAAGCTTGAGATCGCGATCGGTGATGTCGTGCTGCGGACGGATACGGCCATTGATGCCGAGCAATTGTCCCGGGTGATCCGTGCGGTGCGAGCGTCACGATGATCGCGGCCGGTGCTGATCTGAAGATTTACATCGCGACGCGGCCGATCGACTTCCGCTGTGGCCACGATGGGCTTGCAGCGAAGGTGCAGGAGATGCTTCGTCTCGACCCGTTCAGCGGCGCAGCCTTCGTGTTCCGATCGAAACGAGCGGACCGGATCAAGATTCTGGTCTGGGATCGAACGGGCCTGGTGTTGGTGCACAAGCGTCTTGAAGGTTGCAAGTTCGTTTGGCCAACGATCGCAGACGGCGTGATGCGGATATCGCCGGCGATGTTCGCGGCCTTGTTCGAGGGGCTGGATTGGAGATTGGTCCGCCCGGAAGAAGCGCCGCGTCCTCAGGCGGCTGGATAACTGCGGCAGAATGACTCGGCTGCTATTTTGAACGTGGCACGCGCGGCGGCGATGTGCTCGAAATAGCGCATGAGCATCGCGACGCTGCGCGACGAAAATGAACAACTGAAAGCGCTTTTGGCGCAAACGCAGGCGGCCTTGAGCGAGCATCAGGGGGCGCTGGCGGCGTCGGAGGAAGCCCGGCGTCGGCTGGAGGTCATCCTCGGCGAATTGCGGCGCGACAGGTTCGGCGCGAAGTCCGAGAAGCTGCGGCCAGATCAGTATCACTTGCCGTTGGAAGACGTGGAGATCGCGCAAGGGATCCTGGATGCGGCGCAGGAGAGAGCTGCGGCTGTGATCAAGGGCCGATCGCGGAGCGATCCGGATCAAGGCTCTCATCGCAACCGTGCTGCTTGCCTGCCCATTTGCCGCGAGTGGAACGGGTCATCGAGCCTGCAAGCACGCTCTGCCCGTGCGGTTGTGGTGCCATGACGAAGATCGGCGAGGACGTCAGCCAGCGCCTTGACGTGATCCCGGCGCAATGGCGCGTGCTGGTCACGCGCCGCCCGAAATACATCTGTCACCGGTGCTCGGGCCCCGTCGTGCAGGCGCACGCACCGGAGCACGTCGTGCCCAGCGGGCTGCCGACCGAAGCGGCTATCGCGCACGTGATCGTCTCCAAGTTTGGCGACCACACGCCGTTTTATCGTCAGGCCGAGATCTATGAGCGCCAGGGCATCCGGCTTGATCGGGCGACACTGGGCAACTGGTCTGGCCGCGCCTGCTTCCATCTTCAGCCCATCGCGGACCACATCCGCCACCACCTGGCCATTGCGGATCGCCTGTTCATGGACGAGACCACAGCGCCGGTGCTTGATCCCGGGCGAGGCCAAACGAAGAAAGGCTACTTCTGGGCGATCGCCTCAGCGACCGCGGCCATAGCGGTCCAAGTCCACCAATCGTGTTGTTCAGATATGCGCCCGGTCGCAGCGGTGCCTTCGCGCAGCAGTTCCTGGACGGCTTCGGCGGATGCTTCCTGCAATGCGATGGCTATGACGGCTATGACCGGCTGACCGGAGTCGATCGACCGCAGGGGCCGTGGACGCTCGTGCATTGCTGGAGCCATTTGCGCCGGCGCTTTGTCAAATTGACCCGCAACAATAAATCGCCGATCGCCGAGACCGCCGTGCGGCACATCGCGCAGCTCTACGCGATCGAAGCCATGGTACGCGGCTCATCGCCGGACATCCGGTTGGCAGCGCGCAAGGCGCACTCGCTGCCCTTGGTAACCGCGCTGAAGTCGTGGTTCGAGAAACAGTTGTCGATGATCTCCAGCGGATCGACGCTTGCCGAGGATATCCGCTATGCGCTCAATCATTGGCAGGGGCTGACCCGCTTCCTCGAAGACGGACGTCTCGAGCTCGACACCAACCCGGTCGAGAACGCCATCCAGCCAATCTGCTTGACCAGGAAAAACGCTCTCTTCGCCGGTCATGAAATCGGGGCAGAAAACTGGGCTTTGCTGGCCTCGATCGTCGCCACCTGCAAGCTCAACGACGTCAACCCGGCGGCCTACATCACTGAAACGCTCCAGGCGATCATCGACGGCCATCCCAATAGCAGAATCGGCGACCTGATGCCGTGGCGCTGCCGCAACGCGTCAAGCCCGCATCAATAGGGTGACGGCTCAGCGCTTACATTTCAATCAACCGGGTTGACATTTATTTTATTTAAAATTAAAATGCGATTTAAATAGTTAATGCGTGAGACCTTCAATGATGAAGACGTGCTTTGCCACAGCGATGCTCGTGCTTGTAGCAGCCACCACCGCGAAAGCGGATGTCATCTATCCGAACCCGGGCACCGAAAATCCGAAAACCTACACATTCACGGCAAATTCGGCTGGTTCTTTGCTCGCATATTTTTACGGCTCGGGAGCCTCGTTCAGCGAGAGCCTTGGTGTCCTCGTCAATGGCCAGGATAGAGGTACGGCTCTACAGAATCACAACAGTGCCTTCGGACAGATGTACAATTTTGGCAATGTGAGTGCCGGAGACAATCTGGTCTTCTACATCGACGTTGCGACGACCCACCACACCTACTACTCCGACATCAACTTGAATTCCGACGGCGTCAACCACGTCTACTCGACGGCCTTCGCCGGCGACGGGAAAATCCCGGCCGGTACTTATGTCGGCTTCGAAGATCTTAGCTTGCACCAGACAGGCTGGACCGACAACAATTACACCGATGAGCAGTTTGTCTTCACGGTCGCTGCGGTGCCAGAACCCTCGACCTGGGCGATGATGATGCTGGGCTTCGCGGGTGTTGGCTTCTTCGCATATCGCCGCAGAAACATGGCTCAAATAGCTTAATCGCTGTCCTTAAATTCAACCTCGAAAGGGCCGCCTTCGGGCGGCCTTCTTGCTTCGATGCCTCAGTCTTGATTGGCCACTTCGTCAAAGCAGACTATGCCTGACGACCAGGTTGGCGCAGAGCGCGGCCGACTAAGTGCGCACTGATCCTCGGCCGAAAGTTACCGGCATCAACTCACAAGTTCTCCGCGTGGTGGAGCAATAAAAACTCTCTGAAGAGGTGCGGGCTTTAGAGCGCACGCTTCTATCAATGACCGGATGGTCGAAGTCTGCCGTGTGAATCACGCCTCCTCGGTTCGTCGTTTGTCGAATGCCTTCGAGCGTTGGAAGAGCACTGATTGAAATCCGCTGGTGATCAACCTGTTCAAGACGGCGCAATCGTTCGCCGACAGTTGGGCAAGGCGGCGCGATCGCTTCCATTGCTCAATAGCGGCAGAGACCGCGGTTTGCAGCTCATCTTCTACGAAATCGTCCGTCTTTCGAACTCTGTCCATGTCGCTTAGCAGCATGGTCCGGTTACAGATAAGTCGCAATTAAACCTTGGAGTGACTGGGCAAGACCGGTCTTCCAGCGGCTACGCCGCATGATTTGAGCAGACAGGTCGTCAACTGTGCCCGCGCCGCGGAGGGAGTAGTCGGCCAGATCGTAGTTGCGTTCCGTTCCCATCTCGGCGGTATCAAGATCCCCTTTGCGCTCCGAACGTTCAGGTTTGCAGTAGATCGGCAGCAGCCTTAACCACCAAATCAACCGAGCGTGGACCTCCGGAATCCTTGCGGTAACGTGGCTCTGCAGGAGCAAGCGCAATGCACAAGATTCTCGCAATAAGCTTTGTTCTAACTACGAGCGTGTCGTTCGCTCTCGTGGTCCTTAGGGCTCGGATCGAAGCATGGCTCGACGAGTAGATCAACAGATCCGCGTATCCTGATGCTCGTGGCGAACTCCGGCGCAGCTGAGTTTTCCAAGGCCGATGCTCTAGAATTAACCCGCTCGCGCAAGATCAAGCTTAATGCGTTAGTTTGATTGCCGGCAGCGCCAGGAACGCTAGGCTGCGCACGCCGGACATTGCCCAGTCCGTGACCCGTAACGGAGCCGGCCGCGCCAACATACTTGACGCGTCGACTGCGTTCATCGGTGCGAGAAACGAATATGCGCAAACTGTTCTTGATCGTCTTCGGCATCTGTTTCTGGATTGTGCTACTTGCAGCGATCGTCACCACCGTCGCTCGCCTGAGCACAGAAGCGAAAGAGCGGCGCAGAGCAAGGCCTGCAGCCTGCCCTCTTCCTGCAACATGCTGCGCTGGGAATCGGACAGCCGTCGCGTCATCAAGATCAGCAGAGAGAGGTTAAGGACGGCGAAGCCGACAACCATCGAGGTCAGCAGCAGGTCGTAGCTCAGCATCACGGCGCCATAGATCGTGATGGCGAGCAGATTGACGATAGCGATCAGTAGGCTGCCCGACATCAAGCCGCTCAATCGGTCGCCGAGGCTGGCGCGATTTGCGAGCTCGCCTCCGTTCCGCTGGGCGAAGAAGTTCATCGGCAAGGGCAGGACGTGCCAGAGCAACCGGCCGTTCGAGACCAGGCCCAATCGCACATTGAAGCGAGACAAGCTGAATTGCTGAAGCCAGACCAGCAGCATGCGGAGCAGCGCCGCCGCGACCATGCCGCCGAGCAGCCATTTCAACCAATGATCCAGTCCCGCGATCAGGTAGAAATCCGTAAACGCACGCTGCAGCCCGGGAATTGCAAGGCCCGGCACCAGCAACAAGAGGCCGGTCAAGACAATGGCCGCGACGGTCCGCACGCGGCCAACGATAAAGCCGAACTCCTCGCGGCGTGCCGTCGAAACCGCGACCTGAACCACGTCACCGGGGCGAACCTGCTTGCCGAAGGTCGGTGCGACATACAGTACGGCTACGAGCGGCCCAATCGCCGCGCCGTCCGGCGGATTGTCTACCTTGTCCGATTTGTTGGCCGCGTCCTTCGGCACCAGCGTGAAAAGGGACGTCCCGCGTTCGACCAGCTCCCCCGGATTGACCTGAACTTCGGCCACGGTCCCTTCGTAGGGACTGACCACCGCGCTTTCGAGCCGGTAACGATCCGCGAGCCCGTTCGCCTTGCGTTGCGCGGTCGCGATCTTGAGCTCGATGTTCAGGGGCTCATGCTGGTTGTCGGCCCGGGTCTTGATCTCCTCGTTATCGATGTCCTTCAGACTCGTGCGGTCGCGCGCCAATTCTTCGTTCTGACGGCCAAGATCGATCTTGCCCTGGAGCACCTTGTCCTGGGTAATCAACCCCTTGACCAGGAGATCATCCTCGACCTTGCCCCGTTGTTCGAGCAGCGCAATGTTGTTGGCCAGAGTGATGATGTTGTCGTTGAGCGCCTGGCGCTTCTGGGCAAGCGCGATGGCTTGCGCGGCCGCTTTGTTCTGCTGGAAATCGGCAACGCGCCTGCGCTCATCCTGGGCGTCCTTAAGCTCGCCTTCGGCTGTCGCCAGGTCCTGACGCAACGAAGGCTGATCGAGTCTTGCCACGATCTGGCCCGCGCTGATGCCCTCGCCTGCCTGCACCAGGAATTGCGTGACGCGCCCGGGAGTGTCGCTGGTGACATCAAGGACGCCGCCCGGGCTCAGCAGAATTCCCTCGCCTTTGACGGTGACGGGGACGACGACGAGGACCGACCAGATCAGCCCTCCGATTACGAGCACCGTCAGTCCTCCGAGCAGGGCCCAACTGGCGCTGCCGACGACAGTCAAACCTTGATCGAGGCGCTCCGGGTCGATAGCCGTTCAAGCGCAGCCTCCCGGAAAATACTGTTGCTCGCCATACCATGCAGCCGGCTCCGAACACCCGCTGTAGATGCTGATCTTGCGGCCGCCAAAGGTATATTGGACTGAGGTCCCGTGACTGGTCCCGGGACCGTCTCTAGGACCAAGTCCCGTGACTGGACGTCGCGCAAAAGCAGGCTTGCCGTTCGACGACAATTTGCAGAATAATGGTGGGATGAAGCTTCTCATCGTCGACGACCACGCGATCCTGCGCGAAGGGCTTGTCGCTCTGCTCCGGCAATTCGAGCAAGGCGCCGACGTGCTGCAGGCTGCCGACGCTGCGGAGGGATTGCGCCTCGCCGAAGCACATCCTGATCTCGATGCCGTGTTCCTCGACCTCAACATGCCCGATCAAGGGGGCATGGAGATCATTCCCGTTTTCTCCAAACGTTGCCCGCAATTGCCGGTCATCGTTCTATCCTCATCCGAAGACCCGAGCGACGTGCGGCTGGCGCTGAAATCGGGCGCTTTCGGCTATGTGCCAAAATCGGCGAGCCCGAGAAACATCTTGTCGGCGCTGCAGCTCGTTCTCTCGGGAGAGATTTATGTTCCTCCGCTGATGGTTGATCTCAGCGCTGGTGGCGGCTCCACGCGCCCCGCCCATGAAGCCGGCAAGAACCTGACCGAGCGGCAGACCGAGGTCTTGCGCCAACTGTGCCGCGGCATTTCAAACAAGGAAATCAGCCGCACGCTTAAACTGTCGGAGAAGACAACCAAGTCCCACATCACCACGATTTTCAAGGTCTTGGGTGTAGTCAACCGAACGCAAGCCGCCGCAGCCGCGCGACGCGAAGGGATTGTGACGGATTGAGCACCTTCGTTCTATCGTGACTATCAGCCTGCGCAGGACTGGTCCTCGCTTCAGTCGAAAATTCCAGTCGGAAGACCGTAAGCGCAGCAACCGGACCAGCTTCTCCGTAACACATCGCGGTCACCGTTCCATCAACGTTCGATACATGGTCCCCAACGACAAGATAATTCATGGAGCGATGTTTGTAGCTTATCACCGTAGCTTGCCGCGGTGCGCTCAATCGAACAGTCAAAACACGGCGGGATTTCAAGACCTTGTCGCGCTCCTGATCTCTGGCTTCCGTAGTCGTCCGGAATCCCCAAAGAGCGATCGTTGCCGTACCCAGGTATGGACAGATGAGCGCTGACAGTCTCACGAAACGTTTTCTGTGATCGTCGCGAAAAGGCCAAGTTTGGCCCACCTCATTTACTTAGATCGAACCGCCCAAATTCCAGGCACTCTTTCCTTCCGAACCACCTAGAGCTACCGTGTTCTTGTTTTTTCTTTTCTTTTTCGGTGAGTTCTAATGTTGACGGCTCTCGTTCTTTTGAGCATGTGGCTACTGATCAATGTTCTTTTTGTCTTGATCATGGTTCCCCCGCGCAAGCGAAGACCTCCGCCTGGGAGAACATTGCTGCCGGCTCAGATCGACAAGAGTTCCGGCCAACTCGATTAGGACGAGCCCTCTCACTTCGTCACGTGGTTATCTCCGTGGCGATGGGCGCATTTTTTATGCTGGTTCCCCCGCTCATCGCTCTCCGCAACGAACTTGCGCGGATCTTCGGCCGATCGCGCGACAGCGGGACCTCAGGCTCTTGGAAGTGTGAATTCAGACCCCATTTCGGGCCTGAAAATCTTGCTTGCCTCAATAGGCCTCCTGGAACATCACGGCAGCGGCGGTCCGCGCTATGATCTTCAGATCAAGCCAGATGCTCCAATTGCTGACATACCAGACGTCGTAGTCCACCCGCTTCTCCATGAGATCGATGGTTGGCGTCTCGCCGCGAAAGCCGTTGACCTGGGCCCACCCCGTCAGGCCTGGTTTCATGTGATGACGATAAATATAGTTGCGGATCAATTCGTCATAGTAATTGTCATGCGCGAGCGCGTGTGGCCGCGGACCGACTAGCGACATATCACCGCGTAGCACATTCCAGAGCTGGGGCAATTCATCCATGCTCGTCATGCGGAGGAATCGCCCCAATTTTGTCACGCGCGCATCACCCTTCGTCGCCTGCGTCACTGTCTGGCCGTCCTCACAAACCGTCATGGTTCGAAATTTCAGGATTTCGAACGGCTTGCCATTACATCCGCGGCGCATTTGCCGGAAGATGACGTTTCCGCGAGAGTCCAGCTTGATCAGAACTGAGATAGTCAACAGCAACGGTGTCAATGCAATCAGACCAAAAGACGCGAAACCCACGTCCAGGCAGCGCTTTTGTAATCGCTCGGTCAGTGGAGGCCGCTGAAGTTCGATTGCCACCGTCCCGCTGACAGGGAGGAACGGACGCGAGACGAGATCCGCAATCGAGTTGTCGGGAAGCAGACGAACAGGCTGTGACACCGCTCGCAGATGCTGTCCAAATTTCTGCAGCAGCGGCGGCTCGTTCCAGTCGACCGCTAGCACTACTTTGGCAGATTGTTGATTCTGCCGCGTTTTATAGGATTCCCGAATCAATTTTTCAATGATTCATGGGTGGTCGGCTCTTGGAGGGCTGATCATGCCGGGATGGGAAGACGAACTCGAACGCTGGCTGATGCCGTTCTTGGACCGGCTGGGTCATAAGACCCGGCAGCGGATGTGTCCTCTGTATGTTGCGGGATTGATCGGTCCTGGCGATCGCAAGAGCGTTCAGCCGATGGCTGAGCGCCTTGCCACGAGCAACTACGACCAGTTGCACCATTTCATTGCGGACGGTGTCTGGAACGCGACGCCGCTGGAGACAGAGCTGCTCAACCAGGCGGACCGACTTGTTGGCGGCAGGGATGCGGTGCTGGTTATTGATGACACCTCACTGCCGAAGAAGGGTGAGCGATCGGTCGGTGTTGCGGCTCAATACGCGTCGGCTCTCGGTAAAACTGCAAATTGCCAAACGCTGGTGTCTTTAACGCTTGCGCGCGGCGAAGTGCCAGTGATGGTCGCGTTACGTCTCTTTCTGCCTGACAGCTGGACAAGCGACATGCTTCGTTTGAAGCGCGCTCGCGTGCCAGTCGAACACCGAACGCCACGGTCCAAGCCGGAGATCGCTTTGGCCGAGATTGACCGCGCGATGGCAGCCAACATGCGCTTTGGATGTGTGCTGGCGGATGCGGGATACGGCCTCAGTGCACCGTTTCGACAAGGACTAACAGAGCGCGGGCTGACCTGGGCTGTCGGTATCCCTCGGCACCAGAAAGTGTATCCGGTCGATGTGAAGCTCATTTGGCCGATCACCAAAGTCCGTGGCAAACCACGAAAGCACCACGTGCCCGATATCTTATCGATTGCGGCAGAACAAATGTTGGCCAGCGCTAAATGGAAAACCGTGAGTTGGCGTAGCGGGACGAAAGGTCGGCTCAAAGCCCGATTTGCTGCTCTCCGTGTCCGGACCGCCGACGGCCCTCCGCAGCGGATATGGGATAAAGGTCAGCAGCATCTCCCAGGCGACGAAGCCTGGCTCATTGGCGAGCAACGTGCCTCTGGGGAGAAGAAATACTATCTCGCCAATCTTCCGGCGACGACGGATCTGCGCACGCTGGCCGCCACCATCAAGGCACGGTGGATTTGTGAGCAGGCGCATCAACAGTTGAAGGAGGAGCTTGGACTTGATCACTTCGAAGGGCGATCGTGGCAAGGTCTTCATCGCCACGCCCTTATGACAATGATTGCCTACGCCTTCCTGCAACATCGTCGCCTCGCATCCGCGGGGCGGAAAAAAAAGAATCAACGGGCCTCCGCCTCAACCAACCATGCCCGCCGTACGTCACGCCATCGTCGATCTCATCCTTCGGCCGCCGCTTCAGCAGTGCCCATATTGCCGAAAGCAAATCCTTGAAAAACAGCGACGAAAACACATTCTGCCAAAGTAGTGCTAGTCACGGTCCAGGGATCGATGATCGTCAGACCAGCAGCATTGAACGCACTCGTGTCGCGCGAAGCCACGGCACCCCCATGCGCTGCGGATTGCGGCAATGTAGCCATCGGGCGCGGGAAAGTGCGGCCGAGCCGCCTGCTTTGCGACGGTCACGTATACAAGGAGTCGGTGAACGGCGCGCGTCGCATGATCATCGTTAAGGGACGTACCCGAGCTCGCAGTCCCCCTTCAGGAGCAGCCGCTTACTCAACAATCTCGTCGCCGGGAAACAATCGCGACTGCCGAGCTTCTGAAGGATTTGCCCAAGCGAGGATTTCACCGTTGCGGTGTAAGTGTAAGCGCCCGGTTTGCACGGACCGAACGTGTGAATTGCTCCAGTTGGCACAATTCGGGTCATCGATAGAGCGACTTCTTGCCCGCCCAATTCTGTGCCCTTCTGCGTCAGGATAACCCTAACGGACGTCGCCCCGGCAGGGACGTCTCGCAGGCGAATTTCGGGACTTTGGAAGTAGCCCGTGCAAGGATCCTTTGCTGCGTGAAATGAAAAGGTCATGCTCATCGGCGCCGGAGCTTCGGCAGCCGCTGAAGCGCAAGCCGATAGAAGAGCGAGCAGAAGAAGGTATTTTCCACTGGCAGCACGAGCCACGATCCACCGTCCGTTCTTCATTGAAGGCCGCCTATCCACTCGCTCGGCGGGTAAGAACGGACTTAGTCTGACTTGTCCGGGATGATACACCGTCAAGGTTTTTCCGGCTTTCGCTCTTCCCAAGGGCGTTTGCCATTGGCGTCACGATCCCACGGACGCGCAGTCGTTGCCCCTTTGTCGTCCTCTGCGGCTTTGGCGCGATCCGCTTTGACTTGCTCTCTGTCGGAGACAAGCGGCTTGGTAGCGGGCACGCCCGACTGCGCCAGGGCCGGAGCCATGGTGAGAAGCGCAACGATAGCGATGAAGGGCTTTGTCATCCCCGGCTTTAACACGGATACCAGGGCCTGTCCGATCTAGTTTGCTCGGTCTTTAGACACCGAGGGACAGCTCTGCACACTCACGAAACCTCTCAGCGCCACTTCTAACCCGCACCAATCACGTCGACCCTGCGATCGACGGCATTTTCCTAGAGCGGCGGACCAAACGCGACGATAGGCCGCCTGCTTGTCCGATCTTTCAGATAATCCTGAAAGTCGAACTTTGGGCGTCGGCGGCCCCTGAAAGAGGATTGAATTCCCCAGACCAGCAGTTCATCGCGGCTTCTTCCGTGCCGGTGACGCGACCTATCGAAACTCTATCAGTTGGTCACGGTCCAGGGATCGATGATCGTCAGACCAGCAGCATTGAACGCACTCGTGTCGCGCGAAGCCACGGCAAACCCGTGCGCGGCCGCGATTGCGGCAATGTAGCCATCGGGCGTGGGGAAGCCTTTTCCGGCCGCGCGAGCCTTGATGGCGAGATCAGCGCAGCGCTGCGCGGCCGCGGTATCAAAGGGCAGGATGCGGGCCGAGAATAGGTCCAGCACGCCATCGAGTGCAGCTGCCAACCTGTCCTTGCGCTTGCCGCGTGGCAGCGCGCCGATGCCGAACAACAACTCTGCGATGCTGACGCTTGAGAGAAACACCGTCTCGGCCGCCTGTGCATCGAGCCAATCGCGGACGGATGGATGCGGCGCCGGCTTCATCGCCTCGGAGACCACATTAGTATCGAGCAGGATCATTCGAAGCGCATCGGCTCAGCGGCACGCGCGTCGCGGCCATGTTCAAGTGCTTCGACGTCGGCATTGGTGAGACCAATCTTCCGGCTCATCTCTGAAAGGGCGGTGCCGAGCCGCAGCCGGCCCTCGGGACGAACGGCGGCCTCCAGAATGGCGCGCATCTCCGCTTCCGTGCTTCGATTGTGCTGCGCCGCTCGGACCTTCAGAGCGCGATGCGCCTCCTCGGAGAGGTTTCGGATGGTAACGGCGGCCATGATAGCATACCTAATATTTCGATATCATTGATATCAATGTAGTATATTTGATATCTCTTTTCAAGAATGTTTGTGACCGACCGGGATGCCTCGAAGAACAGAGACGGTTGAAATCGTAAGGTTGCTCGGTCTTCAAGCTTCGAGGGACAGCTCTGCGCACCCTTCGAAGCCTCTCAGCGGCCACTTCTCGCCAGCATCAATCACGTGACCCGCCCCTGCCGATTTCCTCCAGTTGAAGTTAGAGTCCGGCCTTCTGAAGGACGGACAGATAAAGCGAGCCAGGTTTACGGAAGAGCAGATTATTGGCGTGCTGCGTGAGCATGAGGCGGGTGCGAGGGCTGCCGATTTGGCGCGGAAGCATGGCGTCTCTGAAGCGACGCTGTACAATTGGAAGGCGAAGTTCGGCGGTCTGGACGTCTCCGATGCCAAGCGGTTGCGGCACCTCGAGGACGAGAACGCCAAGCTGAAGAAGCTGCTGGCCGAGCAGATGCTGGATGCTGCAGCGCTACGCGAGCTTTTGTCAAAAAAATGGTAGGGCCCGTCGCCAAGCGCGAAGCCGTCGCGCACCTGCAGGCCGTCATGGGTCTGTCGGAGCGGCGGGCCTGCGGCATCGTCGGCGCTGACCACAAGATGGTTCGGTACCGATCGTGCCGACCGCCGGACACCGAACTACGCGGCCACTTGCGCGAGCTTGCTAATGCCCGTCGGCGGTTCGGCTACCGCCGGCTGTTCGTGCTGCTTCGCCAGCAGGGCGAGCCGTCCGGGCGGAACCGGATCTACCGTCTGTATCGAGAGGAAGGCCTCAGCGTGCGCAAGCGCCGGGCCCGCCGCCGCGCCGTGGGCACCCGAGCGCCGATACTGGTCGAGGCTCGGCCGAACGCCCGGTGGTCGCTGGATTTTGTCCACGACCAGTTCGCCAGCGGCCGTCGCTTCCGGGTCCTGAATATCGTCGATGACGTGACCCGGGAATGTCTGGCGGCCATCCCCGACACCTCGATCCCGGGGCGGCGGGTGGCACGCGAACTGACGGCGCTGATCAATCAGCGCGGCAAGCCGGGCATGATCGTCTCCGACAACGGCACCGAGTTCACCTGCAATGCCATGCTGGCCTGGTCGGAGGAGAACAAGATCGACTGGCACTTCATTGCGCCGGGCAAGCCGATGCAGAACGGCTTCTGTGAAAGCTTCAACGGCCGGATGCGGGACGAGCTTCTCAACGAAACCTTGTTCTTCGGCCTCGATCACGCCCGCGCCAAGATTGCGGATTGGGTCGGCGACTACAACGGCCAACGCCCGCATTCCTCGCTCGGCTATCTGACCCCTGCGGCCTATGCCGCCTACCTCACCGCAACGTGCGATCGGTGTGAGCAACCCCGACCAGCTCCGCCGATCGCACGTTGCTCACACCGCGCCAAACGGCGTAACATCCGCCGAGACTCTAACCGCTACTGGGTGAAACTTCAGGGGCAGGTCAGACAGTCTTATTTCGGACTCTTGACGACGATTCCACCCCATGCAACTCATTGAATCGTAAGTGATT
>Ga0207671_10003164_pt1 | contig 16641 bp, 15 predicted proteins | sample KBSC24metaG_FD_184352 | JGI IMG/M metagenome (GOLD analysis project Ga0207671, IMG submission 184352) | Corn rhizosphere microbial communities from Kellogg Biological Station, Michigan, USA - KBS C2-4 metaG (SPAdes) (version 2) | ecosystem: Host-associated > Plants > Roots > Rhizosphere > Soil... | reverse complement strand
AAGCATACCATAACAGAAAACATTTGCCTTAACAATTAGTCATCAAACTATAAATGCAGAAAATACTGTTTATTACCGGTTCTGTAAACCAAACATCACAAATGCACCAGATAGCAAACGAACTGCCAGAGTTTGATTGCTGGTTTAGTCAGCTATTTACAGACAGCTATATATTAAACTTATTTATTAATCATACTTCGCTGCTTAACGGCACGATACTCTCAAACTACTACCGTACCAACTCCGAAAAATACCTTCATCAGCACGGATTACAAATTGATTATGGTGCACGATTAAACCATTATGACCTGGTAGTTTTTTGCTCAGATATACTGGTGCCCCATCGCATGCGTAAAACCAAAACAGTATGGGTGCAGGAAGGCATGGTTGATAAATATACGTTGGTGAGTAAACTGGTAAAAATGTTGAAGTTGCCAACTTTTTTATGCGGCAACACCTCATTGAACGGCTCATCAAATGTTTGCGACGTTTACTGTTCAGCATCATTAGGTTACCGTCAGTACTTTATTAAAAACGGTACCGACAGTAATAAGATAGCCGTTACCGGCATGCCTAATTACGACAACCTGGAACAATTTCTGGTTAACGATTTCCCGCATCGTGATTATGTGATGGTAGCCACCACCGATATGCGCGAAACCTATCGTTTCGAGAATCGGCCCGCTTTTATTAAAAGTGCCGTAAAAATAGCCAATGGCAGACCTTTGCTCTTCAAGTTGCACCCGAACGAGAATGCGGAACGTGCCGAAAAAGAGATCCGGAAACATGCTCCTGCAGATGCTATGATCTTCAAATCGGGGAATACCAATCATATGATCGCTAATTGCTGCGAACTGATCACGCAATATTCAACCGTGGTATATACAGGTATAGCATTAGGTAAAAAGGTGCATTCCTGGTTTGATGTGGATGAGCTTAAAAAACTGGCGCCTATTCAAAACGGAGGTATCTCCGCACAAAAAATAGCACAGGTGTGCCGGGCTTATACTAACCACAAAGGTATGCCCGGAAACTTTGATGTACAAAAAGCTTTAAATACGCAAGGTGTCCCTTTTTATACCGAACAATTGGTAGCTAACTATTAAGGAACAAAGAGCAAGGATAGAAAGAGCAAGGAACAAGGATTTTTGGAGCAAAGACAAATTCAATAAATCAATAATTCAGTAATTCAATAATTAAAAAATGGTAGTTATCATCGTACAGGCCCGTATGGCATCAACCCGTTTGCCCGGTAAAGTGATGTTACCTGTTTTGGGTAAAAGCATACTGGCCATGATGATAGAGCGCCTGCAGATGATACAACACAAGGCCGTTTTTGTGATAGCGACCTCCGTTAATCCAGAGGATGATATTATTGAGCGGGAAGCCCACGCGCTGAATATACCCTGCTACCGAGGCGATCAAAACAACCTGCTCGACCGTCATTACCAGGCTGCCTTATTGTACAATGCAGATGTAGTATTGAAAATCCCTTCGGATTGCCCACTGATAGATCCACGTATTATTGACCAGACGCTCACTTACTTTTTTGAACACACTGTTACGCATGACTATGTAAGCAACCTGCATCCGGCTACATGGCCCGATGGTAACGATGTGGAGATCATGACCATGGCCTGCTTGAAGCAAGCCTGGGAAAACGCGGAGAAAAATCTGGAACTGGAACATACTACGCCTTATATCTGGGAGAACCCACAACTGTTCAGCATTGGTAATGTAAACTGGGAAACCGGCTTAGATTATTCCATGTCGCACCGTTTTACCATCGATTACCAGGAGGATTACCTATTCATTAAGCGGGTATTTGAAGAGTTGTACCCGGCAAACAAAAGCTTTTCATGTACTGACATCCTGGGTCTGCTGGAACGTAAACCGGAGATCTACCAGATCAATGCCAGCTATGCCGGTGTAAACTGGTACCGCAATCATTTAAACGAGTTAAAAACCATACAGCCGGGGCAAACCAAACAGGCGCCGGTTAGCCAATAAAATATTTAATTAAAATAACCATTACCCCGTGGAAAACACAAAACATAGTCAGGACGAACTACAAGCCATAGCGCTGAAAGTGCGTGAACATATTGTGCGCATGTCAACGGCAGGCGGCTGCTTTACAGGAGCCTCTTTATCGGCAGTTGATATGATCGTTTACTTGTACAGCGAATTTCTGAACCTGACGCCCGCGAACTTAAAAGATACCAACCGCGACTATCTGTTCCTGTCAAAAGGTCATGATGTGCCGGCTTTATATGGCACCCTAGTTGAATTAGGCTTCCTGGAAAAAGAACGACTGGAAAATCATCTTTCTTTGAATGACCATATTTACTGGCATCCTAATACAAAGATCCCGGGAGTAGAGTTCCATTCGGGCTCATTGGGCCATTTACCTTCAGTAGCCATCGGTGTTGCTATGGATCTTAAAATCAGTGGAGGTGACAACAAAGTGATCTGCATTATGGGCGATGGCGAACTCAACGAAGGTACCTGCTGGGAAGCTGTGCTGGTGGCTAATGCTTATCAGTTAGATAACCTGATCTTCGTGATCGACCGTAACCACTTCCAGGCCAATATGCGTACCGAGGACCTGATACCATTAGAGCCTTTAGTACAAAAATTTGAATCATTTGGCGCCGCTGTGCATCGCATCAACGGGCATAGCTATATCGAATTACATGAGGCTTTTAGCGCCTATCCTTTTCAACAAGGTAAACTCAATGTAGTTATAGCCGATACCGTGCGTGGTAAAGGTTTGCCCAGCATCCAGGAACGCGCCGACCGCTGGTTCTGCAATTTCTCGGCCGACGAGGTTGAGCAGCTTTTACTGGAATTGCATGGTGAACATACCACCTCATTAACATCAGAAACTTTAATTGTCAGATAAGCCCATGACCTATGAAGAATTATTAACCGAAACGGCCCTGAACGATGAGCAGGTAATAGTGATGACAGCCGAGAACCGCGCACTGGTACGTAACCTGCCTGCGGTTTTGGGTAAACGTTTTATTGATACCGGCATCACCGAGCAAACGATGATAGGCGCCTCAGCAGGTCTAGCTTTACGCGGACGCATCCCGGTAGTACATGCCTTAGCCGCGTTTTTAACCATGCGCGCCTTTGAATTTGTACGTACCGACCTGGGCATTGCCAATTTACCGGCAAAGCTAAGTGGTTTTATTCCCGGTTTTTTATCAGATGCCAACGGCCCTACCCACCAGGCTATCGAAGATATTTCTATTATGCGGGGCATCCCCAACCTAACCGTTTTTGCCCCAGCGGATGAAGACGACCTGGTAAAAATGCTACCGGAGATCTGGAGATCGCCAAACCCGGCCTATACCCGCATCAACACCCGCAAAACCAGTCACATGCATGAGCCTTTTGAATTGGGCAAAGCCGAAGTGATCAGTTCTGGCAGCGATGTAACCATTTTAACCTACGGGTTGCTATTTGAGCAGGCGCTTATTGCTGTGGAGGTATTACAAAACGAAGGTTTATCCGTTGGCCTGGTAAATATGCGCAGCCTTAAACCGGTTGACGAAGCTATTATACTGCAAGTAGCGGCCAGCAGCAACCTCATCGTTACCCTTGAAGATCATTTCCTGACCGGCGGCTTATACACCATTGTGGCCGAAGTATTATTACAATATCAAACCACCGCCAAAGTGATGCCTATCGCCCTGAAGGAAAGATGGTTCAGACCGGCATTATTACCCGATGTATTACAAAACGAAGGTTTCTCCGGCAAACAAATAGCCGAACGGATCTTAGGCTATCAAACAGGCTATTCCCAACCTTCTATATTAACCCCAGAGTTTTCAGAATAAAAAAGATTTGACCATGGCTAATAAAATACAGTTAAGCAACAATTATCCCGACATCAGCGAGTCGGACAAAATATATGAGCGCGCTTTAAAGGTTCAGAAACCCGTTACCCAAACCCTGGCCAAAGGTCCGGGTCAGTTTAGCAAAGGCGTGGCGCCAAAATACCTGGTAAAAGGTAAAGGCTCGCACGTTTGGGATGCCGACGGCAATGAATTTATCGATTATAACTCGGCCATCGGCCCTATTTCTTTGGGCTATGCTTACCCTGCTGTTGATGACGCCATCCGCGAGCAATTGAATGATGGGATTACCTTCTCCCTGATGCACCCGCTGGAAGTGGAACTTTCTGAATTGGTACAACAGGTGATCCCCAATGCTGAAGCGGTTAAAATAGCCAAAACAGGGGCTGATGTTTGCTCCGCGGCTATTCGTGTGGCCCGTGCATTTACCGGCCGCGACAAAGTGTTTTGCTGCGGTTATCACGGCTGGCACGATTGGTATATCGGTATCACCAGCCGCAACGCGGGTATCCCAGAGGCCATACAAGACCTTACCTACACTTTTGAGTACAACGACATCGAATCGATAAAAGCGGCTCTTGACGAAAGCGTAGCTGCCCTGATATTAGAACCATTTATCTTTGAAGCTCCCAAGCCCGGCTTTTTACAGGAATTGGCCGAGGTATGCCGCGAAAATGGCACCCTGCTTATTTTTGATGAAATGTGGACAGGCTTCCGTATTGCCCTGGGCGGTGCGCAGGAGTATTTTAACGTAAAGGCCGATCTGGCTGTGTTTTCTAAGGCTTGTGCCAATGGCATGCCGATAGCCCTGCTTACAGGCAGAGCGGATGTGATGGAGTTATTTAATTCAGAAGTGTTCAGCTATACCACCTTTGGCGGCGAAGCTTTATCATTAGCAGCCTGTATAGCCACCATCAACGAGCTCCGCGACAAAAATGTACCACAATACCTTGATCAGCATGGGGCCTTATTGAAAGACGGCTACAACGAGATAGCCATATCATTAGGTATGGATCAATACACCCGCTGCATAGGTTATAACTGCCGCAGCATGGTAACTTTTACCCCTGAAGCTGGCAACGCGCTGGAACTGAAAACATTGATGCAGCAGGAAATGATCAAACGCGGCATCCTTTGGGCCGGTTTCCATAACATGTGTTTTAGTCATACTTCCGAAGATATTGACTACACCCTCTTAGCCTACCGCGACGTATTGCAACTGGTTAAAGAGGCCATTTTAAACGGCGACGTAAAAAGCTATTTAAAAGGCGAAGTATTAGAGGCTGTTTTCCGTAAGGTGAGCAATTATAATATTAAGCCAAAGTCTGCTGCATTATAAACAGGAATTAAGAACCAAGGGTCAAGAATCAAGAAAACAAAAAAGGGAAGAATAATAACCGGTAACAAACAAGGGTTTTGTCTTTTCTCTTGATTCCTGACTCTTATATCTTGACTCTCATTATGAAGTATATGGAACTATTTTCATTACAGGGAAAAACGGCTATCGTGACCGGGGCGCTGGGCCTTATCGGGCAAAAGCATTGCGAAGCACTGGCTATGGCCGGCGCGAACGTAGTGGCTGCCGATATGGACGAGAAAAAGGTAGAAGCCTTTGCCGCCAACCTGGGCGAACAGCACGGTGGCCTAAAGATCGACGTTACCAGCAAACATTCGCTGGAAGTTGCCCGCGATAAGATCACCACCCGTTATGGCAGCATTGACATACTGGTAAATAACGCCGCCATTAACGATATGTTCGAGAACCCGGCGATGGCCAAAGAGCTTTCGGCATTTGAGAATTATCCGCTCGCGGCATTTCAACAATCATTGAATGTAAACGTGACCGGCGTGTTCCTGTGCTCGCAGGTATTTGGTACTGTGATGGCCGATCAGCATTCGGGCAGTATCATCAACGTGGCATCCACCTATGGTATGGTGGGGCCCGATCAGTCGATATACAAAAACGCGCAGGGCGAACAGGATTTTTATAAATCGGCTGCCTACCCGGTAACCAAGGGCGCGGTGATCAACTTCACCCGTTTCCTGGCTTCGTATTGGGGTAATAAGGGCGTGCGGGTAAATACCTTATCGCCTGGTGGTGTAGAGAATAACCAGAATGATTTTTTTGTTGAGAACTATTCGGCCAAAACATTATTGGGCCGCATGGCCAAAGCTAATGATTACCAGGGCGCGCTGATATTTTTGGCCAGCGACGCCTCCGCCTACATGACCGGCGCCAACCTCGTGGTTGACGGCGGGTGGACAGCGATATAAATTGTGGTGAGTGGTAAGTTGAGAATGGTGAGTGGTTTTTAAATTTTTATCAACTGACAACCACTCTCAACTCACCATTCACTACTCAAAACTTTAACACACAATGCCACAGGAAAAACTACTTACCGTTACCACTACGATACTGGTTTTGTGGGTAATATTCATTATTGCCTGGGAACGGGTATCGCCTTACCGCAAAGGGTTAAAATTTTTCAGGGAAGGCTTTTGGATCGACCTGGTTTGGTATACGCTGATACAAAGCTATTTTTTAAAGATCCTGATATTTGATTATATCATTGCCCCCATTCAGCATCATTTTGATTGGTCGGCTTTTCAGTTTGTAACACATTGGCCGGTAGCCATACAGGTATTGTTTTTCCTGGTGACGCATGATCTGTACATTTACCTGTTTCACCGCTTACAGCACCGCAGCAAGTTTCTTTGGCGTACCCACGAGGCCCATCATTCAGGTAAAGAGGTCGATTTTTTATCGGGCTCACGTTCGCACATCATCGAGATCATCATTAACCAGACCATTGAGTTTGCGCCTATTATTTTATTCGGTGCCGATCCGGCAGTGATACCCATCAAGGCCCTGCTGGATGCCATGTTTGGTATGTTCATCCACGCCAACGTGAACGTAAAACTGGGCAAGCTCAAATATATCCTCAACACCCCCGAACTGCATCTGTGGCACCATGCCAATTACATCGAAGTTTTCCATGCCAACTTTGCTACCAAGTTTTCGATATGGGACCACCTGTTTGGCAGCGCTTATGATCCGGGACATCCACCCGGCAACGAGCGCGAAAACTGGGGCCTGGGTTACGAATACCCCCGCGACTATTTTATGCAGCATGCCTTTTCGGTAAAACGCTTTGACGAAAAAAAGTTATTGAAATACAAATGGTTTGAGTGGTATTATAATTTGCGCCCGGCTATTTTATCTTTGTTGCTATCACCCTGGAAAGAACAGCATTCTAAAACCGATACAATACATCAACCGGAAACGATCAATACAACCATAAATACTCACCCGCAAGAAGAAATTTTGCAATAACCCGATAACCTTTGGCCTGGATATACATCATCATAGCAGCAGTATTTGAAACCGCCTGGACGTTCTCGGTAAAATACTTTAAACTAAGCGACCTTAAACTGCTCACCTGGCAAAACTTTTACCGGGTTGATGTAAGCTTCCCGTTATTGGCCCCATTGCTGGGCTATATCCTGTTTGGGGTTTGCAACGTATATTTCTTCTCGCTGGCCATCAAAGAGCTCTCTACAGCCACCGCATACGCCATCTGGACCGCTGCCACACTGGTATTCATCAAAGTAGCCGAAATGGCCTTCTTTAACAAAACCATCACCTGGATGGAGGTTTTCTTTATCTCCCTCATCATGATCGGCATCATGGGTTTAAAATTTTCTGTTTCACATATTAACCAGGTGCCTTAGGGGATTTTTGGAGCAAGGAATAACCCAAATTACAAACTCACAGCTTGCCAATTTCCTGCGCTACCCGTTGCGCCGAGCGGATGCAGGACTCCATTCCCCGGCTCATATTATCGGCATAAGTACCCGCAAAATAGATACGTCCTTCGGGCAGCATAACCTGCGGCCAGAATTTGCGCATAGTACCTATCGGGAAGGGCTGCATCTCGCAGGCAGGTGCAAACCTGTCCTTTGTCCAGTCGAAAGTTAAGGCCTGTTCTATGGTATCATGTTTACCGGGGTACACAGCCCGGAAAGCAGCCAGGACACGCTCCGGTGAAATCCTTCCCGGGCCAAAAGCTTTCAGGATTACCCGTTGAGTATTCACCTCGTTAGTTTCTTCCCATACAGAGGAAATATCCGGGTGCTCAAACTCCATATTAATGGTTTTAAACCCATCATCGAGCCAAAATTTGGAACTGGCCTCGAACACATAAAACGGATGCGAGGAATAGCCCATGCGATTAACCACGTATTGTTTAGCCGGTGACAGCGGCGGACTAACCGGGATAGTTTTAAATATGGGCAGGGTGATACAGTTCACCAAAAAATCGGCTTTCATTTCCTGAATTTGAGCGGTACCATAAGCTTTGTAGGATACCGTTACACCTGTAGCATCGTGCTTAATGGCCGTAACCGGATGATTGAGTTTAACCCTTGCACCCAGGCGTTTGGCAAAAGCCATAGGCAGCTGTTCGTTACCGTCTTTCAAATGGTAAGTGTCCCCTTCTGATGCTGGGATCCCCCGGGATTTCATGATGGCAGATCGCCAGAGTGCATATAGCGCATTGGTCGTGCTTCCACCCAAAAACCGAAGCGCCCCTGCCGAAGCGCCCTCTTTTTTATAGATCTGACTTATGGCTAACTGGTCGTAATCATCATAACCAACACCAAAAGGTTGGTATGAATCGGTAAACTTGCTCAAGTATGGTTTCAGGTAGAAATCGCTCAGGGCATACATCGGGTTTTCTGACAGGAATTTGATCTCCTTTTCGTTAAACCCAAATTTGGCCAGCACCGCGGGGTCTTTCATCATTTCGGGCGTATAAAATTTACCGTCGATCATTTTCAGGGTATGGTTATCGGGCGCAGCCTCAGAACCTTCGGCATGCGGATATGGGATGGCCTTGAGCTTAAATTCCTCCACATATTCAAAAAAACGCTCGTAGCCAGGCTTGGTGATATGATCGGCCCCGAAATCGGCATAGAGGCCATCAGACAAGCCATCGCGCCCGGTAAACACATGCCCGCCATACCGGCCGCTGGCCTCCAGAACAACTACCTCATGCCCGGCTTTCATTAATTCATAAGCGCAACATAAGCCTGTTATGCCGGCACCCGCGACAATGATCTTTTTACCGCTTGCAGTCGGCCCACCTTTGAATCTTGTGTTTACACTACTTTCCTCCGCTGCCCGAATAATCTGCGGTGTTAAAATAGTACCGGCACCGGCCAGTAAAGTGCCCTTGATAAATACCCTACGCTTGATATTAGCCATTCTCTTGTTTTATGAGGTAAATGAAATTAGCCCGATAGGCGATAAACTTAAATATACTATATAAAGGGTTTTATAAACAAGTCATAAAGTTATTTATTCAGCTTGTCGCATAGTCGACTCACCCGGTCTACGCTTCGCTGGACCACCCTCTCTTCGCCTACTGCGGAAAGAGGGTTGAAACCCATTCTCCCCGCGCGTCATTGCGAGGTACGAAGCAATCCCCGATAAGCAGAGCAACCCTGTACAGCATAGAGATTGCTTCGTACCTCGCAATGACGCGCGGAGGAAAGAAAGCAGGCAAAGAGAGGGGTGACGAGCGCAGCGATGCCGGGCTGAGTCGATAAAGTATTCTGACCGCCCTTTTTATAAACCACTTTTACAACAACTTTTTTACGCTTTGGCTTTCGTTGCCATACTCATACCTATGCAGCTTATCCTATCTTTATCCCACAAATAATTCCATGAAATATCTTAAATATAGCCTGCTGTTTGCCTGCTGCTTATTGTGCCTGGTGGTATACGCAAAAGATCACCCTAAAAAAATTATCCGGGTGCTTATTGTTGATGGTTTTAGTAATCACGATTGGAAACAGACCACAAAAATGGTTAAACAAATATTGGATGGATCGGGCCTGTTCAAAATAACCGTTTCAACTATACCTGTAAACCCGGGAGACACCACTATTCAATCAAGCTGGGAACCCGATTTTAAAAAATATGATGTAGTTATACAAAATACCAACAACATCCAGAATCCTAAATTAAAATGGCCCTTACGCGTGCAGCATGAACTGGAAGACTATGTTAAAAATGGTGGTGGTTTATATATTTTGCACTCCGCTAATAACGCTTACCCCGACTGGACCGAGTATAACAAAATGATAGGATTGGGCTGGCGATCAAAAAACTTTGGTTACGCCCTCCAGGTTGATTCATTGGGGAAAATAGACAGCGTACCACCGGGCCAGGGCCAGGACACCTATCATAACGACAGGAGCAACCTGCTGATCAGCGTATTGAATCCCCATCCGATAAACAGATCTTATCCTAAACAATGGCTCACACCCGATGTTGAACTATACCGCTTTGCACGTGGCCCGGCACAAAACCTTACGGTACTCTCCTACGCCAAAGACCCGCTCACCGGCATCAATTGGCCGGTTGAATGGATAGTAAAATATGGTAAGGGAAAGGTTTACATCTCCAGCATGGGGCATTTGTGGAAAGGCGACGCCTATCCACCCGGTTATCGCTGCGTAGGTTTCCAAACCACCATGGTCAGAGCGGTGGAGTGGCTTGGAAGCGGTAAAGTGACTTATCCTGTACCCAAAAACTTCCCGACAGCCACAACGGTAAATATGGCGCCCCTTGATTTGAAATAAGAAAGATCTTATAAAAAACCACCGTCCCCTCAGGGTCTCTCGAAGAGGACCCTGAGGTTCTTCAATCTTCAAATCCAACAGTCCCGATAGTCAGTAATAGCGATCAGATCATTCTGTATACCATTAATGTAATATGAAGCACTGCTATGTGGATAATCAGTGTAATCTTCGCATAAGGTCCATTTTCCAGCTACCGGATTATGATGAATATAATCTAACTTCTGAAATAGAAATTCACGGGTATAGATAGGCTTTGCATCAAATGAAGGCTCAAAGGCTTTATGGAGCTGTCCTTTGCTAATTTCAAGAGATGTACACGCAGATGAAAGTTGATTAAGCACATGTTTCTGATCAGCTGCTTTCAATAACTTAATAAGTTCATAAGCCATAAAACGCTTTCCATTACTAATTATCCTATTCAGATTTAGCGAATCATTCTCAATTCTTATTAAGACATGTACATGATTAGGCATTATTACAAACCCATGTGTTTGTATTTGATATTTATTTGCGATTAGCCTTAGCCAATCGTATATTAAATGATGAGCTTTGGCTATTTCAAATAAAGGGATCCAATTATAACAGGTAAACGTTATAAACCAGGTAACTTCTGTAAGTTGATGATTGGTTCTGACTGACACATCTAAATATAAATAATTAAATAGTAAATGGTGTGAATTGCAAGATGCCTCAGGGTCCTCTTCGAGAGACCCTGAGGGGACAGGAAAGATTTGAGGGGACAGGAAAGATTTCTCCTCGTACCTCGTTCGAAATGACAACCTTTTTTTATTCATATTCAATATGAATATCACATTTCATTTAAAACCTAACTGTAATAATTGGGGAGCAGGTATCTTTGTGTTGTACATCAATAGCTACAGATCATGGCAGAGACGGCGGTAAGCAGAGGACATAAAACAAGATCACCCTTTATTTTTATAGTGGGCACCACCAGCCTGGCCTTTGTGGTATCGCAGCTGGATGTATCCATTGTGAACATCGCACTGCCGCAGATCTCCACCTCGTTCAAGGCTGATATCAGCGAGCTGCAGTGGATCGTGGATGCCTATACCATCGCTTTCGCCGTACTAATGCTCTCGGCCGGTGGCATGAGCGACCTGCTGGGTTCAAAGCGACTTTTTCAGTTTGGCCTACTGGTATTTGGTATAGCTTCGGCCGGTTGCGGTTTTGCATGGAACCCTTTTAGTTTGATCGTTTTCCGCGTGTTGCAGGGAGTTGGCGCGGCGGCCATGATCCCCAGTTCCTTATCTATCTTAAACCAGAGTTTTGCCCACGAGGCTACCCAACGCAGCAAAGCCGTAGCCTGGTGGACGGCAGCTGGTGGCGTATCCATAGCCGCAGGCCCTATCCTGGGTGGTTTGCTGATGCACGTAAGCAACTGGCGCATGATATTTGTTGTGAACGTGCCCATTTGCCTCATCGGTATTTTGCTGAGCATCAAACTTACCGAAAGCGAAAAACATGAGAATAAAGGTTTTGACATTCCGGGTCAGTTTACCTGGATGCTGGCCCTTACCGCGCTCATTGCGGCTATTATCGAGCTGCACCACCTGGGTTTTAACAATCCCATCATCTACGGCGCGCTGATATTCAGCGCCATTATGTTCATCATTTTTCTGCAGATAGAAAGAAAAGCCAGATCCCCTATCCTGCCGCTTGATCTTTTTAAGTCGCCGGTTTTTAATGTGCTGGTGTTACAAGGCATCGTACTGAATGCTACCTATTACGGAACCGTATTTGTGCTGAGCCTGTACCTGCAAAATGTGCTTCATTACCCCTCCCTCACCGCGGGCATGGCCTTTTTGCCGCTCACCGCGGGATTCATCATCTCCAACCTCATCAGCGGCAGGCTCATGGCCAAATATGGCACACGCGTACCCATCATCACCGGGCTCAGCATCGGCGCCATCGGTTATGCTGGTCTGCTTATCGCTCATGCCCACACGCCTTACTGGCAATTATTTACCCCCTTTATTATTATCCCAATGGGTATGGGTCTTGCCGTACCCGCCATGACCACAGGTATATTATCTACCGTAGCCAAAACCCGTTCAGGTACCGCATCAGCGGTATTAAATACCACCCGGCAAGCCGCAGGCGCCATGGGTGTAGCTGTATTTGGCGCCATGACCAACGGCGGTCCTGAGGCCATAGTACACGCCATAACGGTGAGTTCCCTGATTTCTGCGGTGGGTATAGTTTGTATCCTGCTGTTGATTTACAGGTATTTGAAGATAAGGTAGTAGTAGACGACTCACCCCGGCATCGCTACGCTCGCCCACCCACTCTTCGCCTGCAGCGGAAAGAGGGTGAAGGAAATTATATATACGCGTCATTGCGAGGCACGAAGCAATCTCTACGAAAGCAGGTCAACTATGTATGTTTACTCTGTACAGTTTAGAGATTGCTTCGTACCTCGCAATGACGTATTTTTTTTGATACTATTCCTACCCTCTTTGCAGCGAAGCGATGGTAGGGTAAGTCGTCTGCGAAATTTTAAATTAAGCCAGAATTTTTGTATCTTTATATCAATCAACAGCCCGGGTTTCTTGTAAAAAAGAGACCCGGGCTGTTTTGTTAAGACAGAAACAAGGCAAAAAATCACCCGATTTACATTTAGTTATTTGACAATCAACAAGTTAATACTTTTTAAACCTCAAAAAATTAGTCAAAACAGTGTTAAAATTTGTTAAAAAGTGTTAAAATCGAGGTTTTCAATGCATTTTTAAGCCGATTTCAGCCCGTTTTTGGGCCGAAAAGTGTTAAAATTTAAGGTTTAAAAAGTTTTTTTAACCATATTCATCCCCTCACCAAAACATAACAAATCACCATGCCCGATAAAAGAGTAGTTTTTGATTTTGATATTTCTTTTACCAATGGCGGCGGCATCCAGGGTCAGGATTTCAGACTGGACATTGCCGGCGACACCATCAGCGACCAGGAACTGGCCGACTATATTGTAAACGATATGCAACTGCTCATGGTTGGTAAGGTTGATATCCTGAATAAATATTACATCGAAGAAAAACATAAACGCCAGGCGGTTAACCTGTTACCAGATGATAAATATATCGACCTGAGTCATACTATTTTTGATGGTCTGGTAACTTACAAAGGCCTGCCTTCGCCTATTATTTGTGACTACCTGAGTCGGGAGCAATCCAAAGCCAATTATGAACCGGGAACGGAATTCCAGATAGGGAAAATAGAAATGGTAACCAATACGGGCACTTATATTGACTGCCCTTTCCATCGTTTTGAGCATGGTAAGGATCTATCAGAAATGGAACTGGAACGCTTTGCCGATCTTGATGCCATCACCATTAATGCCGAAAACGCAACCGAAATTGCCAAAGGCTATTTTACCGGTAAAGAGATCAGGAACAAAGCGATACTGGTTTACACAGGATGGGCAAAACACTGGAACACACCGCTATATTTTGAAAACCACCCCTACCTTACAGCCGATGCGGCCGAATATCTGAAAGAATGTAACGTAAAACTGGTGGGCATTGATAGCCATAACATTGATGATACCCGTGGTAAAAGTCGCCCGGTACATACCATTTTACTGGGAGCCGAAATACTGATATCGGAGCATTTATGCAACCTGGATAAATTACCGGAGAGCGGCTATAAATTCAACGCGGTACCGCCAAAATTCAAAGGCGTAGGTACATTCCCGGTTAGAGCATATGCCAGCTTTTAATTGCTGACGGCCTATATAGTTTGCGGAACTTGCTCTGGTTTCGTTGTTCTTTTACTGATCAAGATCTCGGCAATGATCAGATTAGGCACCCAGCACAACCAGGACACGATACGGTAAGCTGGTATAAAATCATGAAAAACAAAACCTGATAATAATGGTAACCAGATGCGCAAAGTAACAGCCGCCAAGGTAAGCGCGTAATTGCGGACCATCCAGTTTTCATGCTGATATACATCCCTTTTCAGGATGCTCCTATAGGCATTAAACACACTTATAAACCATAACAGAGCTAATATGCCAAAGCCCAAAACATTGCCTATACCACCAGTAGCAAAAAAAGCGATAAATAATCCGCTGATGCTGCTTAAACAAACAGCAATAACGTAAATTTTGCCAACCAGCCGGTGAGTGCTCAGATATTTTTCGCGCAGTTTTTTACTAAACTGGCTCCATCCAGTTAACAGGGCAATGCCACCAAAAGTAATATGCGTATAAAACGCGGCATACCATACAGAATTACTCAATACTGCCCGCGGTTTGGTACTGAGCAAACCGTTGGTTTTTATATCCGTAAAATAGTAAGCAAGTGGATACAGGCCTATGATAATAGCAAAAATGATGATGGAAACCCAGGATATTTTTTTCAGCATGAGGTTTAGTATGGGGATGGCCTTTACTTTAACCCTTAGATGATGTGTGCTAAAAATTTGTTACAACCTGACAAAAATTAACCTGTGAACCCTGAGTTATTGGAAATTATTAAACCGTTCAATTACCGCGTCTTTGAACCCGGGTAAACTGATAAGGTCGGTATCCCAAAGATCAGTATTGGTCAGTATCTGGTGTATGGCTGTGTTGGGTTCTACATTTGCCCAAACAGTTGCAAAATATTCGGCAAAGCTATCGGTAACTTTATACTCCCGGTTATTTATTACCCCGGTGTAGTGGCCATCCTTATTTAATTTGACCTGCATAAACCGGATGAAGGCAGCAAAGCCGAGTACCATATGTTCCGGGATGGTGTTCTGTAGTTTATAGTGGTTCAACAATAGAGGGATCACCCTCATTTTGATCTTGGTAGTGTATTGTACCGAGATACTCAACCATTCATGTCTGATGTAAGGGTTACGAAACCTGTCGAGCACTTTGCCAGCAAAATCGGCAGCCACTTTTTCATCAATTTTGTACGGGATAGCAGGTAATATCTCGTTAAACATCAACGGTGTAATGAAATTTATAAAAGCTTCATCAGCCATGGCTTCTTTCACCGTAGCAAAACCCAGCAAAATAGCCCAGGCACAGCTTAAGGTGTGCGTTCCGTTTAGCAAACGTAATTTAAGCTCCCTGAATAATTCAATATCAGGCGTAATAACAACACTTTCATCAACCTCATGAAATGACAAAACCGACTTAATATGATCGTCCCCCTCAATAGCCCACAGACTATACGGCTCGGCTATTATACTCAGGTTATCCGTATAACCACTTTTTGCTTCAAGCTCATCGTTTAGGGCCTTATCGGGTCTGCCGGGTACTATACGGTCAACCAGGGAATTACAAAAACGGTTATGGCTTTCCAGCCAATCCATAAAGGCTGGTTCCAACTTGTTCAAATGTGCCAATTCAAGTATGATCGACTCTAATTTTTTACCATTATCTGTTATCAGTTCGGTAGGTATAATGACCAATCCGCTCTCGGCATTACCATTAAAGGCCTTGTACCGTTTATATAAAACAGCCAGTAGTTTTCCCGGATAAGATACCGGCGGATGCTTGCTGATATCTTCTTTTACCAATTTAATACCTACCTCTGTGGTATTGGAAATGATCGCCTGTAAATGAGGGCTCTGGGCAACTTCTAAAATAGCATTCCAATCGATTGTGGCCGATAACACACGACTAATGGCTGAGCATATGATCTGCTCATCTATTTCTTTGCCGTTTGCAATACCTTTTGTATAAATAGTGTACAAACTATCCTGTTTATCAAAATCAGTTGCCGAACCCGTTTCGGTTGATTTTACAACGACTATCCTACCGTTAAAAACGCCATTACTATTGGCTTTATCAATAAAATAATCGGGCAAACCGCGTAGAAGTACCCCGGTACCAAATTGTAATACTTTTTCAGGAAGTTCAAATATTTGCTCATCCGGAAGGCCCGATACCGGCAAATTGATTTTGTTTAAATTATATTTTGATAAGATCATGCACTCAATAAAAAAGATGTATCTATCGGTTCTTGTTGGTTTATAATTATTGGGATAATTAGCCGTAAAGCTCAATTACCAAACAAGGTTAAGTACAAGTAGCTAATAAAAAAAAGATATGACGTACTAAAACCATGCAAACGTTCCCGGAAACGTTTGCATGGTTTAGCGAATTCAATTGAATCCAAAT
>Ga0207671_10003162_pt1 | contig 16657 bp, 14 predicted proteins | sample KBSC24metaG_FD_184352 | JGI IMG/M metagenome (GOLD analysis project Ga0207671, IMG submission 184352) | Corn rhizosphere microbial communities from Kellogg Biological Station, Michigan, USA - KBS C2-4 metaG (SPAdes) (version 2) | ecosystem: Host-associated > Plants > Roots > Rhizosphere > Soil... | reverse complement strand
GGCGGTTGCAGAAGCTGTACACGTCCTATTCCGAGGCCTCCGACGCGTTGTCGGCGTATTGGCCGCAGCTGCAAGCGGCGCAAACCAAAGCCGACACCGCGCTTCGCCAAGCCCAGGACGCCCACGCTGATCTGCAGCGCGCGACCACCAGCGCCACCAGCGCCGCCGCCGATCTGAAGACGGCACAGCAGAACCAGGCCGCCAACCCCAGCCAGCAGGCGGTCGCCGACGCGCAAACCGCGCACGACACCGCGCAGACCAACCTGAACAACGCCAAAGCCAAGATGGCCGCGCTGACCAAGCAGGCCAACGACGCCTACAACGACCGCATCACCGCCGCAAAAACCTGCGGCAGCGCCTTGCACCACGCCCAATCCGACGGCATCCACAACAAATCCTGGTGGGACCACGTCGCCGAGGACCTGTCCAAGTGGGGCGGCGAGATCGGTAAGATCGCCGGCGAGCTGGCCCCGATCCTGGACATCATCGCCCTCGCGACGTCCTGGATCCCCGGCGTGGACGTGGTCACCGCGGCCCTCGCGGAGATCGACAACATCGTCGCCCTCGCCGGCACCGCCCTGGCCACCATCGGCGATGCGATGCAAGGCCACTGGGGCGACGCTCTGATGGGCGCCGGCATGCTCGCCCTCACCTTCGTCGGCGGCCGGGCCCTCGGCTCCGGAGCCGAAGACCTCGAAGGCGAAGCCGGCGCACTCGAAGGCGAGGCCGGTGCGTTGGAGGGCGAGGAGGGTTCACTTGCCCGTGGCGCTGAAGGCAAGGAACCGGCGAAATGCGACCGGGACCCGGTGGACGTCGTGTCCGGGTGGATGCTCACTGGCGCCACTGATGTGGAACTGCCCGGTGTCCTACCGCTTGTGTTGCGACGCGCGTACGCCTCCGGTTACGGCATGGGGCGGCTGTTCGGCCCGGGATGGTCGTCCACGCTGGACGAGCGGCTGTCGGTCAACGCGGCCGGCATCCATTTCGCCGGGGACGACACCCAGCGGCTCGACTATGCTGCTCCGGCAGACGATGAGGCGGTTCTGCCCAGGCGGGGTGCCCGCTGGCCCCTGGTCTGGAACCGGGAGACCGATGAGATCCTGATCACCGATCCCTGGTCCGGGCACACCAGGCACTTCGGGACGGTGCACCATCAAGAGGAGTCCGGCCAGATCCGGGACTTGACCGCGATCACCGATCGCAACGGCAACCGGATCGGCATCCTCCGCGACCAGCACGGCACCCCCGTCGCCGTCGAGCATCCCGGCTATCGCGTCGCCGTGGACACGGTCGCGACGGCCGGAGGACCGCGCATCAGCGCTCTGCGTCTCCAAGAGGGCGCACATGCTTCGGAGGTCGTCCTCAAGCGCTTCCACTACGACGACCGCGGCCGTCTCACGGGTGTGGTGAACTCCTCCGGGCTGCCCTTCACCTACGAATGGGACGAGAGCGACCGGATCGAGGCATGGCAGGACCGAGCAGGCTTCCGCTACGCATACATGTATGACGACCGAGGCCGGGTCGTCCACGGCGAGGGCGCCTACCTTTCCGGATCGTTCCACTACGACGAGGCGAACCGCACGACCACGGTCACCGACTCGCTCGGCAACGACACTGTCTACCGTTACGACCAGAACGGGCACGTGGTCTCCGAGACGGACCCGCTCGGCAACACCGTCGTCAGCGTCGCCGACCTCTACGGCCGCGTTCTGTCTCGAACCGATGCGCTGGGCGGAACGACGTACTTCGACCGGGACGAGAACGGCGACATCCGGCGCGTCGTCGCTCCCGACGGTGGCACCACTGCGTTCGAATACAACGCCTTCCACCAGATCACCGCAGTGATCGACCCGGACGGCGCACAGTGGCACCGGGCCTACGACGCGGCCGGGAACCTGGTGTCGACAACCAATCCCGCAGGTGCGGTGACCAGCTTCACGTTCGGTGCGCAAGGCGCTCTGACCGAGGTCCGGAACCCGTTGGGCGCCATCACCCGCTATACCGTCGATGCCGCAGGCCTGACAACCGCAGTCGTGGATCCTCTTGGCGCCGAGACGCGTATTGAACGGGACACAGCGGGGCGTCCGGTCCGTCTGACCGACCCGATCGGGGCGGTCACGACGCTGGCGTGGACCGTCGAGGGCCGGCCACGGTCTCGCACCGCGCCGGACGGCGCCACTGTGCGGTGGGAGCACGACGCGGACGGCAGGGCGGTGAAGATCGTCAATGCCGTCGGGGCCACGACGACCTTCGAACCGGGCCCCCTGGACACCCTCGTGGCACGGACCGATCCGAACGGCGTCCGTCACGAGTTCGGCTACGACACCGAGCAGCGTCTGCTGCAGGTCACCAACTCTTCCGGCGCCGTCTGGAGCTATGCCCACGACGCGGCGGGCCGGCTCATCGGCGAGACCGACTTCAACGGTCGGCAGCTCAGCTACGAGTATGATCCGGCCGGCCGACTCGTGGCGCGCACTACCGGCGCCGGCCAGGTCATCGCGTTGGAGCGCGACGTGGCCGGACGAGCTGTCGCGCGCACGACAGCCGAAGGCGAGTACGTGTACTCCTACGACGCGGCCGGGCGGCTCGCCTCGGCCACGGGGCCTGAAACCAGCCTGTTCTATGAACGCGATGTCCTCGGCCGCGTCCTGGCCGAGACGGTCGACGGTCGCACCACCCGCTACACCTACGACGCGACGGGGCGCCGCACCGGCCGGACCACCGCTTCCGGTGCCGAGTCGCGATGGAGCTACGACGCGGCCGGCCGTCCCGCCGGTCTGGACGCCGGGAGCGGCCGTCTGGACTTCGCCTTCGATGCCTCGGGCCGGGAGATCGAGCGGCTCTTCGGTCCCCAGACCTGGCTTGCCCGCACCTACGACCCGGCGGGTCGCCTGGCCACCCAGCATCTCGGTACCGGGGAGCGCTCGAGTGGTGCGGAGTCCGTTGCCACCGATCCCATCGTGAGCCGATCCTGGGCCTGGCGGGCCGACGGCGTGCCCGAGGAGATTCGGGACAGTCTGCGAGGCACGCGGCGCATCACCTCGGACGCTTCGGGACGGATCACCTCCGTCAGCACTCACACCTGGAGTGAGCGCTACGCGTACGACGCTTTCGGTAATCTCACAACCCCCGATACCGGATCTGCCGAGGACGAAGCCACCGAGCCGACCATCGCGGCCAGGACGCTGATCAAGCGCATGGGCCGTACCCGTCACGAGTACGACGCCGCCGGCCGCGTCACCACTACCACCCGCCGGACTCTCGATGGTCGGCGCCGTACCTGGCGCTACACCTGGGACAGCCAGGACCGGCTCGTCCAGGCGGAGACCCCCGACCGAGGAGTGTGGCGCTACACCTACGACCCTGCGGGCCGCCGCACGGCGAAACTGCGTATCGGCGACGACGGAGCTGTTTCGGAGCAGGTTCTGTTCAGCTGGGACGGCTTCCGTCTCGCCGAACAGCAAGGTTCGCTGCCGGACGGCAACGGCACGACTCTGACATGGGACTACGACCCCGGGACCTTCCGGCCCGCCGTCCAACGCCGCCGCACGTGGGACGCCTCCGAGCAGGACGCCGTCGACGAAGCCTTCCACGCCATCGTCACCGACCTGGTCGGCATGCCCACCGAACTGGTCGACGCCGACGGCCGGATCGTCTGGCACACCACCACGAACGTGTGGGGCAACACCACTTCCACGACGGCGGAAGCGGGCCTTGAGTGTCCCCTGCGCTTTCCCGGCCAGTATCACGACCCCGAGACCGGTCTCCACTACAACCTGCACCGTTACTACAACCCCGAGACCGCCGCCTACCTCACTCCCGACCCGCTCGGCTTGGCGCCCGCACCCAACGACCACGCCTATGTCCCCAACCCGCTCGTCCTCACCGACCCGTTGGGCCTCGCGTGCGGCGAGGACGACGAGGAAGCGCCGGCCGGCCATGACGCCGATCAGATCGCGGACCACGTGGTCCCGCGGCACACCCTGGGCGGCGACGAAGCCGACGAGACGAAGTCCCTGTTCGACGAGGGTGTGGACCTCCAGGAACTCGCCAACGGATCAATCGGCCGGATCGGGAAGTACCAAGAGGAAACCGGTAACATCCGCTACATCATCGATGCGGGCCGCATCATCGGGACCGATCTGAAGGGCAACGCCACGAACGTCTACACGATCATCCGAAGCACCGGCATGCGACCAGGCAACTGGCAGCATGAATTCGATGATCTGGTGACGATGCACCCGGGACTTCCCCGGGACCTGATCGGCTGAGCCCGGAACCGCTCGTTCCCGGGCTGAACCAGCTCACTCTTGGCACTACACGAGGACTCGATGATCAGAATCTCCATAAGGTCTGCCACTGGCGAGGTCATCAAGCGGTTGCCGATCTCCTCGGAGTTCGACCCCGTGCTCATCGGCATCAAGCGATCGGAGCACCCGATCCTGGGTCACATCGATCCTTATGGCACGACGATCTACACCGGCATCCAGCTGGAGTCGCTCATCCAGGAGATCGAGGCACTTCCGGCCGAGACGGTGACCGAGCTCGGTGGACGCGACTATCTGGATGAAGTGATCGCCTTGTGCAAGGAATGCATGATGACGCGGGGCTTTATGTGGTTCGTGGGCGACTGAGCCGTTGACCGACCGCGCGGTAGCCGACCGCGCCGTTGACCGACCCCCGCCGTCGACCGACCGCGCGACCGGGCTGTGGTCTTGTCGACCACAGCCCGGTCGCCGTGTGGGGCCGGCACGTTCTCGGCCCGGCTCAGATCACCAGACTCAGCAGCCCGGCGGCCGCGAACCCGACCACCGACAGGATCGTCTCCAACACCGTCCAGGTCCTCAGCGTGTCCTTCACGGTCATGTTGAAGTACCTGGACACGATCCAGAACCCGCCGTCGTTCACATGCGAAGCGATGATCGACCCGGCTGAAATCGCCACGGCGATCAAAGCGATGTGCGGCTGCGAGAAGTGCCCCTTCTCGACCAGCGGCGCGACGATGCCGCCGGTCGTGACGATCGCGACCGTGGCAGAGCCCTGAGCCAGCCGCATCCCGCAGCTGATGACGTACGCCAGCAGGATCAGCGGAAGCCCGGCCGACGTCAGCGACTGCGACAAGGCCTTGCCCACCCCGGTCGCGGTGATGACGGCCCCGAAGAAGCTGCCCGCACCGATCACGAGCAGGATCATCGCCACCGGACGCAATGAGTTCGAACTGAGGTCGGCCAGCTCCGCACGGCTGAACCCGCGCCGCGTCCCCAGCAGCCAAAAGGCCAGCAGCACCGCGATGGTCAGCGCCACCGCGGGAGTCCCGAAGAACGTCAGCACCGGCAGCGCCGAGCTCTTCTTCATGTAAACGGTGCCGAAGGTCGCGCCGAGGATCAGCACCAGCGGTACCGCTATGAGGCCGACGATCAACGCCAACGGCGGAGCCTTGCGCTCGACAACGCCGTCGCCGTCGCCATCGCCATCGCCGTCGCTGACCGGGCCGGCGACAGCGACAGCGACATCACCAAGCTCAGCGCCACCCTCACCGACCTCGCCATCACCCAGGCCGTCCATCTCCGGCACAGCCACGATCACCCGCTTACCGATCCAGTTCCCCCAAGCCACACCGGCCACCAGAAACGCGGGCAGACCACAAATCAGCCCCATGATGAGCATCCACCCGAGGCTGACCCCCAGCAGCCCGGTCACCGCCACCGGACCCGGGTGCGGCGGCAGGAAAGCGTGCGTCATCGACAGACCGGCGAGCATCGGCAGCGCGTACACGACCAGCGAACGCCCACCACGCCGCGCCGCAACGTAAACCAGCGGCGCCAACACGAAGATCCCGACGTCGAAGAACACCGGTATCCCGAAGATGAGCCCGGTCAACCCCATCGCGAGCGGCGCGCCCCGCTCCCCGAAAGCCGCCTGAAGCCGCGCGGCGAGCACGTCGGCCCCGCCGGAACGCTCCAGCAGCGCGCCGAAGATCGTGCCGAGCCCGATGATGGCCGCGCTGTGGCCGAGGATCGATCCGAATCCGGTCTCCAGCAACGAGTTCTTGCTGACCAGCGCCGTCCCGACGATCGTCCCGACCGGCAGGCCGGCCGCCAGGGCGAGGGCCAGACTCGCGGCGATCAGGGAGATGAAGGGTTCGAGCTTGACCTTGATGATGAGGAACAGCAGCAGGGCTATGGAGAGGCTGCAAAGCGTGAGCAAGCCTCCGGTGTCGTGCTGAAGCCAATGAACGAAGCCGTGCAAGGTGAGCCTCCGCGCGGAGTTGAGGGCGATGCTGCGGGCACGTCGAAGCAGGCCTTGACAGGTATAGGGGACAGGGAGACCAGGTCAGGGACGTAGTTCGCCACCGCTGGGCTTGATGCTGGCTGACGTTAAGCGGACCTGAAGGAGCCCGACAAGGCCTCGCCGCGAATGTTTTGCAATGCACAACGCCATGTCGAATATCGACACGGATCGGCGTTCGGGAGGTAGCCTGCCGCGATGACGCACCCCGACGACCCCTCACGACCGGCCCCGGGAGACCGCAACCAGTCGTCCTCCTTACGGCGCGCGCTGGCGGTCCTGGGCTACGTCCGCGAGCACGCCGACAGCGGCCGCGGCGTCCCGCTCGGCAAGCTGGCCGAAGCGCTCGACTTGAACAAGAGCACCGTGCTGCGTCTGACCGGCCCTCTGCTCGACGAGCACCTGCTCGACCGCGACCGCGAGACCGGCTGGTTCCGCCTCGGCCACGGCGCCCTCCGCCTCGGCCAGGCCTACCTCTCCACCCTCGACCTGCGCGGCGTCGCCGTGGACCACTTACGCCGGCTTCAGCAGGAGGTCGGGGAGACCGTGCACCTGACGGTGTGGGAGGGCCCTGACATCGTCTACGTCGACAAGGTCGAGAACGAGACCAACGTCCGGATGGCCTCCCGCGTCGGCAGCCGAGCCCCGGCGTACTGCACCGCCAGCGGAAAGGCGATGCTGGCCTGGCTCCCGGAGGAGGCGGTCGAGCAGGTGGTCGCGGCCGGGATGCGCCCCGTCACCGCCTGGACCCTCTCCGAGGGGGCCCAACTCCGCGCGGACCTGGCCCGGATCCGCGCCCGCGGCTACGCCGTCGACGACCGCGAGAACGAACCGGAGGTCCGCTGTGTGGCGGCGCCGATCTTCGACCACACCGGCGAGGTCGCGGCGGCCGTCTCGGTCTCGGGCCTGACGTCGCGGATGACGGCGTCCCGCGTCCGCACGCTGGGCTCGGTCGTGGCCCAGGCCGGCCACGGGATCTCGCGCGAACTCGGCGCCGAGTGAGCGGATCGGATCACTCGCTGACCCGCGTCATATCGCTGAGCCGGGTGACATCGCTGAGCCGCCGCTGGCGTTCGACGACGGCGAGGTAGAACGCCCAGGGGAAGGCGAAGCTCGTGAACAGGCTGGCGACGAAGAACAGCCAAGGGCGCCTGATGCCCCGGCGCCGACCGTCGACGATGGTCATCAGCGGCAGCAGGACGAGGTTCCCGATCGTGTAATCCTGGCCGGCCGAGCCCGCCGCGGGGTTCGCGTACATCAGCTTGATGTACTGGGCCCAACTGCCGTCGCCCCAGATCGGGTTGCTGTGGCCGTGGCTGTAGTCGCGCACGAAGCGGATGTTGAAGTACCACCCGATGACGACCGACGCGACGCCCGCCGTGTAGTAGACGAGTTCGAGGGCTGATACTCGTGGATCAGCCGCCGGACGTCGGAAGACCGCCGGGTTGGACGCGACGATGAGCCAGACGACCGTCACGCCGAGGATCGCGTGCACGAGGAGAGCGGCCATTTCCGGAGCGTCGATCCGGCGTCCTGTTTTGTCAATAGTGACAAAACAAGGTCACAGACGCGCGCGGTCCCAGGCCGGCAAAGGTATCTTCTGCTCATGGCCAGGTCGGCGCAGACGGTGCGCAGTGAGCGGACGCGCGAGGCGTTGCGGCGTGCCGCCCTGGTGCGGTTCCTCGCTCAGGGCGTCGAGGACACGTCGGCTGAACAGATCGCTGCCGACGCGGGCGTATCGCTGCGGACCTTCTACCGCCACTTCACGTCGAAGCACGACCTGCTGTTCGCCGACTACGACGCCGGCCTTCACTGGTTCCGCAACGCGCTGGCCGCGCGTCCGGACGACGAGCCGATCACGGAGTCGGTGCGCGTGGCGGTCTTGGCGTTCCCCTACGACGTCCAGGCCGTGACCCAGATCGCGACGTTGCGCTCCGGCACGCTCGACGCGGAGCGCATCGTGCGCCACATCCGCGGCGTCGAGGCCGACTTCGCGGAGGCCGTCGCCGAGCGGCTGGCGCGCCGGCCGTCGTCAGGCGGTCCTGATCGGGACGCGTCCGCCGAGCGCCTGGCCGTCACGGTGACCGCGCGGTGCGTCGCCGCCGCGGTCTTCGGCGCCATGGAGGTCTGGATGCTGCGGGAGGAGCGCTCCCTGCCGGAGCTGGCAGAGCTCTGCCGTGCCGCGCTGGCGTCGCTGGATCGTGGGCTCGTCGACGGCATGTTTCGTCAATATTGACATTACGAGCGCCGAGTGCGACGGTGCGCCGGGAGCGGGAAGGCGGCAGATCTGCGGCCTCTGACCAAGACCCGGGAGGCGGCGCGCGATGCAGCGCTACGACGCGATCGTCATCGGTTCGGGCCACAACGGCCTGGCGGCAGCGGTGCTGCTGCAACAGGCCGGGCTCGCCACGCTGTGCCTGGAGGCGAATCGGTACGCGGGCGGCATGGCCTCGACCGTGGAGCTCTTCGACGGCTACCGATTCGAGATCGCGGGCTCGGTCCAGTTCCCGACATCGGCCGTGGTCAGCCGCGCCCTCGGGCTCGACACGCTGCCGGCCATCGCCATGGATGTCATGTCGGTGTCGATGCGAGGGATCGGCGACGAGCCTCTCGTCTACTACACCGACCCGATGCGCATGTTCACGCACCTGGTCGAGATCCATGGGGAGGACGCGGCCAACGGCCTGGCGATGTTGATGGCGTGGAGCCAAGCACCGACGCGTGCGCTGGGGCGCTTCGACGCGGCTCAGCCGGCGAAGTCGCTCGACGCGATGTACGCCTGCGCGACGAACGAGCTCGAGCGCACCAGCATCACGGATGTCCTGTTCGGCTCAGTGACGGATGTGCTGGACCGCTACCTCCCGGACAAGGATCGGCACGGCGCTCTGCGCGGCATGCTCTCGCTGCTGGCGTGCAACACCACTTATCGCGGACCTGCGACTCCGGGCAGCGCCGCGGCCCTCGCCTTCGGCCTGGCGGTTCCGGACGAGAACACGGTTCTGACGCACAAGCTGCGTGGAGGTATCGGCACTCTGACCGAGCACCTCGAAGGACGCCTTCGGGCTGACGGCGGCGAGCTGCGGCTACGGAGCGAGGTCTCGGAGATCCTGGTCGCTGATGCGAGGGTGACGGGCGTTCGCCTTGCCGACGGGACGACGTTCGAGGCCCCGATCGTCGTTTCTTGCGTGTCCCCGGACGTGACGGTCTTGGGCCTGGTGCCGCAGGAGGCGATCGCCGCGGACGTCCGCGAGCGCTACTCTCGCGTCGACCACCGGGGCAGCTACGTCCAGATGCACTTCGCCCTCGACGGCCCGCCCGAGTTCGCCAAGCCGTACGAGCTGCTCAACGACCCGACGATGCAGGCAGCCATCGGCCTGTTCAGCACGCCGGAGGAGTTGCAGCAACAGTGGGAGGACTGCCGCCAGGGCATCGTGCCGGACGACCCGACCATCGCTCTGCAGATCCCCTCGGCTCAGGATCCTGATCTCGCTCCGCCCGGCAAGCACGCCGCCTCGGCCTTCGCCCTCTGGTTCCCGATCGAGGCCGATCACACGCACTACGGGCGCCTCAAGACCGAGATGGGCCAGCGCGTCATCGACAAGATCACCCGCATCGCCCCGAACTTCGAAACCCTGATCACGAAGCACACCACCTTCACCCCGCGCCACATGGCCACGATGTTCGGCGCTCCCGGCGGCGACTACTGCCACGGCCTGCTGCACCCCGACCAGCTAGGCCCTAACCGGCCTGGCCCGTGCGGCTACCCCGACCAGCCCCTGGGCATCGCAGGCCTCTACCTCGGCAGCGCCGGCTGCCACGGCGGCCCCGGCATCACGTTCATCCCCGGGTACAACGCGGCGCGGGCGGTACTCGGCAGGGCCTGATGCGGCACAACACTGACCGCCGTGAGGACCGCCGTCAGTCCGGCTGGCGTGCGGCGTGAGTCCGGACGAGTCCCTCGGTGCCGCGCAGGAACGTCTCGCAGATCTGGACCGGGTCGAACAGGCAGCCGGCTGCCATGGCGCCGTCGCGGAGCATGACGAAGTGCTGCGCGGCGGCTTCGGCCTTGGTCTTCTGGATGCTCACCATCAGCGTATTGATGGTGCTCAGGAACCACTGCCGGTGTGCGAGGACGGCTTGGTGCACGGGGTGGTCGGTGTCGGGGTACTCGGCCACGGCGTTCAGGAACGCGCAGCCGCGGAAGCCGGGGGACTGGATGTCCTGGGCGATTGACTCCGCGATGGCCTGGACGGCCTGCGGCGCCGGTACGCCGGTGATGGCCGAGCCGGTCCGGTCCCGGATGGCTTGGTCCACCGCCTTCAGGTAGGCGAGGACGAGGTCTTCCTTGCTGGGGAAGTGGCGGTAGAACGTCGCTCGGGTCACCTTCGCCTCGGCGATGATGCGATCGATGCCGACCGAGTGGATTCCCTCGCCGTAGAAGAGCCTCGTCGCCGTGGCGAGGAGTCGCTGGCGCGCCTCGGATGGCCGGGCGGTGGTCTGGGTGCGGGCTTCCATGAGTTCAGTATAGACGTAGAACGTTCTGTCTACATCCCCTCCAGAGTGATCCGCCATAACTACTTTTCACATGCTGCGATTCCCTCATCCGACTCGGCGCGTGTTCCGTAACTGGGTAGAACGATCTGTCTTGACAGCGCGCCGAGAGAGGGCCATCGTTATCCAAGACCGATCGTTCTATCTCCCACCCTGCGCGAGGCGTTCGCGACCGCACCGCCCACCAGCCGTGCGTCCCGCAACCGCCGAAAGGATCACCATGACCACCGTCACCGCACCCGCCCCCGGCATCTCGACGACCGCGTCCGCCTTGCGGCGCCTGTACTTCGTCCGCTTCGGCTTCGCGATCGTCTGGGCCCTCGTGATGTTCACGACCACGAAGCACATCGGCCCCCTCGCCGCCACGCTGCTCGTCGTCTACCCGCTCTTCGACGCAGCCGCCGCCATCGTCGACGCCCGCGCGTCACGCGCCACCGCATCGCCCAAGCTGCTCTACGCGAACATCGCCGTCAGCCTGCTCGCCGCAGCCGGCCTGGCCGTCGCCGACGCCTCCGGCATCCCCGCCGTCCTGCGTGTCTGGGGAGCATGGGCAGTCGTGGCCGGCCTGATCCAGCTGATCGTCGCCGTCACCCGCCGCGCCATGGGGGGCCAGTGGCCGATGATCGTCAGCGGCGGCATCTCCGTCCTCGCCGGCGGCTCCTTCATAGCCACGGCCGCCAGCGACAACCCGGCACTCACCAACGCGATCGGCTACGCCATACCCGGCGCCATCTTCTTCCTCATCTCCGCCATCCGCCTCGGGCGCGCAGGCCGGCAGGGCTGACGGACGCCCGCGCCATGATGCATGCGAAGTCCTCGCCTTCGAGCTGGCCGATCCCTGCCGGTCATGGCGCCGCACCGAAACAGAGCCTTGACACGGTAGTCCTGACCGCTTATCTCTTTACCTATGGCGATAGATAAACAGATAAGCGGTGACGAGGGGTCGCCGATCGAGTTCCGGCTGGACCCGGGATCGGGCGTACCGACCTATCTGCAACTCGTCCAGCAGGTCGAACACGCGCTTCGGCTGGGCTTTCTCAAGCCCGGCGACCGGCTGCCGAAGGTCAAGGAGGTCGTCGCCGGATTGGCGATCAACCCGAACACGGTGCTGAAGGCCTACCGGGAACTCGAACGCAAAGGGCTGGCGGTCGGCCGTCCCGGACAGGGCACTTTCGTCGACGGGACGCTCGGCACCACGCCGTTGCGGGAGCAGCAAGCGTTGCGCCGTGCCCTCACGGCGTGGATGCGCAGCGCCGGCCAGGCGGGGCTCGACGAGGACGGCATGGTGGCCCTGTTCACCAGCGCCCTGCACGATTTCCGCGCCGAGACCACCGGGACGACGGGAAGTTCGGAGGTGATCGCATCATGATGGGGATACCGGAGCAGGGCCTCGCTTTGGAGGCGAGCGGGCTGGGCAAGCGCTTCGGGTCGACGTGGGCGCTCCGCGACTGCGGACTGTCCGTCCCCGAGGGGCATGTCGTCGCGCTGGTCGGTCCCAACGGGTCTGGCAAGACCACCTTGCTGCACCTCGCTGTCGGTCTGGCCACGCCGACCACCGGTCGAGTCCGTGTCCAAGGCGGCCTGGCCGCCGGAAGCCTTGAGGCGCTGGAACGCGTCGCGTTCGTAGCCCAGGACACCGCGCTCTACCCGAGCCTGTCGGTTGCTGACATGCTGCACCTGGCCCGCAATCTGAACGCCGACTTCGACTCCGCACGCGCCGAGGCCCGTATCGCAGAGCTCGACATCCCCTCTGCGCGCAAGGTCGGCAAGCTCTCCGGCGGTCAGCGTGCCCAGGTCGCGCTGACTCTCGCCCTGGCCAAACGCCCCCGGCTGCTGATCCTGGACGAGCCGCTGTCCAGCCTCGACCCGCTGGCCCGCCACGACTTCATGGCGGCGCTCATGACCGCCGTCGCCGAGGACGGCATCTCGGTCATCTTCTCCTCCCACGTCGTCTCCGAGCTGGAACGTGTCTGCGACTATCTGGTGGTCCTCGCCTCCGGACGGGTACAGGTCGCCGGCGAAGTCGATGACCTGCTCACCTCCCACCAGCTCTACACCGGTCCCGCCGCGCAGGCCGACCGGCTCGCGGCGGCGCTGCCCGTCGTGCGCGACCGGCGCGCCGGAGCCCAGGCCCACCTGCTCGTCCGCACCGGCGGGCGACGAGCAGAGGTGCCGACAGGCTGGGAAGCACACGAGGTCGGCTTGGAGGAAATGGTTCTGGCCTACCTTCGCGACCCCGGCGCGTCCGCACTGCCGGGACCGCGTGAGCTGACGGGAAAGGGGGCCCGACCGTGACCACAGCAGTGACCGAACCCACCGCCGCGCCAAGCCGCCCATCTCGGCCGTCGCTGCGCGCACTGGCCTGGGTGACCTGGCGCCAGCACCGGACCGCCTTGGTTGGGCTGCTCGGCGTACTCGTGCTCTGCGGCCTGTTGCTGCTGCAGAACGGGCTCACGATGCACGCCGACTTCCGCAGGTGGGGCCTGGCCGACTGCGGGCCCGGCCACCACAACCAAGCGTGCTCCGTCGGTATCGACGCGTTCCACCACGACTTGGACCTCGTCACCCGCCTGACGGCGGTCCTCTTTCCGCTCCCGGTTCTGTTCGGCATGTTCCTCGGCGCGCCGCTGATCGCCCGGGAATTCGAGTCCGGCACCCACCGGTTCGCGTTCACCCAGGGCGTGGGCCGGACCCGCTGGCTGGTCACGAAGATCACCCTGCTCGCGGTGCTCACAGTCGCGTCAGCCGGCGCCTTCGACGCCATCGTCATCTGGTGGTACGGGCCGCTCGTGGCGTCACACGGTCGACTGGGAGAGGGAAGCCTGACCTTTGAGGTCTACGGGGTGGTCTTCGTCAGCCGTGCCCTGTTCGCACTCGCTCTCGGCATCTTCGCCGGCGCGCTGATCCGCCGTGTAGTGCCGGCGATCGCGGCGACACTCGCGGGCTGGATCGCCGTCTTCACAGTGACATTCGTCAGCCTGCGATCGCACTTCCTGACCCCGCGCACGGTCGTCGACGCGACGGCACCGGGCAACAATCCGTGGGTCTTCGCCGAGAAATGGACCGCGCCTGACGGCCACGTGCTCAACTCCGGGGAGATCTACACCCTGCGGAACGCGGCATCGACGGCCGGCCACTCGCAGGACGTGTTCGCCTACCTGGCCCAGCGGGGCTACAGCTACAAGGCGACCTACTTCCCGCAGAGCCGATTCTGGGCCTTCCAGACCATCGAGGCCAGCAGCCTGGCGGTCCTTTCCCTCCTGCTGCTCATCGGCGCGGTCTGGCTCGTTCGGCGACGTGCCACATAGCCTCCGTGCAGGTCAGTAGCGAGCTGTGGTCCGCCCGTCGGCAAGGCGCTGGTGCCCGAACTTCTGCGGCTGCTTCCAGGCGAAACAAGCGATGCTTTCGAGTTGCGGCGACTCGCTGGGACCTTGAATAGCCGCCACAAGGCTTTGAAGCTGAGCCAGCAGGCTCTTGGCCGACTGGTTGGCGTCAGCGGAGCGTCGATCTCGTATTGGGAACTGTGGCAACTGCCGCATCGCCCGGAATGCCGACCTCCTGGGCATCCCCTTCTCCCCTTCAACCGATCCGCTATTGATCGCGACCGGTCGATACGGCTACCGTACACACCTCCAGCCGATCCTCTTTCGGGAAGTCACATGCCTCGCCGGACACCGGGCGAGATCAGAACCCAGTTGCCTCGTCGGAACACACGGCACGCTCGGCGAACCGTCATACGAGGGCTGTCAGCAACCACCAACCGGCAAATCGCGCAATTCGAACGCGAGCGTCACCTCGACCAAGGCGACGTCGCACTCGCGTTTCTCCGATGGCAGCGCCGAGCCACCCGCCCTCGCAACGCTGAGGAATGGCGTTATGGGTACTCCGATGCTCCCACGGGCCACATCCGCACCCTGCTTGAGACAGCCCTGGCAAACCTTCGACCGGCAGCCCGCCGAGAGCTGACGGCAGCACTGGCACCCATCGACGCACGAGTTCTCGCCCGGACCGTCAACGACCCGTTCGCACACCGACACCTGCCATGGTGGCAGCGCCGCATCGAGATCTGAACACGCTCCGGTAGAAGGCATGCCGCCAGCCAGAGCGCTGGCCAGCATTTTCAGGGCGCACGAGACGGGTCCGGTGAAGTCACAAGCCGACCGCCGCTCGTGGGCACTCCCCGGGCCGATCCGTCGTTGCCCACATGCATCGCGCGGCTGCCCTTGCGGCAGCCGGAGTCCGGCAGCGCGGCCGGTAGCGTCATGGCGTCGCCGACGGTGGCCATCGCCGTGCCGACCAGCATGACCATGTTGTCGATCTCGGCGAGCGCCGCGGTGACCACGTCCAGACCGGGGATCCACGAGGTCGCCAGGGCGATGATGTCGAGGATCGGGGCGAGTTCGCCGGCGATCTTGGCGATCTCGCCGCCCCACTCGGACAGATCCTCGGCGACGTGGTCCCACCAGGACTTGTTGTGGATGCCGTCGGATTGGGCGTGGTGCAGGGCGCTGCCGCAGGTCTTGGCGGCGTTGACGCGATTCAGAAGGCTGGCGCCGGGAGCGTCTGGGCTGAGAAGGGCTACGTCTTCACCTCGGAGACAGGTGAGCCGCTGAACCCTCGTACCGACTACACGAGGTGGAAGGATCTTCTCGCGGCCGCGGGGATCCGTGACGGCCGGCTCCACGACGCGCGACACACCGCCGCTACCGTCCTGCTGCTGCTCAAGATTCCGAACAGGATCGTAGAGGAGCCCTCCGAAGTCGTCGAGGAGGACCAGGCCGACACCGACGAGAAGGGGTCAGAAGCGGGGTTAGATCTGAGTCGGTCTCTGCAACCCTCTGCCTCTGTCGCAAATGCAACTGAGACTGCAACTGGAGGATTGTGTGGCACGATCGCGCAGCCTGGTTTTGAGGCGACTGCCGACCCGTTCGGCGCCGGCCTCACAGGTACCTGGTGAGCCGACAATCTCAGACCACGGAGGCAGGGCTGTGGTGAGCGCTTCCCCGCTCAGTGTCCGGGCCGTAGCTGGGTACTCGTCGGGTCTGACCAGCAACGCTCGGGCGAAGGACCCAGGCAGGTCCCGCGCCCGCTTTGCTCAGAGACCGTCGCCGCACGCTTGCTGCCTCAAGACCTCGCGTAGTCCTGGGCGAGTGCGAGCCAGTTACGGCCGACGGCACGAGACTGCTCGCGCAGCGTGGCCTTTAGCTCCTCGACGCTCTCGTCGCCGAGCAGGTTCCGCAGGTCGGCTGCTTGGCGATCGGCCTCATCGGCCTCTAGCGAGGTTCCCGTCGCTTTTTGGAGGCCTGAGGCGATCTTCAGCGTGGTGGACGACACCGAGCGGACTGCGGACGGCTCCCCCTTCTCCGTGACGGCGAGGCCGGACCACAGGACCCTGGCGGCGAGCTCGGCGAAACCCGCGGCCTTGCCGCCGGGCTCGTAGTGGTGCGAGAGCTCGTACAACCGTTGCAGGTCGTCCTGCGTCACCACAGGGTTCCCAGTCGGCTCCATCCAGAGCTGTTCCACCGCCCGCAGATAGACGTCCGCTTCGGCTTGGCGCCCTTCCACAGCGGCATTCCACAGCAGGATTCCCGCCGCACGTTCCGCGCAGGCGGCGGCGAAGCAGGCCGCCTGTTCCACGGTCGCCTGAGCGACGAAGTCCTCCAGGACGGGAGTGAGCCTGTCCTGCAGCGACTCCCGCTCGGCCAGACGTCGTGCCTGCTCGGCGAGGATGTCGTCGATCCCGGCCATCTGATGCCCCTCACTTGATGTTCATCGATCCAGACCAGAAGAATCCTCTCACCTGATGGCCGTGGGTCTT
>Ga0207671_10003157_pt1 | contig 16681 bp, 13 predicted proteins | sample KBSC24metaG_FD_184352 | JGI IMG/M metagenome (GOLD analysis project Ga0207671, IMG submission 184352) | Corn rhizosphere microbial communities from Kellogg Biological Station, Michigan, USA - KBS C2-4 metaG (SPAdes) (version 2) | ecosystem: Host-associated > Plants > Roots > Rhizosphere > Soil... | reverse complement strand
CTGAGCCGGGGTTGTACATGTTGCGGGGGTACCACTCGTTGCCGAAGGCGGGGACGGAGAAGGCGCCCCAGTGGTAGTAGATGCCGAATTTGGCGTCCTGGAACCAGGTGGGTGTCGGCGGGTGCTGATCTACTGAGGACCAGGAGGCGGTGTAGCTTTGCGGGCCGCTGGTGGCCGAGGCTGTGGGGGCGAAGCGCAGCAGCCCGAACGCGGCAGCGGCACCCGCACCCCCGGCAGCCAGCAGGTTACGGCGGCTGATCGGGAAGGGCGAGGACGTGGACATACGACGATCCTTTCGACGCAGGCCGTTGGGGCCGATGGATGACTGGCATCAGTTCACTGATCGAAGGTGCCGAGAAGCAGGGGAGAGAGATGACAGGGCTTTGTCGGCGTCCAGGCGGCAGCCGCTAATCCTGAACCTTGCCGCCGGTGACGCGGGAGATGACCAGGGCGACCAGGATGATCGACCCGTTGAGCGCGCCGATCCACTGCGCCGGGACGCCGCCGAGGGTGAGCACGTTCTGGATGAGGAACAGCAGCAGAACGCCGGTGAAGGCGCCGAACATGCTGCCCTTGCCGCCGTTCAGGCTGATGCCGCCGATGACGGCGGCGGCGAAGACGGTGAAGATGTCTCCGTTGCCCTGGGCGGAGGCCACGGAGGCCAGGCGGCCGGAGAGCATCAGTCCGCTGAGGGCCGCCAGCAGGCCGGCGGTGACCAGGACCGTCCACAGCACCCGGTCGGTGCGGATGCCCGCGGCCTTGGCCGCGTCGATGTTGCCGCCGATCGCGTACAGGGACCGGCCGAAGCCGGTCCAGCCCAGGACGACGATGCCGATGGCGAACAGGATCAGGGTGACCCAGACCGAGGCCGGGATGCCGAACCACTGCGTGGTGCCCAGGTAGAGCATCGAGCTGGGCAGGTTGAAGAAGGTCTTGCCGCCGGAGATGCCGGTGAGCAGGCCGCGCAGCACGATCAGCATGCCGAGGGTGACGATGAAGCCGTTGAGCCCGAACCGGATGATGAGCAGGGCGTTGACGGCGCCGATCGCCAGGCCCACGGCGAGGGCCACCGGCACCGCCCAGCCCCCGGGCAGCAGCCCGAGCCCGCCGCCGGCGCCCTTGGGCACGGTGAGGTAGGCCGCGACGCCGGGTGCCAGGCCCATCGTCGACTCCAGCGACAGGTCCATCCGCTTGACGACCAGCACCAGGGTCTCGGCCAGGACCAGGACGGCGATCTCCGACATCGTCTGCAGGACGTTGATGATGTTGTCCTTCTGCAGGAACACCGGGTTGACGATCTGCCCGATGACCGCGATGACGACGATCGCGGGAATCAGGGCGAAGTCGCGCAGCCGGGCGACGGCGATGCGCCGCGGGCGCAGTGCGGCCAGAGGTCCGACTCCCTCGGCGGCGGGCGCGGTCGTGGTCTCAGGCATCGGATCCCATCCCTTCTCCCATCCCTTCCATGGCGGCCACCAGCGCGTGGTCGTGCCAGCCGCGCCGCATCTCGGCCACCGTCCGCCCGGCGAACATCACCACGACGCGGTCGCACACCCGCAGGTCGTCGAGCTCGTCGGAGGCGATGAGCACGCCGGTGCCGCCGGCGGCGGTCTCCTCGACCTTGTCGAGGAGGAACTCCTTGGACCGCACGTCCACCCCGGCGGTCGGGTTGATCAGCACCAGCAGCGAGGGCTCGCCGGCCAGCGCGCGGGCCATCACCACCTTCTGCTGGTTGCCTCCGGACAGTCCGGACACGGGCTGGCCGGGCCCGGAGGTCTTGATGGCCAGGTTCTCGATCTGCGCGGCGGCCAGGGCGTCGCGGCGCCGGTGGTTGATGAACCCCGAGCGGCCCAGGCGTTCGGGGACGGCGAGCGTGCCGTTGTCCGCCACCGACATCTCCGGGACGAAGCCCTGGTGGTGCCGGTCCTGCGGGACGAATCCGACGCCGGCGGTCAGGGCGGCCCGGACGCTGCCGGGACGCGGGGACCGCCCGCCGATGCTCACCTGTCCGGATGCGGCGGCGCGCAGGCCGGCCACGGTCTCGGCGACCTCGGTCCGGCCGCTGCTCGCGGCCCCGGCCAGGCCGACGATCTCGCCGGAGCGCACCGTGAGCGAGATGTCCTGGAAGGTGCCGTCGGCGGACAAGCCGGCCACGGACAGCGCCGGCACTTCGGCGCCGGTCTCGGTGTCGTTCCCGGTGCCGGTCTCCGTGTCAGCACCGACGCCCGCACCAGCACCAGCACCAGCACCAGCACCGGCACCGGCACCGCGCGGACGCTCGGCCCGCCCGGCCTGCGCGGCCTCACCGGTCATGGCCGCGACCAGGTCGGCGCGGGCCAGCCCGGCGACCGGGGCGGTGAGGATGTGCCGGGCGTCGCGGAAGACGGTCACCACGTCGCAGAGGTCGTAGACCTCCTCGAGGTGGTGGCTGATGAACAGGAAGGTGACGCCCTGCCGTTGCAGTTCGCGGATCCGGTCGAACAGCCGCGAGATCGCCGCCCCGTCGAGCTGGGCGGTGGGTTCGTCCAGGATGATGAACCGCGCGCCGAACGACAGGGCCCGGGCGATCTCCACGAACTGCCGCTGCTCGACGCTCAACGCCGCGGCCGGGGTGCCGGCGTCCACGTCCACGGACCAGGCGGCCAGCAGGTCCCGCGCGCGGCGGTGCACCGTCCTCCAACTGATCAGGCCTCGCTGCCGGGCGTGCCGGTTCAGGAACAGGTTCTCGGCGACCGTCAGCTGCGGGATGATCGTCGACTTCTGATAGACGCAGGCGACCCGCTGCCGCCACGCGTCGCGGTCGGCGAGCCGGGGCGCGCCGTGCCCGCTGAAGGCGATCGTCCCCTCGTCCGGCCCCTGCAGCCCGGTGAGGATCGACACCAGGGTGGATTTCCCGGCTCCGTTGCGGCCGACCAGGGCGTGGGTCTGGCCCGGCTCGACGGTGATGTGCGCGTCGTGCAGCGCCACCGTCGAGCCGAAGCGCTTGGTGATGCCCGTCGCTTCCACGACGGGCGCGGTCGTGCTCATGATCTGTGCGCCTTCCCGTGAGCTTTGCGCCTTCGGCGCGGCCTGTGCGCCTTCGCGCTCAGCCGAGGTGGTTGCCCCACAGCGAGGTGTCGGTGCTCTTCAGGCTGGCGATACCGCCGTAGGCGGCGCCGTCGGCGGTGACCAGCGGCGCGGAGAGCTGGTCCTCCAGCAGGCCGGGACGGACCTGGATGATGGTGCTGTCGTGGTCGGTCGGGCCGGGCTTGAAGGTCTTGCCCTGCACCGCCGCCTGGATGTAGTAGAGGGCGTACTTGGCGTAGAGGTCGGCGGGCTGCGACACGGTGGCGTCGATCTTCCCGGCCGCGATGTCCTTCAGCTCCTCGGGGATGCCGTCGTTGGAGACGACGAACACGTGCTGGGGGTCGCTCGGCGGGAGCAGGAGGTTCTTCTGCTGGAGGAGTTGCAGCGTGCCGGACAAGGCGAAGCTGGACTCCATGTAGACGCCCTTGACGTCCGGATGCGCGGTGAGGTCGGTCTGCAGCTTCTGCGCGGCGGTGGCCGCGTCCCAGTTGGTGGCCTCGCCGTAGACGGTGATGCCGGGGAAGTCCTTCTTCATGCACTCGTTGAACGCCTCGGTGCGGTCCCGGCCGTTGATGGAGGACAGATCGCCCTCGAGCATCACCACCGAGCCGTGCCCGGCCAGCTTGCCGCCCAGGAATTCGCACGCCTTGGTCCCGTACGCGCGGTTGTCCGCGCGCACCACCATGTAGACCGAGCCGGTGTCGGGCCTGGTGTCGACCGAGACGACGGGGATCTTCTTGGCGGAGAGCTGGGACAGCGTCGGCGCGATGGCCGCGGTGTCCTGTGGGGCCATGACCACGCCCTTGACGCCCTCGGCCATGAAGGCCTGGGCGTTCGCGGCGAGTTTGGCGACGTCGTTCTGGGAGTTGCTGGTCTTGACCGTGATCCCGAGCTGCGAGGCGAACTGCGGGGTGTACTGGATGTAGGAGTTCCAGAAGTCGGTGTCGGAGCGTGGATAGTCCACTCCGACGACCGATGCGCCGCTGCTGCTCTTGCTGCTGGAACAAGCCGTCAGCGCGCTGACGGACAGGACCGCGGCGGTACCGGCGGCCAGGAGTCTTGATCTCATGGTGCTGCCTTCCTCATGGCGATGGATGGGCATGTGCACGATCAGGTCTTGCGAGAAGCGGTGAGCGGGGTGGGCACCGGTGTCAGGAGGCTGCGCCGTTCCACACCGGACCGTCGGGGAAGCGGTGGTCGGCGACCGAGTCCGCGTGCATCTCGGCGCTCAGCCCGGGCGCGGTCGGGGCCAGATAGTGTCCCTTCCGGATCCGCACCGGGTCGGTGAAGTGTTCGTGCAGGTGATCGACGTACTCGATGACGCGGCCGTCGGTGCGGCCGCTGACCGCGACGTAGTCGAACATCGCCAGGTGCTGGACCATCTCGCACAGCCCGACGCCGCCGGCGTGCGGGCACACCGGCACCCCGAACTTGGCCGCCAGCAGCAGGATCGCGACGTTCTCGGTGACCCCGGCGGTCCGGCTGGCGTCCAGTTGCAGCACGTCCATCGAGCCGGCCTGGAGCATCTGCTTGAACATCACCTGGTTGTGGACGTGCTCGCCGGTGGCGACCTTCACCGGCGCGATCGCGCGCCGGATGGCGGCGTGGCCGATGATCTCGTCGGGGGAGGTCGGCTCCTCGATCCAGTAGGGGTCGAAGGGCGCCAGCTGCCGCGACCAGAGGATCGCCTCCTGGACGCCCCAGGCCTGGTTGGCGTCCACGGCGATCCGGATGTCCGGGCCGACGGCCTCGCGCGTCAGGCGCAGGCGCCGGATGTCGTCGCCGAGGTCGGCGCCGACCTTGAGCTTGATCTGGGTGAAGCCCTCGGCGACTGCTTCCTCGGCCAGCCGGACCAGCTTCTCGTCGGAGTATCCGAGCCAGCCCGGGGTGGTGGTGTAGGCGGGATAACCGTGCTCGAGCAGCTGCGCGGTGCGCTCGGCTCGGCCGGGTTCGGCCTCGCGCAGGATCCTCAGGGCCTCGTCGCGGGTCAGCGCGTCGCGCAGGTAGCGGAAATCGACCAGGTCCACGAGTGCCTCGGGGGAGAGCTCGGACAGCAGACGCCAGACCGGTTTGCCGGCCCGGCGCCCGTACAGGTCCCACACCGCGTTCACGATCGCGGCGGCGGCCATGTGGACCACGCCCTTGGCAGGGCCCAGCCAGCGCAGCTGGCTGTCGCCGGTCAGGCGCTGGGAGAAGGCGCCCAGGTCGGCCAGGACGCCGTCCACGGGAAGGCCCACGACCAGGGGAGCCAGGGCCCGGACGGCGGCCACCTCGACGTCGTTGCCCCGGCCCACGGTGAAAGCCAGGCCGTACCCGGCGCCGCCGCCGTTGGTGCGGACCGTCACGTAGGCGGCGGAGTAGTCGGGTTCGGGGTTCAGGGCGTCCGAGCCGTCGAGGTGGCGGGACGTGGGGAAGCGAACATCGGCCGCCTCGACGGCGGTGATGATCTCGGAGGAGGTCGGGGAACGCTCCGGGCCGGAAGACATGGGATGTATTTAAGGTCCAGCGGCGGTGTACGTCTAGAGGGTGACGCGAGAAATCTGCAACACGGCAGCTATCCAGGCAGGCAGTGCTTAAACAGGGGCGAAGTCCGACAAGGGCGGAGACACGGCCTGTGACTTCCCAGACATGGGATGTCGCTGTTACGCTCCGGCCATGTCCTTGACCGACAAAGCGATCAGCCGAATCAGGGAGCTCATCCAGGCCGGCGAGCTGCCGCCCGGATCCCGCCTCCCTCCGGAGCAGCAGCTCGCCGCGGAGCTGGGACTGTCGCGGAACCTGACGCGCGAGGCGGTCAAGGCGCTGGTGGTCGCCCGGGTGCTGGAGATCCGCCGCGGCGACGGAACGTACGTGACCAGCCTGGAGCCGGCCGTCCTGCTCGAAGGGCTCAGCTCGGCCGTGGAGCTGCTGCAGGGCGACACCCAGCTGGAACTGGCCGAGGTGCGCCGGCTTTTCGAGCCCGTGGCCACCGCTGTGGCCGCCGCGCGGATCACTGTCGAAGAACTCGGCGAGGTGGAGCGTCACCTGGCGGCGATGCGCGCGGCCAAGGAGGACGTGGAGCTGTTGAACCAGCACGACGCCGCCTTCCACCGCGCCGTGATCGCCGCGACCGGCAACCAGACCCTGGCCTCCCTGCTGGAGGGGATCTCCAGCCGGACGATCAGGGCCCGGATCTGGCGCGGCATGGTCGACGACGCCGTCGCCGACCGCACCATCGCCGAACACCAGGCCATCTACGACGCGCTCGCCGCCGGCGACACCGCGCTGGCCCAGGCCGCGGCGCTGATGCACATCAGCACCACGGAGAAATGGTTCCGCGATCACCTCGCCGGCGAGGACGAGCGATGAGACTCCTGCGCATCGGCCCGGCGGGGGCCGAACGTCCCGCGATGCTGGCCGACGACGGCGAGGTCTACGCCCTCGGGGCGCTGACCGCCGACATCGACGGCGCCTTCCTCGCCGGCGACGGCATATCCCGGGCGCGGGCCGCCCATGCCGCCGGAGAACTGCCGCAGATGGACGTCACCGGACAGCGCATCGGCGCGCCGGTGGCCCGGCCCGGCAAGGTCGTGTGCATCGGCCTGAACTACCGGGACCACGCCGCCGAGACGGAGACCGCGCCGCCCGCCGAACCCGTGGTGTTCCTGAAGGCCTCGAACACCGTCGTCGGCCCCGACGACACGGTCCTGGTCCCCCGCGGCAGTCTCAAGACCGACTACGAGGTCGAACTCGCTGTCGTCATCGGCCGCACTGCCCGCTACCTGGACACTCCCGCCGACGCCCGATCCGTCATCGCCGGATACGCGGTGGCCGACGACGTCTCCGAGCGGGAGTTCCAGCACGAGCGCGGCGGGCAGTGGGACAAGGGCAAGTCCTGCGAGACCTTCAACCCGCTGGGACCCTGGCTGGTCACGCCTGACGAGGTGGGCGCGAGCAGCCACGGCCCGAGCCTGGCGATGCGCCTGTGGGTCAACGGCGAGCTCCGGCAGGACGGCCACACCGAGAACATGATCTTCGGGGTGTTCCACGTCGTGTGGTACCTGAGCCGGTTCATGGTTCTGGAGCCCGGGGACGTCATCAACACGGGTACTCCGGCCGGGGTGGCGTTCGGCGCCAACAGCTTCCCCTACCTGCGGGCCGGCGATGTCGTCGAAGCCGAGATCGACCGGCTGGGCCGCCAGCGGCACGTGGTCGGGCAGGCATGATGGCCCGCATCGACGCGCACCACCACCTGTGGCGGCTGGCCGACCGTCCCCAAGCCTGGCTCGACGGTCCCGAGATGGCCGCCATCCGCCACGACTTCGCGCTCGCCGACCTGCGCGCCGAGACGGCCGCCGGCCGGATCGACCGCACGATCCTGGTCCAGGTCCTGCCCGACCTGGACGAGACCGCCGGGTTCCTGGCCCTGGCCGCGGACTCCGCCCTGGTGGCCGGCGTGGTCGGCTGGACGGACCTGACCACCGGGTTCATCGCCGAAGTGCTGGCCGGGCTGCGCGCCGCGCCCGGCGGGGACAAGCTCGTCGCGATCCGGCACCTGGTCCAGGCCGAGCCGGACCCGCAGTGGCTGAACCGGACCGACGTCCGGCGCGGACTGCGCGCGGTCGCCGAGGCGGGCCTGTCCTACGACCTGCTCACGCTGCCGCATCAGCTTCCTGCCGCGATCGACACCGTGCGCGCGCTGCCGGAGCTGACGTTCGTCGTCGACCACCTGTCCAAACCGCCCATCGCCTCCGGCGAGCTGGAGCCGTGGGCTTCGCGGATCCGCCGGCTGGCCGCCGAGCCGAACGTCCACTGCAAGCTCTCCGGCATGGTCACCGAAGCCGACCGCGCCGGATGGCGGGTCGACGATCTGCGCCCCTACGCCGAGACCGTGCTCGACGCCTTCGGCCCCCAGCGGGTGATGTTCGGATCGGACTGGCCGGTCTGCCTGCTCGCCGCCTCCTACTCCGATGTCTGCGAAGCCGCCGAGAAGCTGACAGCGGACCTGAGCGCCGAGGAGCGCGCCGAGGTCTTCGGCGGCACAGCGGCCCGCGCCTACCGGCTGCCGGCAGCGGAGTCCGCATGAGAGTCCGCCTGGCCTACGGCGAATCAGGCCTCGACATCGAGGTGGACCCGGCCCTGACCACGATCGTGGAACCCGTCCACCACGAGGCGGCCGGCGACCAGACGGCCGTCCTGCGCGCCGCCCTTCGCGACCCGGTCGCCGGACCGCCGCTGCGCGAGCGCGTCCGCCGCGGCCAGAGCGTCGCCATCTCGGCCTGCGACATCACCCGGCCCCAGCCCCGGCATCTGATGATCCCGGCGATCCTGGCCGAACTCGACGGCGTCGTCCGGCTCGAGGACGTGGTGATCCTGGTCGCCACCGGCACCCATCGCGGGAACAGCGACGCCGAGCTGCGGCGGATGTTCGGCGAGGAGATCGTGGACCGCGTCCGGATCGTCAACCACGACGCCCGCGACCCCGGACAGCTCGCCTGGATGGGCACCTTCGGCGCCGGCGTCCCGGTCTGGCTGAACCGCGAGTGGGCCCAGGCCGACGTGCGGATCACCACCGGCTTCGTCGAGCCCCACTTCTTCGCCGGGTTCTCCGGCGGGCCCAAGCTCGTCGCCCCCGGCCTCGCGGCGCTGGAGACGGTGCTGGTCCTGCACGACGCCTCCCGCATCGGCGACCCCCGCGCCACCTGGGGCGTCATCCACGGCAACCCCGTGCACGACGACGTGCGCGCCATCGCCGAGGCCACCGGCGTCACCTTCGCCCTCGACGTCGTCCTCAACCGGGAGCAGGACATCGTCGCGGCGTTCGGCGGCGACCTGCTGCCCATGCACGCCGCGGCCACCGCGCTCGCGCGCCGCATCGCCATGCGGGCGGTGGAGGCGCCGTTCGACGTCGTGGTCACCACCAACTCCGGCTACCCCCTGGATCAGAACCTTTACCAGGCGGTGAAGGGGATGTCCGCGGCCTACCAGGTCGTCAAGCCCGGCGGCCTGATCGTCTGCGCCGCCGAGTGCCGCGACGGCTTCCCCGACCACGGCTCCTACCGCGAAGTGCTCGCCTCGGCGGCCTCGCCGCGCGCCCTGCTGGACACCATCGCGGCCCGGACCGAGACGGTGCCGGACCAGTGGCAGGTGCAGATCCAGGCCCGGATCCAGTCCGGCAGCCGCGTCGTGATGCGGACTTCCCATCTCAGCGACGCCGATCTCGCCCAGGCGCATCTGGAGCAGACCCACGACATCTCCGCCACCGTGGCGGAGGCGCTCGCCGCCGCCGGGCCCGGGGCGCGGCTGTGCGTGCTGCCCGAGGGCCCGCAGACCATTCCCTATCTCGCGGACGCGGCGTCATGACCGGACAGTCGGACAGCGGCGATGCGGTGAGCAGCAGCGCCTCTGCGATCCTGGACCTCGGCTTCGCCCGGCTCGACCTCGACCGGGAGCATCGCCAAGGGCTGCCGGAGGTCGTCTACGGCCCCGGCAAGACCGCCGGTCAGATCACTGCGATCGTCGCCGCGCTGCTGGCGAACAACACCGGCCCGGTGCTGGCCACGCGCGTCGACGCGGACGTGGCGCGAGCCGTGCTGGGGCAGCTGGCCGGCGGCCGGTACGAGGCCGAGGCTCGGCTGCTGGTGTGGCGGCCGGCCGAGGCTGCGGACTTCCGCGTCGCGGTGGTCGCCGCCGGCACCTCCGATCGCCCGGTCGCCGCCGAGGCGGCCGTGGTCGCCACCGCGATAGGGCTGAGCGTGACCGCCGTCCATGACGTCGGGGTCGCCGGGCTCGACCGGATCCTCCAAGTCCGCGGACAGCTGCAAGCTCAGGACGCCGTGATCGTCGTCGCCGGGATGGAAGGCGCGTTGGCCAGCGTGGTCGGCGGTCTGGTGCGCTGCCCGGTGATCGCCGTCCCGACCTCCACCGGCTACGGCGCGGCGCTGGAAGGCGTCACCGCGCTGCTGGCGATGCTCACCTCCTGCGCGGCCGGCCTCACCGTGGTCAACATCGACTCCGGGTTCGGCGCCGCGATGGCCGCGCACCGGCTCGCCCGTGTACTCCGGGACCGCCGATGATCTGCTGGATCAACCCCTTCACCGGCATGGCCGGCGACATGCTGCTCGCGGCCCTGCTCGAGGCCGGCGCCCCGATCGAAGCGGTTCGCGCCGCGATCGCGGCCACCGGCCTGACCGGCTGGGAGCTGACCGCCGAACGCGTCACCGACCACGGCCTGTCCGCCACCCGCGTCCACGTCCGCGTGACCGACGAGGCCGCCGAGCGCCGGGCCGCCGAACTCATCGCCCTGGCCTCGGCCGCCACACCGGTGGCGGTGGCGGCGCGCGCCGTCGCCGCGCTGCGGGCGATCGCCGAGGTCGAAGCCCGGATCCACGCCACCGATCCGGAATCGGTGCATCTGCACGAACTCGGTGGCCATGACACCGTCGTGGACGTCGTCGGCGTCGCGGCCGCGCTGCACGCGCTGGACGTCGACGAGGTCGTGTGCGCGCCGCTCCCGCTGGGCACCGGACGCGTCAAGACCGCGCACGGCGTGTTCCCGGCCCCCGCCCCGGCGACGCTGGCGCTGCTCGACGGCGCCACGGTCGTGGGGACCGACGTCCCCGGCGAGACCGTGACGCCGACCGCCGCCGCGCTCCTGCGCGCACTCGATGCTCGTTTTGATCCGGTTCCGGCCATGCGGGTGCACGCCACCGGCTACGGGGCGGGCACGCGAAGCCTTCCCGGCCGCCCGAACGTCGTCGGCGTGACCATCGGCGAGCGGCTGCGGGACGGCGGCGAGGAGGTGATGGTCCTGGAGACCAACCTGGACGACGTGACCGGAGAGCTCCTCGGCCACGTCATCGCCCGCTCGCTGGCGGCCGGGGCGCTCGACGCGTGGGCGACTCCGGCGGTCATGAAGAAGGGCCGGCCGGGCCACGTCCTGCATCTTCTGGCCAGGACTCAGGACTCCGGCAAGCTCGCCGAGCTGCTCTTCGCCGAGACCGGGACTCTCGGCGTCCGCCGTTCCGCCGTCGATCGCAGGACTCTGCCGCGCTGGTTCGAGACGGTCTGTCTGGACGGTGTGCCGGTCCGGGTGAAGCACGGGCCGCACGGCGCCAAACCAGAACACGACGATCTCGTGGCCGCCGCCGACCGGCTGGGGCTTCCCCTGCGCGTGGCCGCCGAGCGCGTCAGGCTTCTTTCCTCGAGGGGTGCGGGGTGACTGCCGCGGACAGACTGCTCGCCGTCATCGGTGCCCACGGCCGTCTCGCCGTCGCCTACTCCGGCGGGGCCGACTCCGCCCTCGTCCTGGCCGCCGCCGTGCGAGTGCTCGGGCCCGGCGACGTCCTGGCCGTCACCGCGGTCTCGGAGAGCCTGGCCTCCGGCGAGCTCGCCCCGGCCCGGGCGTTCGCCGAGTCGCTGGGCGTGGAGCACCTGACGCCCCGCACCCACGAGCTGCGCCGGGACGGCTACCGCGCCAACGGCCCGGATCGCTGCTACTTCTGCAAGTCCGAGGTGCTGGACACCATCGTCGCCCTCGCCGCCGAGCGCGGCTTCGGGCAGGTCGCCACCGGCACCAACGCCGACGATGCCGCGGACCCGTTCCGGCCGGGGATCGGCGCCGGCCGCGAACGCGGAGTCCGCACTCCACTGCTGGAGGCCGGACTCACCAAGGCCGACGTCCGCGCGATCAGCCACCTGTGGTCGCTGCCGACCTGGGACAAGCCCGCCACCCCCTGCCTGGCCAGCCGGATCCGGCACGGCATCGAGGTCACGCCCCACCGGCTGGCGCGGGTGGACCGTGCGGAGACGGCCGTGCGCGCCGTGCTCGCCGAGGCCGGAGTCCGGGCCGGGGACCTGCGGGTCCGCGACCTGGGGACGGCGGTGCGCCTGGAGGTCCCGGCCGCCGATGTCCAAGCGGTGGGGGCGCTTTCCGGCGTCGCGGAGGCGATCGCGGCAGCCGGGTTCGAGCCCGAGGGTTTCGAGGTCGGCGAGTTCCGCTCCGGGCGGCTCAACGAGGGGTGAGCTGAGCTCCCCTGCCATAAGTCTGAAACTTTCCAGCGGCGCGCAGCCCGCCTCAGTCAGATGATTGGTGAAGAGCGGCGACATATAGCAGGTCGGCTTGGGTGCGCTTGACGCATGCCGTCCTTGCTATTACATGAAGTATCTGAAACATGTGGCGACGACAGGCGTGACCAATGGGAACGCACTCGCCCTGGGCTTAGTGGCCCTGCACAACCTCCCCGGGTACCGACCAGGACTTCACCGCTCACTGATCCGAGAGGTAGACACCCATGTCACGAACACTACGCCGCGCCGGAGTGGCCGGCGCACTCGCCGGCATAGCCGGGCTCTCGCTGGCGGTACTGCCCACAGCGCCCGCCGCGGCCGCCAACGAATCGGTCCACAAGTGGCTGACCACCTCGGATCTGAGCCAGCACCTGACCCAGCAGACCGACCTGGCCTTCTCGGCGTCGTCCGGTTCGGGGACCATCAGCGTCGACAACACCCAGACGTTCCAGAGCATCGTGGGTTTCGGCGCCGCGATGACGGACAGCTCGGCCTGGCTGTTGTCCGACAAGTTGAGCAGCACCGCGCACACCAACCTGATGAACGCGTTGTTCAGCCCGAGCCAGGGCATCGGGATCAGCTGGGTCCGGGTCCCGATGGGCTCGTCGGACTTCTCGGCCACGGCGCAGCCGTACTCCTACGACGACAACCTCTCGGCCTCGACGGGCCCGGCGGTCGGCGTGGGTTCCGGACGCTGTCTGGACGACACCGGCAACCCGGCCAACGGTACGCAGGTCGACATCTATGACTGCGCCGGCGGCAACGCGAACCAGCAGTTCACCTACACCAGCACCTCCCAACTGCAGGTCGCCGGCAAGTGCCTGGACGCCAACGGCCAGGGCACGACCAACGGCACCAAAGCGATCCTGTGGACCTGCAACGGCCAGCCGAACCAGCAGTGGAAGCTCAACGTCAACGGCACGATCACCGGCGTGCAGTCCGGGCTGTGCCTGGACGTCTCCGGGGCGGCCACCGGCAACGGCTCGCCGGTGCAGCTGTGGACCTGCAACGGCCAGAGCAATCAAGGGTGGACCCGTCCGGACCCGACGCTCGCGAACTTCTCCATCGGACACGACCTCGGCTACATCATCCCGGACCTGAAGGAAGCGCTCGCGCTCAACCCGGGGCTCAAGCTCATGGCCAACCCGTGGAGCCCGCCGGGCTGGATGAAGTCGAACGGCCAGATGAACAACCTCAACAACGCCGGCTCCCTGCTCTCTTCCAGCTACGGCCCGCTGGCGCAGTACTTTGTGAAGTTCCTCCAGGCCTACGCCGCCCAAGGCGTCCCGTTCTCCGCGATCACCCCGCAGAACGAGCCGTCGTACGCCACCGCCTATCCCGGAATGCAGTTCAGCTGGCAGAACGAGGCCGCCTTCATCGGGAACAACCTCGGTCCCGCGCTGGCCCAGGCGAATCTGCACCCGGCGATACTCGGCACGGACTTCAACACCAACGTGCTCGGCAGTTACGCCGAGCCGCTGATGCAGGACGCCGGGGCGAGCAAGTATCTGGCCGGCACCTCCTGGCACTGCTACGCCGGCGGCTTGAACGCCATCAGCACCATGCAGTCGGCCTTCCCGGCCAAGGACAACTACGAGACCGAGTGCTCCGACGGCATCGACCCGCAGAACGCGATCGAGACCTTCATCCAGAGCACCCGCAACTGGGCCCGGACCGCCACGATGTGGAACATCGCCCAGGACCAGAACAACGGGCCGGTCATCCCCGGCGGCTGCAACGCCTGCACGCCGCTGGTCACCATCAACCAGAGCACCGGGAACGTGACCTACGACGCCGGGTACTACTCGGTCGGACACTTCAGCAAGTTCGTCCAGCCCGGTGCCAAGCGGATCGCCTCGAACACCACCGCCAACCTCGACGACGTGGCGTTCCAGAACCCCGACGGCTCGCTGGTGCTGATCGTCGACAACACCTCCGGCACGACGCAGCCGTTCAACACCACCTGGCACGGTCAGCAGTTCAGCGACACGCTGCCCGCCCACGGCATCGCCACGTATGAATGGACGCCGGCGTGAGGGCGGGCCTGTGAGCCCTGTGCATCCGGCCGCAGTGCTCTGCGATACCCATACATGGGATCTCTGAGTCGCCGGGCAGGCCGTTCGGCGGCGTGAAACTTCCAGTCGCCGAACGGTCCGCAAGATTCGCGGTGGTCTGCTAAGGATCATGGCGAATAGCGTTCCGAACTGGGTGAACAACCTCAGATGCCCGACGGGGTGATGCGTCTGCACCGAGGGCGCCCTTGCGGTCCGAAGCCGGTCTTGGCACGTTCTCTGGACGCGGACAGATGCGAGCGGCACCGCCCGGACATCCCATCAGTGGCCTGATCCGGTGGCGGCGGCAGGAGGTGGCGGCTCATGCGCACGACCCCAGGACCCGCGGCTGGGAACGATCCCGGAGGGGACGGCCGGGTTCGGTCCCAGCCGCGGCCGGCCCGGCCGGCGGCGGCCGTGGCGATGGCGGCGGTGCTGCTGCTCGTCGCCGCGGTGTTCGCGGTCGGGCAGGCCTCCGCCCGGACCACGCCGCCCGCCGGGTCGCCGTGGTCCACGCAGCGTGGCCCCGATCCGACCATCGGGATGATCGAGGCCACGCGCGGCCCGTTCGCGACCGCGCAGACCGCGATTCCGGCCGGGCACGGCTTCGGCGGCGGGATGATCTACTACCCGACCGACACGAGCCAGGGCACGTGGGGCGCGCTGGCGATCGTGCCGGGGTACACGGCGCTGTTCGCCAACGAGGAGGCCTGGATGGGCCCGTGGCTGTCGTCGTTCGGGTTCGTCGTGGTCGGTGTCGAGACGAACACGAGGACCGACAGCGACACCCAGCGTGCCGCGGAGCTGTTGGCGGCGCTGAATTATCTGACCACGCAGAGTCCGGTTCGCGGCGAAGTCGATCCGGCGCGGCTGTCGGTGCTGGGCCACTCCGCCGGGGGTGCCGGGGCCATCGAGGCAGCCGAGCAGCGGTCGTCGCTGCGGGCCCTGATCGGGCTGGCGCCGGGCTTTCCCGGCCAGGGGCTGAGCATGGCCACCGATCAGGTCCCCGCGCTGGTCGTCGGCGGACAGAACGACGGGACCGTCACCCCGTCCTATCTCGCCGGCCTGTACGGCACGCTGCCGGCCTCGACACAAAGCGGCTTCGCGCAGATCGCCGGTGCCGACCACGTCTACTACACGCACCCGAACAACGTCGAGATGAAGCTGATCATCCCGTGGCTGAAGGTGTTCGTGGACGGCGACACCCGGTACGAGCAGTTCCTGTGCCCGTCGCTGCCCGACCCGGGCACGATCTCGGCGTACCAGCCGAGGTGTCCTTACGTGGCGCCGGGCGGGCCGCCGCCGACGTCCACGCCGAGCACCACGCCGAGCACGCCGAGCACGCCGAGCAGCACCACGCCGAGCACCTCGCCGCCTCCGACCACACCTTCACCGGCCGGCGGGTGCGGCGCCGTCTATCAGACCCAGAACTCCTGGCCCGGCGGCTTCCAAGGCCAGGTGACGGTCACCGCGGGCAGCTCTGCGATCAGCGGCTGGACCGTGAAGTGGAATCTGAGCGGCGGGCAGAGCATCACGCAGGCGTGGAACGGAACCCTGACGGCCGGCGATACCACCGCGACGGTCCGGAACGCCTCTTACAACGGCTCACTCGCCCCCGGTGCCTCGACCACCTTCGGGTTCCTGGCCGACGGCTCGCCGTCCACACCGACGCTCACCTGTACCAGTCCGTGAATGGTTCCGCCTCGACACATCCAGGGAGTCCTCTCATGCGCTTGCGCCCATTCCTGGTCCGGGTGCTGCCCGCGGCGGTGGCACTGGCGCTCAGCGTGCCGATCACCGCGGCGACGGTCCTCAAGACGCCGGCTGCCGCGGCGGCCACGGTCACCACGGCCTGGCACGGCGGTTCCTTCGCGCTCGACACGGCCGGTGTGGTGTCCCGGTCGAACGTGGTCGTCGGCAAACCGAACACGGCCGACACCCAGTTCCTGCCCCTGGGCAACGGCTCTCTCGGAGTCGCGGAGTGGGCGGGAGGAGGGTTCACCGCGCAGCTGAACCGCAGTGACACCATGCCGAACCGGCTCTCCCCGGGCCAGGTCAAGATCCCGGGTTTGTCGGCGATGACCTCGGCGTCGAACTTCGTCGGCTATCTGGATCTGTACAACGGGGTGCTTCATGAGTCCGGCGGCGGCATGACCATGACCGCCTGGGTGGCGGCGGGCAAGGACGAACTGGTCGTCGATGTCACCGGCGCGGCTCCGGGAACGCGGCAGACGGCGACCCTGAGTCTGTGGAACGGCCGCACTCCGGCGGCTGCCGCGTCGGGGGCGATCGGCACCCTGGCGCAGAGCTGGGTCGACAACTCCCAGACCGGTGCTTCCGGCAAGACGTTCGGCGCGATGGCGGCGATCACCGCCGGCGGCCAGAACGTCAGTGCCTCGGTGGTGAACTCCACCCAGGTGCAGGTGGCGTTCACGACGAACGCCGACGGCTCGTACCGCGTCATCACGGCCGCACCGCAATGGACCGGCGGCTCCAATCCGGCGTCCACGGCCTCG
>Ga0207671_10003156_pt1 | contig 16683 bp, 32 predicted proteins | sample KBSC24metaG_FD_184352 | JGI IMG/M metagenome (GOLD analysis project Ga0207671, IMG submission 184352) | Corn rhizosphere microbial communities from Kellogg Biological Station, Michigan, USA - KBS C2-4 metaG (SPAdes) (version 2) | ecosystem: Host-associated > Plants > Roots > Rhizosphere > Soil... | reverse complement strand
GGAATATTTATTTTGTCAAGTAATATAATGAGAGAAAAATTTACCGCTCACTCGTTGGCACGGTAAGCGGTAATGGGTTGGTGCAGGAAACGGGGAACGTTAACCGTTCACTCTCAAGTACAAGCGTATCAGACTTTAGTGGTATTGTCAAACATGATCTACAACGGGAAACGGGGCGGTACGTGTTTCAATGTCGCAATTACCGATGAACTCTTGTAGCTCAAGTTCGACTACACCTGTCGGAATGTTTGTTAGGTTTCGGAACGCGTTGAGCGCATCATTCTTGTCAACGAAGATGAACTCTTCAGAAAAATCCGGCACGATCATTGCACCATTCCTATAACGTGCAATGATGACATACAACTTAATCATAATTGTATCTCCTTGTCAAACCCGAACGGGTAACCCATAAGGCTACCCGCTCCCAAGAATGGATTGTTAACGCGTCACTTCTTTGCAGTCTTACCCGCCGTCGCGTCCGTTTTCTTGATCAGTTCTTTGATGTTGAACGAGAAGTAACGCTTTCCGACTGCTTTGCTCACCTTTTCGACACGGAACGCACGCCCATTATATGCGCCGTTTGGGAACTGTTCTGTGAGAGACGATTCGAGAACGGAGTGAGCAACAAGACGCGCCGACTCTCCGCCAACAAATTTGGTACCCTTTTCGCCTTCACATTCGAGCAACACGGTCACGTCAGCGATGCGCATTGGTTCAATAGTTTTCTTCTCTTCGCCCTCGCGAGGTTTGCGAACGCGCTCTGAAAAGGTTGTTTTGTCAGCTTCGATAGGAGAATCGAATTTGATGAAGTAAGGGGTGTTCTCCTTCATCACGAGAAACGGGACGGTAACGTTTTTAAAATCATACTCTTCGAGGTTAAACTTCTGATAGCCTTCAGTCATTTTGGTGAATCTCCTTTTCTGGTTTCGACTACGTTACAAGTGTACGCTTCGTTAACAGGTTACGCAAGCGCGAAACGGTAACCTTACTGTTGCTCAATCCATGCTTTTGGTTTCTCAGTTTTCGCTTTCAACATTGCCGCAGACAGGAAACAAACCGGAACCGTTTCAGCTTGTTCGATGACTAGGTTAGACTCCACAAGATACCGTGCAGCATCGACGGCATCCGCCTCAACGTTGACGATACCTAACACCGTATCGCCAACGCGAACCTGCAACTTAAAAGTGTACATTTTTGTTCATCTCCTTTTCCATCTCTTGAATGTGTTGATTCAGCTTCCGCGCACAGTCAAACATACAGCACACATAACCGAGCGCGAAACAGATGACGGCAACGAGTACGAACATGGTACCCATTAGAGTTTACCATCCAAGTACAGTTCAAACTCTTTGTTACGTGTACCGGTACCGGTTGCCCTAACCGCGCAACGAGCGCAAGTCGGAACCTCGCCCAATACAGGATGCGATACCATAGTCGTCGCAACGTTGCGGCAAAGTGCAAACCATTGGCATTCTAAGGATACATCTTGTGCGGCCTCCTTAGACTCGCACAAGATGCACAATCCATTGTTGAGAATTTTGTTTCCGTTATTGCCGCACTTTTTGCATTGTTTCCGAATCGCCATTTTCTTATCTCCTTTGCCAACAAGAAAAGGATACCAAAACGGTATCCTCAACGCAACAAAATAATCATCAAATAACGTGCCACTTAAGCGGTACACGTTACGTGCACGAGTTGCATACACGTAACGCGCACTTAAGCTATCACGGTTGCTGTGACGGATTCGGGTGTAGATAAGCTGCAACAGCAACCGCCGCACCACCTGCGACAGATGACCCGAGCACGGTTGGTGAGAAATGCCCCGAACCTAACCAGTTCGATAAGGGACCGATGGAACCGCCGATAGCCGCGAACAGCAAACCCTTGAAAAACGATTTCATAGTCGTACTCCTTTTAGTAGGTGTAACCCGTACCTGCCATACCATCGCTAACAGACCAATAGAATGGTAAGAGATTGCCATATAAACTTGTCGCGTAAGGGAGTAGGAAAAGTGCACATCGTTGGTTGCCACTTCCCGCAGACGCATTGTCGCTGTTGTTAGGTTGATGCCAGAATGGCGCGATACCTCCACCAATAGACGGACTACTAGTCGGATAGTTACCGCTTCCATTACACAAGAAAATAAGACTCTTTTGTGTGGTCACGAAAGTTGCTAGGGATGCGGGTCCGCCTCCACTGCTAAGTCCACCAGCTTGATATGATCCCACTCCAGTAGTTACAAAACCATGAATAGAACGGAATGACGACGCGGTATTAGTCGTTACAGTAAACGCGTCGCTTCCAGCGTTCACAATAACGCAATCTCCAAGCGTCACATTATCGCTTCCAGTTCCCGCACTGGTAAACCGCGTTGTACACGTATTCGCTAACGTGTCAGTAAACGTTACGACAGACGGAGCAGTACCGTTGTTCCTAAACGAAAGCAATACCGTTTGACCAGCCGTCACCGTAACCGACGAACTAACTGTAGTCGTACTCGACGCAGATTGTTCGACAATGAAAGGGTGTGCGGTAACCGTTGGAGAGGATGACGCTGCGATAGATTGCCACGTACACGTGTTACTAGAACCGTTCGTAACACAAGCCCAATTTGAGTTACTTCCCGGTTCGTTGGTAGGTGTCACCCATCCCCACTGTCCACTGTTGTCAGGAACCCAAACGAATAATGGACCCGTTATCGCGGTACACGTATAGCGTTGTTTTCCGACATGTGGAAGCGAACCGGAAGCGACGTATGCTTGTCCAACGTTAGCGATAGTACATAACCCGGCACTAGGCGGATCAGTTCCCGACAATGGATAGAATTGGAAAACCCATCCATTAAGTGTGTCATAAGTCAGGAACTTTTGTACACCTCCTGTTGGTAGCGTAGGTAAGATGTTTCCTTCGATGCCTACAACATTTTGCGACGTACAGTTACCGGTTAAGTCTGTCGAAAATGATGGACAGTATTGTGGAATATTAAGCACCGTTCCAGCGATACTCGCAGGGCCACTAGAATTGAGCGTAGTAAGCGTGAATGGAAGTGATGCTCCCGAACTACACGCCACCCAAGCAGTTTTATTGTACAGGTTACAGACTGCGGAAGGCGATGCGCTAATGTTTGTAAAAACTTGTCCACTAACGGGAGACGTAACTTCGCTGGTAGCGTAACCGAAACAAGTTTTGTCGCAGACAAATCTAGGCGCAACAACCTGCGACGAAAACGACGCGGTTTTCGAAATGTTAGCCGTTAAGTTAATCGGCAACATAACAGACGCAAGTGCACTCGTCTTAGACTGTATCGTGAAAACCCACTGCATTCCTGCCGGATCAATCAATGAAGTGTCCGGCAACGATTGCGACAACGCGCCCGACGCATTAAGGTTTCCAGAAAAGTTCGTTGTAATCGGTTGTCCCGTCGAACGGCAAATCGGGCGTTGTCCTCCGCTTGGATTCGTCGCCGTAACGGTATACGAACCGTTAGCCCAAACCGTACCATCAGAATCGGTAATCGTAGCCGTCACAGTTTTGTTACTGCACGTCTGCGACTGTAGCAACGAAGCGCACAGCATCGTTAAGGCGACACCTAAGACGAACAATCTTGCTTTCATAATGCTGCACCCCTTGCGACGTTTCCGACGATGACTTGAGTTTGTTTAAATGCGAGTACGCCAGCACCTAACAAAAGGATGCCGACTAAGAATGCAGCAACTCTTCCCCATGTAATGTCAGCACCTAACCCGCTCAACAACGCGCCTATCTTGTTCGGCGTTGTAGGTCCACCTGTAACGCCACTCGCAACCTGATAAGGATTCCCCGTTGCAATACCGCCTAGAATGTCGCCGATAGACGAACCGCTAGACTGCGACGATGCAGATGCGTTTACCGCGTCAGCATGTAACGCGGGAAGCGTCGGGAGTTGAGGTAGGATATCGGACAACTTAACTCCCCAAAATGCCGCGAATGGATGGTGTATGCAGAACCGGATTCGCAACGGGTGCGGCAAATCCCTGATAACTCTGCACGCGTCCGGGTGCGACAATCTTGACAGGATTCGCGACGGGTGCAGGATACGATGACGGTTGCAATGCTTGTGCGAGTCTACCTGTCACCACTTTGACGGGTGCGCCGATGGGGCGGAAACTGTTCCCGGTATGCGACAGTCCACCCGCATACGCGGCGTTTTCGTAAGACGGCGTGTTACTGGTTAGCTTTGTTGCAGAGAAATTGAATGCACGCATTGGTGCTCCTTTACATGACGAAATCGGATGCGGGAAGGTTGACGGCTAACAGGTTATCAAGAGAACCGTCTGCATCGACGCTACCTAACGCGAACGCTTGACCCATCGTTAAGGAGTCTTGATTAGAGTCATTGATAGGCGCAACGTTGCCCGGTTGCGGAACGTTGTACGTAAGATTGGTTTGCGCAACGTCAACAAGCGCGTTCAACGGCGACAATCCGTTGAGCGTCTCGCCGTGCTCTTCGTCGGGGGAAACTTGGACGTTCGAAAGTGTGGCGTTAACCGTCTCTTGAGACTCACGCATAATCCAGACGATTACGACAATAGCTGCGAGTGTCACGAGTCCGCCCCAAATAAGGCTAGAGTATTTGTTCATCGAACGTGCTCCTTAAAAGAGTGCACCTAAAACGCTGCTGATTGTGTTACCAATAAGATTGTTAGTCGAGATGGTTCCCGCGCTCACAGCTTGTTGTGACGTAACCGCCGCAGAAGAATCGCCTGTAGCGACAGAGTTAAGGATACCCGCAACAAGTGCGGAGTTGTGTACCTTATCGAGTTGCGCAAGCACGCTTTTGTCGATTGTAGAACGCGCATTGATTGCGCTGATTTGCGTTGCGGTTTGGTTGGTGCTTAAGGTGGACAGATAACCGTATGCAGCTTCCCGCGCCTTATCCTGAGAGGTATACTGCGCAGTAACGATATCCTCAAGGGCTTTCGAAGTCGCCTCATTCTGTCCAGCTTGAACTTGCGCCAAAGCAACCTGCGTATCATTGTTCGACTTCAGTCCTTCTAACTGTGCGCTGTATTGTGTCAACGCAACGTCATGCGCCGCGTTAATCTGTTCCGTCGCCGTAGACGCATCAATTTGTTTTGCGGCAAGGGCCGTCTGAGATTGTAGCTGTGCAACGGCTAACGCGTTGTTACTTGCAGCGTCGCCAGAACTTGCACTCTGCATGGTGTACGTTGTCGCTCCACCATTGCTACTCCCGCGAGAGAACAGATAGTAAAACACAATGAACACGGCAACCGCACCGCCACCTATCAGATAAGGGTGCTTCGAAAATAGCTCTTTAATCTTTTCCAAGTTCGGCGCTCCTTTCTTACTCTGACGGGTTCAATGTATCCGGGTCAACAAGTGGTGAGAATCGCCAGCTTCCAGCTTGCGCACCACCTAGGCCACTTACACCGGCAACCATAACCGCACGCAAGGGCGGAGGTTGAACGATAGCCCATTGGTGTGCGGGAATGTAACCCGTACCCGTCACCATGATTGCGGGGTCTGTCGCCTTGTGCGCAGGTGCATACAAATCTGCACCCGCATGGAGTATCTCACCTTGCACAGCGCCAAGTAACCCGTTACCGGGTTGCGTGTCCGTCACCTGTCGCCGTTTCCAAAACGGAAAGAATCTCATTTATCCACCTTGTAACTTAAGCCGCACAACAAACCGACAACAAAAGCTAACGCGATAAAAGTAACTTCCATTGCGTCAGTAGACGTTGTTGTAACCGCCGCCGTTGGTGATAGAATTGTAACCGAGTACATTGGTTCCAAAACCACCACCGCTAACGGGTGCTTCCGCCGCAGCCAAGTCGGACGCGAGTCCAGACGCAAGTGACTGGACAACTCCAGCGGTATTTGCATTCTTCGATACGAGTGTAGCGATAACCGCGAGACCTACAATCGCGGTAGCAATGGCGATGATACCCTGCCAGAAATCGTTCATGTTAAGAGACTCCTTTTCAATGATTGCGTCCCGACGCGATTGGTGTTTCGATTCCGGTACCCAAACCCGTGCCCGTAGATGGTGTCAACGAGTCAAGCCATTGCTGCAACGTTAACCCGTCGCTAGACGCTCCCGATTGTGGAACGCTAGACGTGCTACTAAAGAGTTGCGCATTAAACTGCTCAAGTACCCCGCCATGCGAGAGAAACAAGACGATGATAACAAGAGCAAGAAACATGCGCGAGATTGGACGCAACACTTCGATGTAACCTAACGCGCCAATAATGAGAATCGAAACCAACCAATACAGGTAGTTATTCGGACCCGTAAAGTCGCCTTTCACAAGCGTGTACAAATCTTGTTGAGTGTTACGCACACTCGACACGAGTAGTACAACGCCGACAATGATAAGCGCGAATGGCATTCAGATACCTAAGACGGTACGGTAACTTGTCAGTTCTCCACGTGCCGTAATGAACACGAGAAAACCGACAATAAGAAACACCGCAATAGTGGAAGTTTGCGACACGTTACGCGAGTCCAACCTTCGACAGTGTGGATACGCCGATAGATGGATACTTAACGCCGACAAGGTACGCGACGAAAAGAACGAGAACAACGGTTACCCAATGATACGATTTCATGGGAATCCTTTCGTGATTCTTAAGCTGAATAAGATGCTGCATTGCTAACGCTTCGATAAACTTAAGTCGCGAATCTATCGAATCAAGTGCAACCGTAACCGGAACGTTAGCAAGCACAATTTCGTTGTCCATGAACTACGCCGATTTCTGTGCGTCTTCCACGGCTGCAATAAGGTTCGCTTTTGTGTCTGTCGGATCAAGTTCCAATCCGTGCACAGATTGCGCATGGTCAACAAGTTCCTGTTTCGTCATGCTGTGAAAGTCAACGTCAACCTTTGCAAGTTCCTTGCGCACCCATTCGTTGAACGAAGGATCAACTAATAGTTTAACAAGTTCCTGCTTAACAAGTTCGCGAATGTTCATCGGATTGTTCTCCATTTTTCTGCGAAACTTATTCGCATCCGCATCGAACGCGGGATTGTAGTCGAACACTTAAGCGTCAACTACCTGTTTAACAACGGTTGACCATAGGAACGCGAGAACGAGAACGGCAACCAATCCACCCGCCCATTGGGCAACGGTAGCGTCATCATTAAGTGGCGACGTTCCCCATGCAAAGAACTTTGAAATTAACCCTTGATTCATTTCGCGCACCTCAAAGTGGAATCGTAACAGGGCGAAGAAATCGGCAAGAAAACTCCGCCCTGTCGAGCGCGTCTAGGAAAGGAGATAAGCCAAAACTAGACGTGCAACTTAATCGTTGCGTTAACTCTGCAACGAACCCGCGTTCACAACCATGTTCGGATAGTTCATCATTTCGAGTCCGACATACAGCTTCGAGTTTGCACCCGCATTGAGCGCGTTCAACACGATTTCAATGTTGCCATACTGGTTACTCGAAATCGGCTTCCGACGTGACGACGAATAGTAGCAACCTACCGGCGGATCAGTCGAGAGAATGTCACGCGTCGGTTGCGCCAAGTCAAGCGGGAACCGTTTCCAGATGTTGGTGAAGTTCGCAGACTGCAACGCCCAATAGTTGATATCCGCAGCCGAACTTGGAGCGGTACCGCGTCCGGTATCCGTTGACGTATCCTTGTTGTAAATCAGGAACGTGGAATGGATATCGCGGAAGTTCGGATATTGGAACGCGAAATCTTGATTTGCCGTGACGGGTCCGAGCGACGTGTTCTTGAGTTCGTACACCGTCGAGATATCCAGCAACGGTAACACGGCACCTTGCGGACCTTGCGGTAGCTGATCAAGATAGTGCTGGTAATTCGTCACCGTAATCGACGTGATAACCGCGCTCGTTGTCCCCTTGTAAACCGCGAACGTCGAGTCAGCACCCGCCGCTGTGAAAGGCGTGGGGTTAACCTGCAACGTAACGTTTTGCGTTGCGTTGTACATGTTCGCGAACACTGCGCCGCGCAAGTCATCGTCATTGTAAGCGACAGGGATTTCGATGACTCCGCGCACCGTTGCAGTGGTACCGTGTGCGATGGTCGCTGGCGACGTAATGATTTTGTAGTTCTCGCCGTAGTTCGCCATGTCATCAGAAATGAGCGCGTAAGCGGACGCGTAGGGCTTGCGGTGTTTGATGGAGTTAACGAGTGAGAGATGCCATCCCGCAGTCTGCACGCGTTGGTTGTTCGACAAATCGGTGTAGATGATTTGCGAGAACACGTTCGACAAACCGAAATCGGTAAGCGTCAAATCAAGTGCGCCGTCTGTGTTCTGAATCGTCGCCGTAAATGGGAGCAGAATCCGCTTCAACAATCCGACGTTGCGAAGTGAAATCACAAGCGGGTTGATTTGTGCAGGGTTAAACGTGTACGACTGAACCGGCTGAAGCATGTCAACCGAACGTGCAAGCACAGCTTGACGCGCAAGCAAATTTGCTTGCACAGCTTTCTGTTGTGCCTGAGCGGGTGTAAGTGCGGCTTGCTGTGCCATCTCTCATTCATCCATTCTTGACTTGTCCTAACGGGTCTTAGGAATGGGTCTGTTAACTACTGCGATTCGGTTGCGGGTTCAATGCCCAAAGTTGAGAGCACTAAATGTCCCGCGATTCCGGCAAGGATTAACATCATTAAGATGGTAACCCAATTTAGCGGCGACTTAAGAATGCTCCAATTCAGCATGTTAACTCCCGCTTGTTCGTGACTGGTAAAACTTCATTCCTAGGCCGATGATAAAGAAACCGACAGCAGCCATCAGAATAATCGTAATCCAGTTCGTAACATTCCACGTCACGATAACTGCCTCTCCCGATTCGTCACTTAGGAGTGCAGTTAGAAACGTATACAGTTTGCGCATTGATTTCATGCTCCAGAACGAAAACACGTATGGTGCTCGTGTCTCGCATTATAGCTTGTTTGTTAGTGAGAGTCAAGTGAAATGTTAACCGTCAATATTCCTCATCGTAAACCTGTACACTTAAGACGTTTCTTAGCGATACACTTAAGGCGAAAATAATCTAGTCTAGTCAATGTACTTATATCGCCTTCCGTATCGGTTTCAACTTCGCGTCAATCTTTGCGAGTGTTGTTTCCTCATCGGGAACCGGCGCGAGACGCGTCAACTTATCGCGTCCAACATCGTAGTACACAGAATGATACTCGGGAAGGCGCGTGTAAGCGCCACTTGGAAGGAACGCTTCGACTGTCTTGATATCGCGCTTGTCATTGAGACGATAAGCTTGAATGAAATCCGCTTCACTAAAGACGAAGCGACTAATCCAAGCTGGACGCTGGCTTAAGACAATCATCGGAACGCGCTTTGAACGTCCCTGAGTTAGCAGCGTGATAAAACGTTCCTCATTCGCGGGAACTTCACTGATCATGTATCCTTCGTCCAAGACAACACCATGACTACCCTTTTCCCAAACACGCGTAAGATAACCTGAAATGTCTTGTTTTGGCTCAGGTTGTAGAACATACAAACCGGGACGTTTCGGGGAATCGTTAGCCGTGACATATTGTGCTCGGGTAATCGCTGCTATATGCTCGTCTGTTTTGTAGTCAATAATCGTCCACGGCATAACATCGAAGTTGGCGTTAGATACATGGAACAATTCGGCGAGAGTCTTACCGCTACCAGTACACCCTAAGATAGCAAGACGCTGTTTCGAATTGGGTAGTTTGAAACTCATTCGGGCGTATTGAAAAGTGCGATTTCTTTGTCGCGTCTAAGACGCAATGAATTTAACTCCATCAGCTTTCCCTTAACATGCGCGAAACACCAACGCTTAAGCTGTACGGGAACCTGTTCCCATCCGTGCCCAAGTAACTGACGAAGAGCACCTGTACCACAATTGTGTGTGAAATCAATCAGCGCATCAAACTGATTTTGTGTACACGTTGCCGGCACCAAACTGTTTAATACAACTTCCCATTGTTGCACGTCATCTACCAGCAACGTTTCCGCAAACTCTTCAGTGATTCCGTTAGGGTACGATTCGTGTAACTCCAAATCGTGACCGTACCCTATTTGACATTTTCCGCAATCATCTTTGGCGAACAAAAGCGGGTGTCCACGTTGCCCAACTTCATTCGCCTTAATGAGTGCGTAACCGTTCACGGAAGTTTTCACGATACCTGTCCAGCTTTCGGTTGTTCGAAGTTTGCCGATATCTCGACAACCTTATCCTTTCGTTTCTTTGTCAGCTTAACGGCGACAACACGCGGACCGTATATCTTGCCACCTACCATCGCAAGATTCATCCAAGCTAACGCCTTCTCACCGATAACTGGAATGTCATACAGTTGAGATACCTTCGTTACGGCTTTCGCTAACTCTTCCGATTCCTGCTCGGTTATCGCGAACACTTCGGAATGCAGCATAGCCGATATTCCAAGGTGACACGTAAAGAGTAGGTTCGCTACACTGTTCGTAGTTTCCGTCGCGGAGGTTCGACTACGACGGCTTCCGCGACGGGTTCCTGCGTCACTACGGGTTCGGCGTCGGGTTCCGCTATCGGCACCGCTACCGCTACCGGTTGCGGGATCAACGAAGTTGCCATCTGTGTTACCTGTTGTGTCAACGTCGTAATCGTCGATTGTTGCTGCGACAATAGGTCCGTCAGGTTCGACGGCATCCGGTTCAACATCTGAGATTGGTTCTCCAGCAACGTTTCCATCCGGTTCTCCAGCACGGATAACCGAGACGATATCTGCTCCCCTACGCTTGCGAATTGTGCGCTCAGCCATGATTCTGTGATATCTCCTTCATCGCGTTCGACGGTTGTCTCGCGGGTTTCGACGGCACCTGTCGGTGTCGCTTCGTGTGTAACGGTTTCTGTAACGGTAGATTGCACGTTAGCGGTTCTCCTTTAGGTGACAGTTTCGGAAACAAACTTGTCTGCATTTTCAGGTTGCGCGAGATGATGCGCCAATGTTGGAGGCATATCTTCCGTCTTGTTAGGATCAACGGCAAACTCGACGGATTCCAGCTTGACGAGAATCAAATTGTTTTGCGTCGCTACACGGTTGAGTAATAGTTCAATTCGCGAGTTTTGTTCCCGCGTCTCGTTCCATTCCCGCTTAAGGGTTTCGATAAGTTGCGGAACAGCGGGAAGGATACGTTTGCATTCTTCCACTGCCTTAAGTCCCTCAACACCTATCATTGATTCGAACATTGATTGGAACCCTGATTTGATCACCGTTTATCTCCTTTTCAGTTTGACAGCTTATCGACGGTTGTATGCGTTCAAAACAAACTGCACCGCTGGACCCGTCACAAAGTTGCCGGTTCCAATGTCGCTTTCCACCCAAACTTCGATGGTTGCGTTACGTGGAAGGTTAACATCAAACTCGCGGTTCCACGTTTCCGGGTTATCTGCGGGAGCGGTTGCGATGACGCTATATGCCAACGGACTATCGTCCGAAAATGTGAACAGTTCATTTGTCAGGGGAATGTACACCCAAACACGTCCACTAATAAACCACTTGTTATCGCCACTTATCCAAGAGCGTAACTTGGACAAGTTAATGCGCAGTTTCTTGATAGGTCCAAAGTCGTAGGAACCTTGCACGGCTTGAATGTCGAGAACCCACTTGTAACTAAGCGGGAAGTTTGCGCCGTTAGCTGACACGGCAACCTGATTAGGTAAGTTCGGCGACAATGGACCCGCATCAGGTGCGCCGGGAGTGCCGACACCAAAGAGCGTGCGAAATGACCACGTTGCTATCGCGCCATCCGCTGGCGAATCTCCCTGCTGTTTAATCCCTCTAAAATTTGCGCTCATTGTTCCGCCTTCCGGTTCGGGTTTCGGTACCACATGTAAAAGCAAATCGACGCGCCGAATAGTGCTCTCCAGAACGTGCCTAAACCATTCACCCATAAGTCAACGCCGTTCTGAAAATTTTTATTGGTCACATACTCAGACCAAAACCATGCAAACGTTAACGCACCAAAATGCGTCACCTTACTACGCACATCTATCCAGTTCACTAGCATGTCACGTACCCCATGCTTAGATGATGCGCTGGATTCGAGTAACTGTAAATCACCCATAGCGGCGTAGCCTGTTCGCATCATACCCGATAAGTGGTAGTTAGTCAACATGAAAGTTAACGTGCCACGATATGCCACCATAATAAGACGACAACAAACACTGCCACGGTTAGGCACAGGAAACCGGTTCCGATAACGTGTAGAATTCGTGCTCTCATGCTTCGTTTAACCTGTCCATGCTACGCTGTAGCTGTGAGTGTATCGGATTGGGCATCTGGATCACTGTCGGATACGTGACACGTTCCACGGTGATAATATACTCAACGCCGTCGTGTGCGGTTATCGTATCAACTATCGTACCGATACTAAGCATGTGTTGACGTAACACAACCGCGCCACATTCGAGAGACACGCTACGGACGTGCTCTTGTTGCTCACTCTTGCAATCCATACGAAACGAATACTCGTCCGGTAGATTTGCAATCAATTTCTTCATGTCGCCGACTGTCATAAGTTCACCATTCCATGCGTTGAAATTCGTTATACAAATCGCGCATCAGTCTTTCACGGCAACCGATGCAAGGAAACGCGCAACTTACGAAACAGCGAAATGCCCTAACCGACATTTTGATTTGGTGTTGCTTTAGTCGAGAGACCATAGTCGCACCTTACTTGCTTCGGTTGCGCGACACTTACATACCCGCGTCCGTTGCATGATTTGCAAAACTCTACGTTACGAATATGAGTGTTCTGCGGGAGTCCAGTTCCGTCGCACGCGTTACATGCGACAACCTTAGAACCTAATCCTGATAGACTCTTGTCACGGATAGGTTGCCCGGTTACGTTGGCGATTGCGATGGCGTTGTTAAGACGTTCTTGACGTGTCGGCATAGGTGGTAAAATTCCTTCCGCGATAGCTACTAGCATTCGATATTCGCCAGCGAATACTCCATCGTTACCCTTTGGTTTATGACAATCTGACATAGTTAGTTTGTCTCTAACTTTGCAGTTACCGCGTCACGCATGTTGTCCGCTTCCCGAATCTTCGCGAGTAGATGCGCTATCCCGTCGCGCTTGATTCCGAGAATAACGTCGTCTATCATTCCCGCTTCATTGCGACGCTTCATTACCTGCAACGCGTCCGATGCGCCGTGCAGGAATTTGATGACGTACGCGGTACGCGTAAAGGATGGGTACATGTTTTCGGGATGCTCTTTGTTGACGGCTTCCCGACAGAGAATCAAAATTTGTGCGACGTTGAGTCTCATTGTCCACGCAACCTACTGAATGCTTCAACGCCGTCTAATTCTTTCCTTATTGATTCGCGTTGTCTACTCATTCTCCAGCATGACGCTTGTGCGTTACCAATTTGTTCGTCGGTACGTTCATTCTTACCGATAGCAATTCGCGCCTCAATCCATGCCTGTATTGCAACAAGTGCTGCCGGATCACGTGCAAGTATGACAAACGTTTCCTCATGTGGTAACGCTTTAGACATGCAAGAATCTGGGTTGGTTAATTCGTGTTCTTTCTTCATTTCTGTATCTCCTTTGCATGACGTTGAACCTTGACAGCTACGTGCTCCCCGTACGGCGTTTCGAAGTTTGCACGTGCAGGGTTGCCGACAATGAGCGGTAACACGTCCGTACGCTGTAGCTGCGCAATGGCCGCTTGCAACGTCAGACAAATGTCCGCCTTATTGTACGGCGTACCGTTCGGGGGAGTGGTGAGTGTGAGAGTGATTTTCATCGACAATCCTGTGTATGAATCATCCATAGGTCAACTGTGGAACTACCACATGCAAGATTGAACATTTGATTGCAACGAACACACCGTATAACTAAGTTATCGATTACGGTGCGCGGTAAGGTTTCATCAAATCGTTCTTGTTGTTTGATCGTTAACAGCGCTGTAAAAATTTGTTCCCATTCCCAAGTTTCCATTTCTGTTATCTCCTTTTACAGTAGTGCCAAAATCGGAATCGTATCGCCTTCCGTTTCTGAAATCAATCCGTGAAATCCAGCGTCGCCGGGTTCCATCATCGCGACACCGAACCGCTTATCGTACGGCGTAGATTCTGCAAAGTCTTGTCCAAGTTTTGATGCTGCTCTCGTAATCGGTAACACTTCCGTTTTCACGCCGTCATTAACGAACCGTAAAGGCCACTCAAAATATCGCTTTGTATGTGGACTGAACGAGTGCACGAAAGGTTCTTTGCTTACGGCGCCGCATAAATCCCAAGTTCCGCGATGACTTGCCGCACGCGGACTAATCACTAGAAAATCGGGAGTAACTTCGAACTTAGGCCACTGCTTAGAATCCCAATCATGCTCCATCCAAGTGTCGCGAATTTTTGAGCGCAACCGGAACACGTCACGGTTGCCGATTCCTCTCGACTTAACTTTGCCTTCCCCGTCGAAGTACATGCCGGGTTTAATGAGAAACATCTCTTCACGTTTTGCGTATGACCACGAACCTAGTTCGGTTGACGATGTATGAAGCGTCTTATGTGGACTTGTAAAATAGATGCCATCGGTTGCAATCATCGCGACAGCTTTTGACTTCTTAGGATGACTCGCAATCGCCGCTAGAATCTTTGTCCTACAATGCGATGTTATCAGAGACGCGTAAAGAACGTTTGCGAATTTCGGTTGTCCGACAGACTGTGCAACCTTTCCATATGCAGAGTTATACACAAGTTTGATAGCCTTACCTTGCGGAGTATCCTTGCCGACTTCCACGCGCACATTGTAGAGTGTTCTAAGTTCTGCAAACGGTTTGTAACTTGCGCCCGGTACATATCGCAGAATTTCAAGCGGATGAATTTCACTTATCAACCCAGCTTGTTTAGCTGCTTTCAGTTCGTGCGCCCAATACCAACCTTGAACAAGAAACGGATAGCATACCGATTTTCCGCTCGGTTCCCGATGCGGTACCGGGCCTAACCAATCTGAGTTGCCGACGACGCGACAATGGAACAAACACCATTCGTCGTCTAAGTTACCGTCGTTTGTCCACGTACCGCCTTCCATCGGCAACGCACTCATTGCATCGGGATATGCAGAGTTAATGTCATACTCATACAGTGTGCCTACGGGTCCGTGTGCAGTTATCTCAAACCGTCCACCGTAGTATGACGCTCTAAGTGCATCTTCTATGTTCGTTTCTCGTAACGATGCAGTTGGCGCATTAATGTTATTCAACCAGATGTTGACAGCGGCACCGGGTCCGTACCAGTTACGCGATGGTATCTTGATATCCATCTTCTTATAACCGTCTCGCATACGGTCCATAAGTCGAGTTAGTAACGCGTTCTCAAGTAAGTTATACTTGATCATTTCTTCATCAGTTTGAGTGTCTTGTCCGCGTGCGCTCTTGCCTTCGACGATAACATCGTACTCTTGTTGCGTGCATACGGGTGTAGGCCACTTACTCGGGTCCAATGCTTTTAAGAATGACGTTTGAAAGAACGGACCAACATCGCATATATACATCCAAGATTGTGAACCTTGCGGACGTAATTTAAAACGCTTCATTCCAAGTATGTCAAACTCCCATCCTAGATACTCGACAGGAAACGGAATGCGATTGTTGCCGGACATTGTTCGTGCGCGTAACTCGGGTCTGAATAACATACGTGCGCGTTCTGCGGGAAGTGAACGTAACCAGTAAGTGAAATCGTAACCTAGATAGAACCCGACAAATGATGCTGTCGGATTCAATTGGAAGTGATCGTATAGGAACGAACAAATGTCAGGAAACTCTAGCGCGTTACCATTACGGTATAGTGTCGCGTCGCCGACTGAGAGAATGTGATACCTGTTCGTGTCGCCGTCTGGTCGCGATTCGCCGTCTACTGCAACAAACTCAAAGTTGCCAGCGGCGCGTTGCGCTGAGCGTGCAGTGTTATGAGTAGCTTCATGCTGACATTCTCGCGAACAATAAATCGCGTTACGTCTGCGACTAAAGATAGGTGCGCTACAACGGCGACAGATGTACATTATTTTTCACCGCCATGATAGCAGTAAGGATTATCGCCCTTGTCTTCATCGGGATGGTCATCCCAATAATCATTCAATAATTTTGTGTAACGTGCAGGGCCTATCTTCTGTGCGTGTTTGAATTTCTCTTTACGGGATGCGGTACGCGGATTGAATCTTGCGGGTTTCGATGCAGGTTTAGATTTAGGTTTAGTTGTCGGTTTGTTCGCGCCGTATTTGAAATCTGTTTTAGGCTTAGGTTTTGTTTTCTTTTCTGGTACAGGTTTCGATTCCTGTTTAAGTGCGCGTCGCGCTTGCGCTAGACTGTCGAACTCTTCGCCTAACAAGCGCTCTATTTTCCGCTGCTCTTGTGCGGCGGTTTGCGTGCGTCGGATTTTGCGTTCTTTCGCCAACGATTACCTGCACCCAATCAACCGCGAGAACTCGTGTCGGTTCTATCGCAGGTTGTAAATGACACAAAAGTGTGACGGTTAAGTGCGCCACAAAGTAAAACAATTAACGAAAACAACCAAAGTGTACCGTATAAGTCATTGAAAGTAAAGCGTTTATTGTCCACATTATCCACAGGTTATCCACAACTTTTTCACAGCCGGCGTTACGTTTTCCCTTGACAAATATTTTTCTTGACAACATTGCTCTCATGCGCGTATGTGTTTCGCCCTCCGCCGTAGG
>Ga0207671_10003154_pt1 | contig 16689 bp, 8 predicted proteins | sample KBSC24metaG_FD_184352 | JGI IMG/M metagenome (GOLD analysis project Ga0207671, IMG submission 184352) | Corn rhizosphere microbial communities from Kellogg Biological Station, Michigan, USA - KBS C2-4 metaG (SPAdes) (version 2) | ecosystem: Host-associated > Plants > Roots > Rhizosphere > Soil... | reverse complement strand
GCCAATTTTTAAATGAATTGAAAGGAACCAATCAGCCTGCTGTTAAACAATGGATGGCTGATGAGTCGAAAGACCTGTTTGAGAGAGCGTTAGCAATAAATCCGGGCAACGATTCTTCAAAAATTGGTTTGGGTAGTTGCTACATATTCGGAAGCACAGCAGGCAACCCACAGGAAGTAATGATGGGTATACAGAAAATACTGGAGGTGGCCAGAAAAGACAGTACCAATATGTATGCACAATTAATGCTGGGAATTGGTGGTGTGGTATCGGGTCAGCTGGATAAGGCAACGGACCGTTTAAAGAAAGTGGTGGATAAAGAACCCGGTAACCTGGAAGCTATTTTTATGCTGGCCGAAGCGTATGAAAGAAAAGGCGACAATGCCAGTGCTGTTAGGTGGTATGAGGCAGGGAAGAAATATATTTCCAGTCCGCAATTGACAGAGGAAATTGACAATAAAATAAAGACTTTACAATAATTTTTAACTCAAATATTTTCAGCAATGCCTTGTGGTAAAAAGAGAAAGCGTCATAAAATAGCAACGCATAAACGTAAGAAACGACTAAGAAAGAATCGTCATAAGAAGAGAAATAAATAATTTTCTATAAGGCCTGTAAATGTGTAACAGGCCTTGTTTTTCTTTTTTTGCTGAATCCATTTACCTGCCTTTTAAGTAGTGTGCACGGTTGCATTTGTTTAAGCCATGTTTAAATGGCATGTAAGACCACTTCAGCGCCTTCCTTTTAGTGTGTGATGGTTATACTTTTGTAAATGTGATTAAGATTGAACAAGGAACTAATTATTAACGCGGCTCCGCAGGGAGTAGAAATTGCCCTTCTTGAGGATAAGAAACTGGTAGAACTGCATAACGAAAAAACGGATGCAAGTTTTGCCGTGGGCGATTTATATCTTGGAAAAGTAAAAAAGCTTATTCCGGGATTGAATGCTGCATTTGTAGACGTTGGATTTGAAAAAGATGCGTTTCTGCATTATACAGACCTTAGTCCCTATGCAAGGTCATTATTGAAATTTACACAGGCAGCCATTAACGATCAAAATGAAAACGGTTTTGATTTTGGCCAGTTCCAGGTTGAACCTGAGATTATTAAAACCGGGAAAATCAATGAAGTACTGGGTGGAAAGCCCAATATCCTGGTTCAGATATTGAAGGAACCAATTGCAGCAAAAGGCCCGCGCCTCAGCTGCGAAATTTCATTACCCGGCCGTTTTGTTGTTATTACCCCCTTTAATGATATTGTTGCGGTATCAAGAAAGATCCATTCTTCAGACGAAAGAAAACGCCTGCAAAAAATTATTGAGGCCATTAAGCCAAAAAATTTTGGTGTAATAGTGCGTACGGCTGCAGAAGGAAAAAATACAGCCGAACTGCATGAAGATTTGCTGGCCCTGGTAGAGACATGGAAGATTATTCAACAAAACCTGAAAAACGCTGTGGCCCCCGCCAAAGTGTTAAGCGAACAGACAAAAACCACCAGCATACTCCGCGACTTACTGAATGAAGACTTTAACCGCATTGTTGTAAATGATAAAAATATCTTCAACGATGCAAAAAATTACATTCAGCGTATAGCGCCCGAAAAAGCAGACATCGTTTCCTTCTATCATAATGGCTCTCCCATATTTGACCAGTATGGCGTAACCAAACAGGTAAAAGCAGCTTTTGGAAAAACCGTTAACCTGCCAAGCGGCGCTTATCTTATTGTAGAGCACACCGAAGCGCTGCATGTAATAGACATTAACAGCGGCTATAAGAGTGTAAGCAATAACCAGGAGCAAAATGCGCTGGAAACAAATCTTGAAGCCGCCGATGAAATTGCACGCCAGCTACGGTTAAGGGATTTGGGTGGTATAATCGTGGCCGACTTTATAGACATGAAGCTGCCAGACAATAAGCGAAAGCTAATGGAGGCCATGGAAGGCTTTATGCGTACCGACCGCGCCAAACATGCCGTACTGCCCATTTCAAAATTTGGACTGATGCAGATTACCCGGCAGCGCATGAAGCCGGAGGTAAATATTAATACACAGGAGATCTGCCCCAGTTGCAACGGCACCGGCAAAATATCCAGTGCGCTTATCCTGGAAGACGAAATAGAAAAGAATTTAAATTACCTGCTTACACACAAACATACCGATCTTATACTCGTTGTTCACCCTATTATGTATGCCTATCTTACCAAGGGCGGTATATTCAGGTCAAAATTGTGGAAATGGCGCTGGAAACACAAACAGCGTATTAAGCTGAAGGAAAACACCAACTACCATCTTACCGAGTTTCATTTTTTTGATAAACATGAGGAAGAGATAAAGTTATAAAAGGCGTTGTATATAGTAATTAACAAATTGAAAAAAGGGGCGTAGTAATACAACCCCTTTTTTTTATTCATTTAAGAGAAGTCTAATTTTTAATTAATTTTTCTTTCAGATTTTAAACCATCAAAGATTTCTGCAATGTAAATTCCAGGAGCAAGTTGTGCAATATTAATAACCGTTGTTTGTGAAACAGGTATAATATTTCTTATTTGCTTCCCGGAAAGATCGTAAAGTCTTATAGATGCCTTTTTCGGGGCAAGGGCTGGAATTGAAATAGAAATGGTCTTGCTTGCGGGATTAGGGTATACAGTAATTCTTTCAAAATTTGCAATATCTGGTTCTTTTTCTACGACCGTATTTTGATCAGAAAAATTGGATACTCTTTGTAAACCTCCGCCATTGCAGGTTGCTATATAGCCCCCATCTAACCCGCTGGTGGAAATACTGCCGCAGGGAGTCTGTACAATAACCTTTAGCCTATGGGGTCTGTTATCGACGGGAAGCCCATTGAGGAGAATACCAACCGGGCCAATTTTTGTTGTTTTCAATACGTTGTCTAAATAATATGCATAGGACGTAGCTCCAGGCACAATGTATTGTAAAAGTTATTACTGAGTAAATTCGCTGGCGTTTTTTCATATTTTCCAGTTATTTCTGTTGGAAAAATATGCGACTATACAATAGTTTTTTTAATACAAATTTGGAGGTTTTTTTTGGGGAACATCGGCAGATATAAAATAAAGACCGCCACGGTATCCCGGACGGTCTTTATTTTCATGCAACAAATGCATTGAGTTAGTTATCCCAGAAAATTTTTGGCGTAAACAATGTATTATTGTTGGCGGGAACTGGTACGTTAGCAGTGTTATAAGAATATTCACTTTGTGGATATTCCAGCCTGCGCGGAACACCATTGGTTCCGGAAACAGGCGTTAGAGACGGTGAATTGGTACGGCGCCATGTGGTCCATGCCTCCGGGTTTAAAAACAAAGCGATAAATTCCTGTGATGCTATTTTTGAAATAGCAGCCGCATTTGTTGCCGGTAGCGTACCATTAGCTGAAATATAAGTGCTGATATCAGTACTGCTTACACCCAGTTTTTGCATATTGGTTCTAATGGCATTTTGATAAATAGTTTGTGCAGATGGAATATCGTTTTTACCTGTAACTGTTGCTTCAGCTTTCATAAACAATAACTCATCATAGGTAATGAATTCTGTTGGCGCATCAATGGCCCCGTAATATTCTGCCAGTCCGCCATAATGGTTTTTATTCTGCCCCAATCCATCATTTGCTTTATCAAAGAAAATATTGTAACGCGGATCTGCCAGGCTTGTTAGCAGATCGGAAAAAGGGCTGTTTGTAAAAGTAACATATCCCGGCCTGTCGCGGTTAAACTGGTACCATGGGTTTGCAGCAGTCTCTGAACTGAACCAGGTATATTGTGCATTATCACTGGTGCCTGTAAAAGAAGCAGCTATCTCAGTAAGCGCATTGTTTGCCATGGTGCTGTTGCCCTTACTCTGGTGAATATATAGCCTGGCTTTAATAGCATGACCGAATTTTATCCATAAGGCAGCATTGCCACCATATATTACATCATCACCTCCGGGGGTTATTGCACCTGCATCCGTATTATTCAGGAAAACAATGCCTTTGTCTATGAGGCCGGTAATGGTATCATACAAGGCTTTGTCATCATCGTACTTTGGTGTTAATGAACCGCCTGCCAAATTGCCTTTGGCTGCTTCAGAATAAGGAATCTTCCCAAATTGATCAACAGCCACCTGCAATGTATAAGCCATTAATATCCGGGATATACCGCTGTAGATATTGTACTTGCCGTTATCAGATATTTGCATAAGTGTGGCATTATTTTCTATAACAGATGTATACAGATCGGGCCATAAATTATCAAAAGTACCTGCATTAACACCATATTGGTAGATGGTCTGGCTTTGCTGGCTCTTGCCAAATACCTGTTGATCAAAATAAGATGAAAATCTTGAAAAATCTCCTCCCAGGGTATAGCCCAGTGCAGCTTCGGTAGTGCTGAGTAACAATGGTGGTGTTACAGATGATACTACGTTGGGATTCTGGTTAATATCAGTAAAAAATGTTTTTTTGCAGGATTGAAAAATGACTGTTGCTGCTATGCCGATTAATAATATTTTATATTTCATACTGGTAATTCTTTAATTGATGAATTTAAAATCCAAGATTCAGTCTTACACCATAGCTTTTGGTGCCGGGGTTATTAAAATAATCCAGGCCCTGGGCATTTGCCGGTCCGGTAAGACTTGTTTCAGGATCAACTCCGTCGTATTTTGTCCACACATGCAGGTTGTTTGCAAAAATGGTTAATGATAAATTGGTAAAATGTATTTTCTGGATAAGGACTTTTGGAAGTTGATAAGTTAAGCTTACCTGTCTTATCCTGGTAAAGCCGGCGTCCTGAATATCAAAGTCCTGGCCACCGCCGAAGCTGCTTCCAATGTTTTGCCAGTAATATTGTGAATACGTGGTTATGTTTTTAGGGTCATTAGCCAGGCCTGGTCCCGCTATTTCAGTCGTTCCGTCTGCATCATAATGCACCACGTCTCCATTATTATTCAGGTGCCCCAAAAGGCCATTGAAAACCACATTTGAACCCCTGTTGGCTGTTTCTATGGCTGTTCCTTTGTTAGCCAATGCCCCACGGGTACCATTCCACATGTCCCCTCCATGTTTTACGTCTATCTGTGCGCCCACCGTGAATTCCTTCCAGGTTAATGTACTGATTACCGAACCTATCCATTTAGGATTGGTATTACCGATGACAAGGTTAGGTCCTACACCAAATGCCAATGGCTGACCGTAATTGGGATCTCCTTTAACATCATCGATCAACAGCGGACTTTTAATATTATTCAAATCGCTATGTGGTGTTGTATTGCCATAGATTACTCCGTAAGGCTGACCAACAACAGCATCTATTTCTGCTTCGCCGCCACCAAATCCGGCAATTAAAAACCTGTTCTGGCCATTGTATAATGAAAGCACTTTGCTAACATTGCGCGACCAGTTGAAATTTACATCCCATTGTAAATCTTTTGTTTTAACGGGTGTGGTGTTTAATGTTATTTCCAAACCTTTATTCTGAATAGAACCTGCATTTACAACTTTCCCTGCAAAGCCGGTTGAATAAGGCAATGAAATCGGGTATATATCATCGGTAGTTTTGCTGTAGTAAGCAGTTACCGAAAGATTGATCCTGTTTTTAAGGAAGCCCAAATCTGCACCTCCTTCATAAGAGTAGGTATGTTCCGGCTTCAGTACCTGCCCACCACCGATAGTTGTGATACCCGAGCTAATCTGATAACCGGGAACACCATTGATCGGGAAAGTGATTCCACCGGTAAATCCATCTAAGAAAGTGGCTGTTGAATAGGGTGTTGTTATGGAATAAGGAGCTGCATCCTTACCCGTTCCTGCAACAGAGGCGCGTACTTTACCAAAGGATAATATGCTGTTATTTTTCAGTCTGGGTAATTCAGTAAATACCCAGCCGAGACTGGCAGAGGGGTAATAAAATACATTGTTTGAAACAGGCAGCGTGGAAGTTTCTTCCCTGCGGCCGCTGATTGTTAAATATAACATACTGTTATAGGATAGGTCCAGGGATCCGTAGAACGCCATAGTCCTTTTTCTCACCTCTGTTTCACTTGATATAATGCTGGATGCATTACTGATGTCAAGAAAATTGGGTAAGGCCAGCGTTGTTCCTGAAGAAAACCGGTTGCTCTGGTTAAGCACAAAATAATTATGGCCCAGTATCAGTGCAGCGGACAATTTGCTGGTGAGTTGTTTTTTCAGGTTAATGGTAAAATCTGAATTAAACTGCCGGTTTACATAATCAGTTAGATAAACAGCACCACTGGCGAATGCCCTTGAATTAATATCATATGCGTTTTTATCTCCCTGAAAATAAACATCCCCGCCCAGGCGGTAGGTAAAGCCAATCCAGTCAAAAAGCTGGTAATTTGCCTGGCCATAGCCAAAAATGCGATCCAGTTTTGAGTTGAATGGCTCTTTGTTTACTGACCAGTAGGGGTTATCATAGCCACCGCCACCCCTGTAATTACGCTGGTTGCCGTTTGCTAAAAGATAAGAAGCCGGGTCAGATGCTTTTGAAACACCATTGGAATTATCAAACGTAGGAGGGGTGCGTGTTAATCCCAGCATTACACCGGATAGGTTAGAACCCTGCTGTGTTTTATCATTAGTGGAATTTATGTAAGTAACGCCTCCTGAAATACTAAACTTGTCTGAGATGGCAGATTGCCCGTTCAAACTAAAAGTTGTTTTTACATATTTACTCAGTGGAATGATACCGGTTTGGTAAATATTACCCAATCCAATCCGGTAACTTGACTTTTCCGTATTACCTGTCAGAGAAACATTATTATTGTAAGTTACACCGGTTTGAAAAAATTTATACCTGTCGTAAGCTGTAACAGGAGTTTTAGCGGATGGATTTGATTTATTTACTATATGGCCGTTCTTGTCAAAGGCGTATGCATTAGAACCATCCCAGGCCAATGTATCTATCCGTGCGCCCCATGAGGTAGACGAACCGGTTTCCGGTGCCTGGTAGGTTCCGCCGCTTCCCTGCGAATAAGTATTTTGTAAGCCTGGCAAATGGCTAACCTTGTCTATGGTAACAGAAGAATTAAATGCAACTGCAGTACCACGTTTACCCATTTTCCCTTTTTTAGTAGTAATAATTAAAGCACCGCTCGATGCCTGTATACCATATAATGCTGTGGCAGCCGGGCCTTTTAATACTGTTACTGATTCAATATCGTCTGGATTTATATCCACGCCACGGTTGGTTGGTTGCGCACCACCGAGCAAATCGGCATTGGCGCCAGATGATTGAAAGCCATTAGATGTAGGATCATAATTATTTACTGTATTATCTATTGGAACGCCATCTACAACCATTAATGGCTGGTTATTTCCTGTTATGGAAGTTGCGCCCCTTAAACGTATATAAGTGCTGCCGCCTGGATCCCCTGAACTATTAATAACTGTAAGGCCTGATACTTTACCATTTAATTCGCTAAGCGGGTTGCCGCTCCCTGATTTGTTTAATGCATCATTGCCTACTGTTTGTGTTGAATAACCCAATGATCTTTTTTCTCTCTTAATACCCAATGCTGTTACTACTACTTCATTTAATCCCTGCGCATCCAGGGCGAGTGATATAGTAATGTTATCAGAGGAAGCAATTACTTCTTTTGAACTAAAGCCTATTGCACTAATAATAAGTGTAACGCCCGACCTTGCATTGAGCTTAAAACTGCCATCAACAGCAGTTTTTGTTCCGTTTTTGGTGCCTTTTATACTTACTGATGCGTCTGGTATGCCAGCACCATTTGCGTCAGTAATTCTTCCGCGTACATCAATATTCTGCGCCCAGGTTAGCTGCGCAGAAAAGATAAATAACGCGGAAAGCAATCCATACAATCTTTTCATAATTCACATTTTTGGTTTTGTTAATTAATCTTATAACTTATAGTGGTAAAAAACATCCATCGTGGAATATGCCGGGCATATCCAATAAGTTTATCTTATCATGAATAAAAGCGGGTAGTATGCGTGTATGATGTGCAGAAGCGGCAATCATAGAATTTTCAGGTTGATGCTATTATTATATTATTATTTTATGCAACTTATAGCATTGACAAAATGAAATGTTAAAAAGCTGCATTTTTTTAATGACTAGATAAGCTATGTGCCTAAAATAAATGTTATTGGAGTGTTAACTAAGGCTCAAGATAAGTTGAATGATTATTTACTGCGCAAAGGCAGGGCTATAATGGTATAGTAGTCTTGTGGAAATAATTACACAGCTATTAAAGGGCTATTAAAATGCATTCATGATAAGTTTGTAAGACGCACTTAACACTTAAGTAGACACACATAGTTGTTTTTAAAACCTGTACTTCAAAAGTATTTGTGAATTGACTATCGGACTTCATACACGGCCCTGATAAGAAGCATTGCTTCTTCTGACCGGGTGATAAGTATCCGAAATAATAAGGTGCTGGTAAGATACTTGTTGGCTAAATAACCTGCCAATAATCACCAGATCATAAAGGCTGGTCAGGTATGAAAGAAAATGTGAACTTCTATATAGGAGTATCGGCAGTTTTGTTGATATTTTTTAGCCGGCAGGTGCTATTGTATTGAACACAAGGCATAAAAAAAGCGCCCGGAATCCGGACGCTTTTTTTATGCCTTGTGAATTGTTTATTGTTTCTGTAAGATTAATTTGTTTGCACCATAGTCTCCGCCGCCATTGTCTGTATGGTCTATACTTAAGGTAATAAAACCGGTACAGGAAAACACATACCCTGCAACATCATTTGCTCCTGCGCCCTCACCAGCATATTGCGTTGAGGTGGGACCACCGTATCTTCCGTAAACTACCTTGGGAATAGTAGCGGTTCCTGTAGCGGGGTCAATGTTTACAAGCAATGGATTAATTACTGTACCGCCACCGGGGTAAACCTGACTAAGGTTTATCTGGTTGGCGCCGGGTCCATCAGTAACCTGTACAGTGGCGCCGGGCGCCCAATCCTGCCAGTCGTCTCTTATTACCTTGTAAGAGCCGGTCATGCCACCGGTAAACGGACAAACCACATAGACCGTAAAAGAAAAGGCGGATTTATAGGCCGGCCCTGTTATCAAACCACCGCCGCCATTATCGCCGGCATTGTTGATATCGTAGGTCTTACCACTTTTTGTAACTGCTCTTGGGAAAAACGTAAATACAGAACCAGGCGCAAAGCTGGAGGCAGGCACCCCGAAAGCCGTGGCCAGTTCGGCAGTAGTGGCGCTAAGCGGAACCTTGCTGCTTGCAGTATAAGAAACTGTTTTAACTATTTTCCACTGTGTAGTATCTGTTGAAGTACCAAGTGTAGCATACAAAACAATATGGTCTACTACTTCGCCCAATGGGTATTGGTGAACAATAACACCTACTGTTGACGTACTGCTGGTTACATTCAGGTTAGGATTGATGGTGCTGTCTATTACCAGGTATGAGCCAACAGCCAGGTTTTTTACGTCGGTCAACGGGTTAACATTGCCGCCTGTTTTTTTACAGGAGTTTAACCCCGCAAATACAGCGCATACCGCAATAACTATAATTAATAATTTCTTCATAGCTTCTTTTTTTTTAATTATTTAATAAAGTTATCGGGGTTATTGTCCCAGAAAACCTTTTGTACTGCATTGCCCGGATCTTTCTGGGCAGGTGCATTGGAATTCCTGTTAACAAATACTGAAGGATAAAAGAATGAACGCATAAAGAAGCCAGGGTTGGGAACTGCCACCGCTATCTGCGCACCGGCAGGCTTGCCCGTTCTCCTGAAATTGTTATACGATTCAATACCATTGCCCCATAGCGCTATATAGTATTCAGACATAATAATGTTTAACCGTGAATCATTGGTGGTTGCTGTATCATAATTGTTTCCAACCAATGAGGTATAATTGCTTATCTGTGTGGCACTTGGAACGTAGGCAGGGTCTGGTGTTACACCAACAGTTGCAGGAAATGCCATTACCTTGCTGATAGAAGCATTAACACCTGCCAGTAACAATGTTTTTGCTGTACCAGCACTTGTTATACCCAGTGTAATTGCTGCTTCTGCTTCAAGGAAAGATGTAAAGGAAGACATCCAGATAGGGTTAATACCAGCACCCTGGCCACCCATACCTAAAGAAACCTGCTTGGCCTGGTTTGCATCAAACTGGCCACCCGCCGGGTAAACGCCCCAGGCTGTTGTATAACTTCCATCGGGTGGTGCACCACTGTTATCGCCATGGTCCCTGCCATGATAGCCCTTACCTACCGTGCAGTAAGGTGTTTGGTCCGGAACACTTGGATACCAGGAAGGGAACTGTGAATTTCCAAACTGTGATTTGGCAAAACAGGGGCAGGTAGAAGAAGTAGCCCAGTTATAATTAGCCACCTGGCGGTAGAAATAATAGCGGGTTCTTGGGTCGCCTGTAAGATTTACGATGCCGCCATATTTTTGCGTAGTAACCAACCACATAAAATAGTTGGACAGGTAATCGCCGTTACCATTGTTGGTATAATCAGTGGCATAATGTGTATGCCTGGTATCGGGCGATGTAACGGATGTTCCGTACCTGAAAGCAAAATCCTTATCAGGCGAGTTGATGAGGTTATTCTCAGTAAGTAAGGCCTGAATTTTGGCAGTCACGGTATTGTCAACCAGGCGTGTCTGCATATAAAATTTCAACTTCAGCGTTTTTGCAAGCGCTATCCAGTTGGCTTTTGTGCCGCCATAGAATAAATCTGTTCCTGTAAAAGTGGCCGAATTGGATTTTCCAAAATCGGCAATGGCGCTATCCAGTAAGGCCTGAACAGTGGCATAGGAAGCAGCGCCGCCATCAACCTTTGGAACCGTATTTTCATTCCCTAAAGTTGCTTCGGCATAAGGCACATCGCCAAAATTATCTACCAATGTTCCCAGTGTAAACGCTTTTAAAGTTCTGGCGATACCCGACTGCAGGTATTTTCTTTGTGTCTGCGCCAGTGGTATCAACGCATTGGCATTGGTGAAAATGCTTGCATAAGCCGTTGTCCATGCGCCGTCGAAACTGGCAGGTGTATAGCCATTTCTGTAGAAGGGCCCGGTCCAGTGCTGCTGGCGGCTTAACTGCCCGCCATAATCGGCCAGGGTTGTCCAAAAACTGTTAAAATCAACCTGCACCACATTCAGGTACAGATCTACATCAGCCGTTGAAGGGCTGGGGTAGTTGGGATTGTCCAGCAACTTGTCGAATGTTTTTTTGCAGGAAGAGGAAACGCCCGCCATCAGCAGTATTCCTAGTATCCCGGGTAATATTTTTCTATAGTTCATAATTAGTTTTTTAATGGTTTTAGAAAGTTACTCTGATGCTTGCACCCATGCGGCGTGCAGAAGGTCCTGATAAGAATTCAAGGCCCCTGCCATTGCTTACACCCAATCCTGATGCTTCAGGATCAAAATGTACATACTTTGGAAAGTTGGGGGCATAGTACCAGAGGTTGGTTCCGGAAAGACTAAGTGATATAGAACCAAATGGCAATTTTGTCAATAACCGGGCAGGAACACTGTATGATAAGGAAGCTTCCCTTAACCTGATGCAGGTAGCATCAAAAATGGCTGACTCATCTGCTGCGCCATTGGTGATACTGTTGCCATAATAAGCCTGGGAAGAAGAAATCTGGATATTGTTGGGCTGTCCGTTTTCCAGTGTGCCGGGCAATATATAAGAGGCGGCCCTGTCGAACTGTGTATCTTTTGTTACACCGCGTCCAAGAAGCGCGCCTGCAGTTCCGGAAAACATCTGGCCACCCTGGGTATAATCCCATTGCATTCTGAAGCTGAAAGTTTTATAGCTAAGTGAACTGATACCAGTTACTTTATACAATGGATTGGGGTCGCCGATAACACCGATATCATTTGAATTGATATAGTTGCCATCAGTACCTACTAAACGAAGGCCTGTTTTGGCATCGCGCTGAAAGTAGTTAGACATGATTACGCCCAGCTGGTAGCCATTTTTTGCGAAAGTACCTTCGTTGGAATAACCCGCGGTATTAACCTGCGGCAGGTAATCGGGTATATCAGACACCATGCTTTTGTTTAAAGAATACAAAGCGGTCAGTTCCCATTTCCAGTCCTTATTCTCAAACGGTACAACGCCCAGTTGTATTTCAATCCCTTTATTGGTTACTGTACCTGCATTGATTTGCTGTGCAGTAAAACCGGTGCTGGGGTCAAGATCCCTTCTTAAGATCTGGTCGTTGGCCACCCTTCTGTACATCGTGAAATCAAGAGATATCTTGTTATTAAAGAATTTACCCTCAATGCCGGCTTCTGTTTCTTTCAGTAACTCAGGTTTTAAGTTGCTGTTGGGAAGCAGGTTGGGGATAGAATTGATATTAACAGAATTGCCGCTTGAAGTGACAAAATATTTGGAAACGACATTCAGAGAAGTTCTGGTGGCATAAGGTGGAGGAAAGTTGGCACTGGTAGAATAACCGATTCTCAATTTTAAATAATTGATGGTTTTATTATTCTGCAATGCAGCAATGGCCGAAGTAGGGATATAGGAAAAAGCCGCATTGGGATAAAAAATGCTCCTGTTATTTTCTTCTACCGTAGATTTCCAGCTATTGCGTCCGCCAAGGGTAAGGTAAGCATAGTCTTTATAGGCTACTGTACCGGTTGCAAATACGCCAATGCCCAGGGTTTCCTGCTTGTCAATAAGCGAGGTAACACCGTTTTCACTGGTAGTGGTATGCGTAATAAAGTTAGCGTGGTTCATCAGGCCGTATACCAGTTGCTGGGTGCTGGTCATACCAGTTTGATCATACATGTCTTTCCGTACGTTTCCGCCCGCATCTGCATTAATGCTGAAGTTTCCGCCGAGATTGTGGTTAAAGCTGAATAAAGCAGTATGGTCCCAGATGGTATTGGTACGGTTGGACGTTCTTAGTATACCAGTCGGCGTGGCTACACCACCCTTGTTTTGTGAATATTCCTGGTATTCGGTATAGTTGTCGTAACCTATGCGGTAAGTAAGGTTCAGGCCTTTGGTGATATCGAATTTGGTGCTCATCTGGCCATAGGTTCTGTTTACTTTATCAACTGTAAAGGCATTGTACAATGTCCAGCGCGGGTTTTGTATACCGTTGTCGTTGCGGTAATACACCTGCGAGTGGTCGGATGGTTTTTCGTAGGGAAGGCCCATCAGATCCACGGCAGTTGGCGTGTACATTACGTTACCAAAAACAGAGGTATTGGTGGCATTGTTGCCATAACTGTTACTGGTGGGTGGCGATTGAACATTGGTAGATACATAGTTCATGGTTCCGCTAATGGTGAACCGGTTGCCTAATTTACCAGTACCGCCTATACCAAAATTGTTTTTAACCAGCCTGTTGCCTGGCAGGTACCCTTTATCATCATTGTGGCTATAGTTCATATTGTAATTAATGCCACCTGCAGAGCCACCCAGGTTAACCGCTGTAGTGCTGGTGGTACCGGTTCTGAAAAAGTGGGGTACGCTATTGTAAAATTTATAGTCGTATGGCACCCCTTTGTATTCAGGAAAATCGGCATTCAGGGATGCTTTGTCATACGGGTGTGTAACTTTTGCCGGCGGGTTGGTAAATTTAGCGCCCCAGTTACTGAAGAAAAGCAATCCAAGGCTAAGGTCAAAACCGCCGCCATAAGATGTATTGTATTCAGGCAAAATGGCTTTGGTTTGAAAAAGCGATTGTGAAACAGTGATTTCTGTTTTTTTCCTGGAGGTTTGTGTAGATCCGTTCTTGGTGGTAACCAGTATAACGCCATTTCTGCCAGCCTCTCCGTACAATGTTACGGCGCTTAAACCTTTCAAAATGTTTACACTTTCAATATTATTGGGGTCAAGATCAAGAAACCTGCTGGATGTTTGCGTGCCATAGGTAAAATTGGCGGCAGAGTTATTGGTAGCACTGTTAAAAGGAACGCCATCTACAACAAACAACGGATCCGATGTTCCGGTAATGGTGCTGATACCCCTGATATTGATATTTGTTCCGCTTCCGCTTAAACCGCTGGTGCTTAGCACATTTAAGCCGGGGGCTTTGCCGTTCAATATCCTGCCCAAATCGGCTTCGGGCCTCAACTCAAGGTCCTTTTTGCCTACGGTAGACACTGCATAACCCAACGCTTTTTTCTCGCGTTTAACACCCAATGCGGTTACCACCACCTCGCTAAGGGCGGTGTTGGAAGAAGCCAGTACAATAACCAGTGATGAACTTGCAGTAACCTGCTGTTTGTCGAACCCGATGCTTGAAATTATCAGGGCAGTGCCGGGTTTTGTAGTTAGTTTAAAAAGCCCGTTTGCATCGGTGGTGGTGCCTTTTTTGGAATTCTTTTCCTGGACGGAAGCTCCTGAAACCGGATTCCCCTTGTCGTCGGAAACCTTACCGGATACTTCAACAGTTTGTGAGATGGCGGTGTGGCACAGCAACGCCAATCCCACTAAGCAGCTTAGTAGTTTTCTCATGTTGTTTTGATTTTGTTAAGAAGTGTTTAAAAACTAAATTAAAATATTAAAAAAGCAATATAACGAACAGGCAATCGAAGAAGACGAGTTTTGTAAAATACGGAAGAATAAGGTTTGTTTGCTTAACGTAAATTTAATGAATTACCATCGATTTTGTGCAGATATCAAAATTTATTCATTTTTTATTTATGGTTATTTGCAGTGAATCTCATAATTGTTGAATTGTTTGTATAGCGTACGATTGCAATGCAATACCAAGGCACGTTAGCCTATGTTCGAACTAATTATGCGTGTCAAATGTTTAAGCAGATCCTGCATTTCAACATATAAAATGATTGCCTTTACTTATTGCAAAAAAATTATTGGTTTTGTTAATAACGTTGAAACAAAAGAGCATTCCGGCAATTGTTTTTCATCGCCATCCGCATTAAATAATCAGAACAAGCAAACAATCATTTCCGCGATTCCAACATCAGCAAGACCAAACCGGCAATATTGTTATCAAAATGAAATTTAAAACGGCTCAGGCACCATCATATAAATGAAAACCTTCACCATTTTGTTGTTTCGTAATTCCATTCCATGAAATGGCCAGTTTACCGGCTGGTTGCGATTGGTTTGAAAATGCTGTTTTAAGCTAAGGAGCAAACCCTTTCGTGAACTGAAGTGGCATATCGCGCGGACTCCCCCTAACACCAGCAGTCTTGCCAGAAGGCGAGATCAATGTGCCGCGTAGCAGCACCGATCTCACTAAGCAGTTTAGTAATTTTCTCATGTTATTTTATTTTGGTAAGAAGCAGTTTAAAACTAAGTTAAAATATATAACTTCTGCAAAAATTATGTCGGGCAGGCAAAAACTGTTCTAAATTTTAATCCCGATTTAATGAAGTTATAATCAATAACTTATATTAAGCATTAATATAATATATCTACTCCCTGTTTATAAACGACAATAAAAGGAACAAATATGCTGCATTTTGACATATGTGTCTGCCAATAATGTGTACAATCAAGTTTTTGCAACCATCAGCCTAAACAATATTTTAGTTTCTGCCTTTCCAAAATGAAATATTTTAATCGCATTTTTTAATTGCCATAATCCAGATTTTCAGCCAGTTGCGCCCCCATGCATTTTTTACAGGCTGTTAGATGTTCGGGCGTAACATGGCTATAACTAATTGATTTATATTTTATTATAAGCATTGAAATAGCAGACTTGCTTCTTTATGCCTAACCGAAAAAGTTATTCACAGCCTCAAAAAATAATTTTGTAGTGTGGCGCATATTTGTAATTTAGTGCAAGAATTTAATGGGTTAGTAAGTAAAGGGCCGGTAGTAATACTGGCCCTTTTACTTTTAAAAATTCTTTGGGAACAATGTATCACAGCGTGCATTACTGAGACCTGAATCGATTTGTTCCTGCTCCAATTTTTTACACATTATAACCAGGAAAATAAAAGAATAGCGCCGAAAAGCCAGCTTGCTGTTACAACGATTTAATGTTTTTAAAAGCAATAACAGTATCAATTCTTTTTACCTCTCCCTGTTTCCTGTGCTTAATTCAATCTCTAAAAATAGTAGAACTGCTATGCAGCATGCAACCGGTAAAACGGGAAATGAAATATTTGATGAATTAACAGCAGCCTTGAATAAATAATTGATGGTGTTTCCAACAGCCTGCAGCACGCTACTACACATTTTGAAGAATCAATCGCCATGCTATAATCAATATGACCCTGATTTGCTCCCTGGTTACGTTAAGAATTTATACGGTAAGCCCGGCATATGCAAATATTTCAGAGAAGAGCATCAATGCAGCGGTTTACTTATACCCTGTTTTTGAAATTTCGGGACTGATTCAAAAATTTTCATTTGCGTTTTATAGAAATACGCTTATAAGCATTTCTGCAAATGACAGGGAAATAAACGGGAAGTTTTATGACAGATCTTCAGCCAGACAGGGAGTTGGTAATTTGGAAAGCAACAAGGGCCCATTTATTTTGTTGCCTTAACAGCAGCAAATTGAGTTTTTTAAGGAACGCGATAATACAGATATATTTGATACCCGGATACGCTGCTTTCAATTAGTTTTTTTACGGGGCATCGGATTAAATTACTGATTTACATAAATGCAGGAACATAAAAGCAAAGCCGGTTGAAGAAAAGCGTTAAATAGTGATTTAATAAGTAATTACAATAATGAGTAAAATTAAAACTGGTTTTT
>Ga0207671_10003153_pt1 | contig 16693 bp, 24 predicted proteins | sample KBSC24metaG_FD_184352 | JGI IMG/M metagenome (GOLD analysis project Ga0207671, IMG submission 184352) | Corn rhizosphere microbial communities from Kellogg Biological Station, Michigan, USA - KBS C2-4 metaG (SPAdes) (version 2) | ecosystem: Host-associated > Plants > Roots > Rhizosphere > Soil... | reverse complement strand
CGGTAAATATGTCGGCAACATGAACTACGTCGATCCTTCAGGCCCTTACGGCTATGTCTTTTCGTATAAACAGCACGTCGTTCCTGGGACCACGCCTGCCAGCCTTTCCAGTCCTGTGCCCGAGCCCGCCCCGTGGGCGCTGCTCATCACCGGCTTCGGATTGGCCGGCGCAACCTTACGCCGCAAGCGCGAGGGCCTTTACGTATAGTTAGGATACGGCCCGGAACGACTGACACCGCCATTCTTGTACGTTGAAATCACGCTGATGCAGTCGGTGCCTGCCTGATTATAGTTATAGACTAGATTATTGCCGTCGAGGTGGCAATTGTACATGCAGCAGGCAACCGTTGGCATGCCAAGCAGGATCATGTTTCGTCCGGACAAAGCGTTGATGTAGATCGTGTTGTCGATCATCCACGCGCCGGTGACGTTGCCGGTCGTTGTCGTGAATCCACCGCTCACATCCGGGAAGAACCACTGGCATTCGAGATTGGTGACGGCCGTGATATTGGCATAGATGCCGGCCCTGAAGACGCCCGCATCGTTGCGGTAGAACTGGAACAGGTCTGGGTGGGTGCCGCCGACCGGCGGGTAGTTCACCCCGGCAACCGTGTTATTGACGACGCATCCCCACGAGTTGCTGAAGATGTCCCAGCCATTATTGGTAATCTGATTGTTGCGTGCCAGGGTGACGCCGTTGAGCGCCTCGCGCGCCTTGTTGAAGCTACTATCCTCGACATAGACCCCATATAACCAACCGTTGCTTGGCTGATTGTAGGGCTGGCATCCCGCATTTTGCTTATCCCAGCCGTTGAAGCTGACGTTCTTGAGCCAGAGCGCCTGCAGGCTGCCCGTCCCGTAGACGCGGATATTAAGCGTCAGGTCCATGAGCGCGAGCCTGGTGATGCCAGGCGCGCCATCGGTCGAGGAGCCGGGGTTCAGGACAACATCGGAAGGGGAGACGCCCGGCGCCGCACGCAGACGAATGTAGCGCGAGTTACAGGTGGCTCCAGCGGATGAAAGATTGTAGCTGCCGCCCATCATGAGGATGTCGCCGCCACGGGTCGTGGCATTGGGCTGCGCTGCTACCAGTGCCGCTATGGCCTTCGAGACCGAGCGCCACGGATTGCCAGACGTGCCGTTGCCGGTGGTATCGTTGCCGGAGCCGCCGATATAATAATCCGCCGACGGTAGCGTGCCGTTGGCATTGGTGTGGAAAAAGAAGCTGCCGGCCTTCATGAAGATGTCGGTGCCTTGCGCCACGATCGGCGAGCCATCCTTTGGAACTACGGTCGCGCGCAGATCACGCATGACGCCATCGATGAAGTCGCTGGCGCGGACCTTGACCGGCCAGCCCCATATGCCATCGACGCTGTTATAGGTCGGCGACGAGACGCGAACGACTGTGCCTCCATTGACCTGGAAGTCTACATAATTAATGCCGGCCGTCGGTTTCTGGTTAGCCTGCCATTGCGCATTACTGAAGACCCCGAACGCATAGAGCCAGACAACCAATTCGCCAGTGATATCCTGAAAGCGGGTCGTTCCCCAACGGACGGTAGGTGAATGATTATAGCCGGGGTTGGATGAACTGCCCACCGGCCCGGCTGGAGTCGTCGTGGTCCCCGCGAAGGTGCTGGTGGGGCTGGCCGGAGAGACCACGGGAATGCCGCTTGAGGAGGTCACTGTTAAAGTGAAGCTGGCGAGGTCGGCCGTGGAGGCGCCATCTGTGACCTCGACAATAATCCCGCTGAAACTTCCGGAGTTGGCCGTCGAAAGCGACACGGTCGCCTGATCGCCCGCACCGATCGGTGTCACCGTTGAGCCAGAAGGCGCATTGATCAACGACGGCGTATAGCTCCCCGTTCCCCCATCAAAACTGACAGTGAAGGTCGCGCTGGAGCCCTGCAGCGCCGTGGTCACAGGGGTGCCGCTGATTGTCAGCGGGATGGCAGGGGCATCCTCTACAATCGCGGTCGGAAGCGAAAAAACATAAGAGGATTGGCCGTCTCCGTTAATCGCCGTAACCCCTAACCGGAGCTTCTTGCTGATCTGGCCGGCTGCGAGAACGAGCGTGATGGCCGTAGAGCCGGCAAGATCGGTCCAGCTATCGAATGTCGGTGCATCCGCCGTCTGCCACTGATAGGCATAGCCGGTGATGAGCGATTCCGACGAGGTCCATGTTCCGTTGGCCCCGGTGAGGGTCTGACCGTTAATGGCAGAGCCTGAAACCGTGGGCGCAACGGTGTTCGCCGCGTAGTCGCGCTTGCCGATGTGACCGCGAAAGTTGAGACGCGACATATTAACCTATCCCAAAAAGAAGATTGTTCGCGACGTGGGTTCCGCCACCGCCGCCAGTCACCGGGTCCCACACGGCCAGGGTTGCCGCATTCCAGTTGCCCGAGGTGTTTGTGAATGCGCCGGGATCTTCAGTCAGCGACGCAAGCGCCTGCTTCCAGGCCGTGCCGACCGTGATGGCGGTTCCTGTTCCAGTGGCAGTAAAATTGCTGTAGCCGCTTGGTCCTGCGCTGATGCTCGAGCTCAGGTTGACAGCGGCGGCGGCAAACCAAAGATAATCCTGTGTTCCGCCGAAGGATGTGTCGGACGGCGGGTCTGCGTTCCCGGTGGTGCTGACCGAATTGTTGACCCCGGCCCGATTAATCGTTCCCGAGTTCGGCATCGGGATCGAATAGGCGTGCGCGGCGAAGGTTGTGGATGGCGAGAGCGTGAATTGAGGGTTCGTCTCGGAACTGGAAGCGGCAAGCGTGGTCTGCTGGAAGGAGCCAAGGAAGATACCGCCACTGTTGCCGCCCTTGATCAGCGCCCAGCCGGCAGGAGCAGTCACGGTTGTGACGGATTTTACCGCCAGAAACACCAGCAGATAATCGCCTGTAGCATGTGTGTCGAGCGTGACGGTTGCGGTGCCGACCGCGCTCGAAGACGAGCTGACATGCGGCGTGGCGTTGCGTGGCGTTGGCGCAGCCATTACAGGTTCGCCACAGTCTCGGCGGTGATCAGGATCGAGCTGACCGCACTCGATACCGTCGCCGTCCAGTTGTTCGCGGCGGCGGACTGAACCGCAGCACTGCCAGCATCAGCCGAGAAGCCCACTGTGGAGGCCGCAGGAACTGCGAAGGTGTAGCGGGTCGTGCCGGCCGTCGCATCCTTGATCGCCACGGTGACAGCCGTTGCCGAACTGTTGGTGATGATGAGCCGGTAGAGATCCTTGAACACGCCAGCGCCGCCCGCGGTCACGATCGTCGTCTCGCTGGTGCCGGTGATGGTGGTGGTCTGGATCGCCTTCACCTCGCGCAGCGCCGGGATCGAGACGCGCTTGCCGAGCTTGTCGTGCAGCGCGTTGACGACATCGCCATCGTCCACCGCCGCTGGGTTGGCGGTCTTGGCGAGCCCGCCCTCGGTAATCGGCGCGAACGCCAGCGCATTGCCGGGCAGCGTCGCGCCGATCACCGCGCCCGCCGCCGTCGGATCGACCTTCACGCCGTTGTAATAGAAGGCGACTTGGAGGCTGCCGTCCGTGTCGGTGACATCGGTAAGAGCCGTAGTTGTTGCGGCGGTGTTGGTGTTCACCGCGTCCAATACGGTCTTGTCCTCATTGGCGAGCGCAATCGGCTTCGAATTGACCGCATCGGCCCGCCCGTTCGGGTTCACCGTGACGGACTGCGGATTGTTCGAAATGTCAGGAATATTAAAGGTGCTCATGGCTGGTCACTCCCAAGAATTGCGGAATAATGGCGGTAGGGCTGCTTGGCGGGCGATGTCCGACCGAAGACCGATCCAAACAGCCGCTTGAGGAGTGCAAGAAGACTCTTCATTGTGGGCTCCGATCTATGAGGTGTTGAGCGCGGTAGAGAGCTTGCCAACCTTGGGCGGTCTCTAGCGCGGCGTTGCAGATGGGGAGGTCGGCTGCCTCAACCATGACGGTTTCTGGAGTGGTTGCAGCAGTGCTGCCGGTGCTTCCCAGGTCGTAGGGCAGATGGGCTTGGCCGGCGCCGCTATGATCGGCTCGGGCCGCGAGGAACAGCCTTGTAAGCTCGGCATTGCGAGCATGAAGAGTATCGAGATTGGCTTGCGCATCCTGGGCTGCCTTCTGTTGCTGCTGTTCGATCGAGCGGGCTTGCTGGAGCGCGTTGGCGGTGGCCTGGGCGCCAGCAGCCCGCCATGTCGCGATATCCTGCTTGTGGACGGCCTTCTCGGCGGTCAATGCGAGGTGCGCTTCGTGCATTCGGAAGGTCTGGACACCCGCGAAGATGCCAGCCGCAGCCGCTATCCCGCCTACCGCCGGGAACAAGTATCCAGACAGGGAGGGGATGCCGAGCATCAGGCGGCCAACTTCTCGCGAAGCAAGTAGCCTTCGAGCGCCCAAATCTTGTTTCGGGCATTGTCGCGGGCAATCTTCCGGCCAATTTCCTTGTCGAAATTCTCCGGACTCGCGGCGGCGCTTTCGCCAGTCACGATATAGCCGTTACGCAAGGTCAGGGCGCATACGGTCATCGTGGTGCCGGGGAATACATGGTATTGTTCAGAGACAATTGCTGCATCGATCATGCCGGGATTTAGGCGAGGCGCATTCAGACCCTTGCTCTGAATTTCGGCTTCAATCTGTGCTTCATCCTTACTCATCGTTCTATTCCTTCCATCTATGCCGCTGACCCGCGCGGCCCGGTTTTCCGGCAGTGCCGAACTCAAAAAACGATCCCCAAAACCCCGCACGTCAGAAAGCCCAGCGCAAAGCCAACGGCCAGCTTCGCCCATGTGCTTATCGACTTGTACCAAACGACAAGTTCGGCTTCGTAGTTCTGAATAGACATCATGGTTGCTCCACTTTGGTTACGGTCGTCGTGTTGGGCTGCGCGCGATTGGCGTAATCCTTGGACCCGATGCCGATGCCGCCGCCGGCAAGGATGAAGGCCATGCCTTGCCCGAAGGCTTCAATGCTGAAGCGATTATTGACCACCAGGTCCGCGCCCGTGTAGCCGATGCCCGCCAGCGCGGTGAGGAACCACAGCAGGCGCCCCACTTCCCTGTTGTTCGGGTCGAGGCCGCGAGAGAAGAAGGCCCCGATCATGCCGCCCCCTCGTTATATTGGTAGAAATTGCTGCCATGCATCACAGCCTTGAGCGCCTTGCCGTAGCCACGATCGCTCGCATAAACGCCCGTCAGCGCATCGGCGAATTTGTCGGGATCGGGCAACGCCTCACGCGCTTTCGCGTAGACGGGCTTGTTCAGCAGCTCACCATGCGCATCGAAGGCTTCCGCGATCGATCTGAATTTGCGGAACGCGGCCTCGATGAAATAATCATGCCCGTCGCGATCCTGCTCGCGCGTGCGCACGGTGACGAAGGGATCGCCGGGGCGCGCCTTCATCCCGAAAGGATTGTTCGACCCCGGCGGCATGTGCTTGCCCCAACCGCTTTCGACTGCCCATTGCGCGAGGCTGATCGAGGCTGGAATGCCGTGTTTGCGCTGTGCCGCGCGCGCGGCTTCGATGATGTCGGGTGGGGGCGTCATGAATTCTCCCTCGGTGGAATCTTCCCGGCGGCCTCCATGCGCACTTCCGACACGACGCCCTGCATCGCCTTCCGAAGCTCGGGGATGCCGCTGGTGAAGAGTGCCATTTCCAATTGCTCGATACGGCGGGTCAGACGCTCGCGATCCTGTTCAAGCTCATTGATCCGCGCGTGGCACGACTTGATCGCCGGCCTCATCACGAGATTGCGGACGAAGACATAAGTGGCCGCGCAACCGGCAGCGAAGCCAGACATGCGGTCGATATTCTCAGGGCCGGGGATATCGGTCATATGCCGATCGCGAACCAATAGGCGCCGCCGCCTGTGTTTCCGCTGGACGTGGCCTGCCAGTAGACGCTGAAGCCGCTGGTGCTGACCCCGCTCACCTGCGTCCAGATGTCGTTACCAGCGCCGCCTGAGTTCTTGGCGGTGGCGCTAACGCTGAATACCGTCGAGGTGAAGGCGATCGGGAAGGTGACGCCTTGCGCGCCCTCGCCGCCGACCGCGCCGGTCTCGCCCCATTGCAGCGTCAGCCCGTTGGTGAGTCGGATATAGCCGGGGCTGCCGAGGCTTTGCGTCGCGATCAGCGCTGCGCCTGATGCGCTTGTCAGTACGCGATTGCCATTGTCGAATAATTGCGGAGCTTGGATAGAACCAGATGCTGTGAAGTTACCAATACCATCCAAATATGCGCGACGCGCACCGTTGATATACCATTCATGCAAATTATTGACGCGATCATAGCTATATGTGTCGTTAGCATCATTATTGAACGTCACGCGGCTGTTGTCGGCACTCCAGTAAACGTTTCCTATAGACAGACTATAAACGTCAGCACGGGTTTGGCCAATCACATGCAGGGGAACGGCCGGAGTCGTCGTGCCGATACCGATGTTCCCATCGCTTGCGATATAGATGCGGGTGACGCCACCAGAATAAAGTCGAACATTGCCATCACCGTAAAGCGCCATGTCATTATTGGGATCTGCGCCCACAAGCCCTCTGGCGGCGGTTCCGGCAGTGTAGAAGCGAATATAATTCCAAGCGTTATTAGAGCTACGGCCTAGAGTCACCATGCCATCCACGTCGTTTCGTATATCGAGTGGAGAGACCGGCGACGTCGTGCCGATACCGACATTGCCGTTCGCGGAGATCCGCATGCGCTCCAGGGAGTTGGTGGATAGTGTAACCGCGCCTCCCCCTGCCTGATTGATCTGGAAATCACCTGTCCCAGTGTTGGTCAGGCTGAAAGGGCCGTTGGCGCCGCCGATCCTGAAGAGACGCGCGTCATAATCACTGCCGCTGGTGGCGTGGAAATCGACAATTGCGCCGCCTTCTGCCGTGCGCGCGCCGCCCAGCTCCAGGATAGCGTCAGCCGTCGTAACGCCGTTGCCGGTGGTTAGGATTGCCCCAAATGTCCCGGAATAGGACGCTATTGTCGCCGTGCCGCTTACGGTCAGGTTCTCCACCGTCGCCGTGCCGGTGAAGGTCGGAGACGCCAGAAATGCCTTCAAATCCGCCATCATCTGCCGTGCGCTATTGTTGACGGCGGACGGCAACATGCTTTCGGACCAGTCTATTCCGGGCTTCGAGGTATTATTTGCGGGGTTGGTATCCCAATCGTACAGACTCATGCTATACCCCCCGCAATGAGCATATTTTGGCTGATGTTCTGGAAGGGCGTTGTCTCGGCTCTCATTGCCCCGCCCCTTGCTGTAGGAACACGGGTGCGCCGATTAGTCCGGCATAGGGCGCCATTTGTTGCAGGGCGTTTCCTGTCGCGCGCACTGCGGCGGGCCGGTTTCCGGCGATAAGCGTCTGCAGCGTCCGGTCTACGCCAGGGATGTAGGGGATCGCTGTCGCGGCGGTAGCGGTAGCCCCCTGTGGTGTAAAATGCCCGAGGCCGCCGAGCCCCAATAGAGCCAAGAGCGAGCGCCCCGCCGTTCCGCTGTCAGGAATACTGCTTGGCAGCACTTGGGCTGCATCGTCAGCAAGTTGCTGCATATTAGCATCGCCAGCAGCAACTCTCTGCGTCGTAGTGCCATAGCCCCGCTTCGCCACCGCCCCAGCAAAAGACAGTGGGCTGAACTCCTTATCCGAACGCATGCGCGCAGTCGCATCGTTGATGCGCTGCATGCGAGCATAAGCAGCGTCGGCGTTGACGTAGTTCGGGAATAGATCCGGGTTCTGGCGCTCAGCCGCTGACATAATTGCATCGCGCACATCCTGAAGCGGCGCAATGGCAAGCTCGTCTGCCGGCGTAGCTGATGGCCTTCCGAGCGCTGCAATGCGCTTGTCGAGGCCTCTTTTGATCGATTGCAGCGCATCGCCAGACAGCGCGCTGCCTTGCATGAATGGCGCAATGTCTCGGTCCATAACAGATTGGAAAAACTGGCGTTGCGCGTCGGGAAGCGCAGTGCTTGCCTGCGCGGCAGTTTGTAGACTCTGGACCATCGCAGGATCCGGGACAATGTGCATCGCCGTCAGTGAATTATTGTAGGCGTCTGAAGCAGCCCGCTGCCCAAAGGCAGCGGCATCACGACCGACATTGATATTATCGGGAAGTGCGACGCCGATCGGGTCGAGGGCTTCGTTGATCGCGGCGCGATTGAAGCCGATAACCGAGTTTCTACGGCCCCGAGTGATCAAATCCCCGAGACCAGGAACACTCGTCGCTTTGTCTTCAACAGTCTTGAACGGGCCGCCCATGATCTGCCCGAACGTCATTGGCACGCCGGCATCATGCAGGCGCCGTACGCTTGCATCGATAATCGGAGACGCCACCCGACCGATGGCGTTCGTGACTCCATAGCCTATGGCGGAGCCAGCACCCCCCTGTTTGGCACCATTGAGCGCGCCAGACAGCTCTTTACCCGGATCGGCCCGCGCTCCTCCATAGATCCCGCCATAAATCGCACCGTTGGCAACGGCGTTGAGCAAGCCAGTGCCCTTGACAAGCTTGCCCAGTGGACTGACAACCGCGCCCGCGACGTTTCCGATTGCGCCGCTCGTTGGATGGTCAATTTGATCAGCTCGGGTAACGCCATGATTGAGCGCGAGATTTTGATTATAAGCATCGGAGAATGACGAACCGTCCCAAATACTTTTGATGTCGCTATTAGTAATCTTATCGACCGGCAAGATGGCATCCAGCGCGGCGACACCGTGATCCGCGATGCCGGCTGTTGCTCCATTCGCGACATTGCGCATGAAGGAATCGACGCCGTTGAGAAAACCGCTGCGCTGATCGGGCAAGCGGTCGATCTTGAGGTTTCTCACCCCATTATTCTTGACCCAACCCCCAACCGAAAGATCGGAAGGAACGCTCTTGCTGCCGCTATATGAGCCCTGCACTGCCGCGATGATTTGATCATCAGTGGCATTGTCCGGCCCCTGAACGGTGATGATGGAACCGTCAGGAGCTTGGACCCGATAACTCTTCATCGGATCACCTTGAAGCCGGCTGGCGTTTTTGTCTGTCCTGGCGACGGCGACACGGGGCCGCCCATGAGCCGGGAGCGCATGGCATTAATGACCCTTGGGTCGTCAGGATTCATGCCATTGAGAAGCGCAGCGGAACGCAACGCGCCGCCTGTGATTTTATCGAGACTGTCTAGCGTCCCTTGTTCGCCCATCTTAACAGGGTCGAGGGCTCCGGACGCACCCGTGACCAATGGAATTTCTGATTGCAGTATACGCCCGACGCCAGTTGAGCCGTTATCGGATTGGGCCTTCATGCTGGCGACCCAATTTTTAAAGATATTGCCGCGAATTTCTTGATTTACGACGGTATCAAGCTGGTTCGCCTGATCAGACCATGGCAATAACTGACCAAACCAGCCGCCGGCACCAGTGCTCCATCCGCTGGTAAGGCCTCGAGCCCTATCGACGGCCTGCAAGAGGCTGCGTGTTGCCTCCATCGCATCTGTTTTCTTTTGCTGGGACGCCTTGTCCGCAAGGTCATTTTGCAGTTTCTGAATTTCAAGCTGCGTCTTTTGGTTCGCCAGATTGCCGGCTTGTAGTTTGGCTGGAGTTCCGGCGGCATTCCCTTCGGCAACAGTCGTTTCTGCGGCTGCCTGCCTGCCCTTATATGGCAACGTCGGATCCGGCCCTTTCGTGACGATGCCGCCGATCGGTGAGGGAGCGGCCGGCTGGGCGAGCACCGGAACGCCACCTTGCACGACATAGATATTGCCGTCCGAGCCCTTGAGGCGCTGACCTTCATTCCACTGCGGCATCACATGGTCCCCCTTTTGCCGAACAGTGGAATTTGGCCATAACCCGGCAGCGTCACATGAATGTGGTCGCTCTCGGGCAGGATGCGCGCGTTCGGCCCGAAATAGGCGCGCAGAGCATCCGGCGTGGTGCCGACATAATCGGCCGCATCGCCGCGCAGATGCGCGCTGTTCGGGACGCCGCCGACTGCCGCGTTGCCTGCTATCGTGCGTCTGCCGCTGGTCATGGTGCCGGGTGCGCTCATCGGATCAGCGAAACGGACCCGACGTTTTTGGCGCCGGTCCTCCATCATCCAGAGGGGTGAAGGTCACGCCGGGAGGCGCGGTGCGCGGTTTGGACGGGGGTTGTGTACCAGGAATACCGCCGATCATGCTTGGACGCACGAAGTAAGTGGTAACCTGCCCGGTGACAGGATCGACCGACTGAACCGCCTGCGGCTTTTCGCCCTGGTTCTTCAGCCACGTATCGGCATAATCCTTGCCAAAATGCTGAAGATAAAGGTTGTAGTCATTGTTCGTGTCGTTCGAAGAGGGTGCGTTGAGATGCGCGATCTGCGCCTGTTTATACTGGCGCTCCAGATCGCTATCGCCTGCCTTCAGCGCGTCCTGATGCGCGGCATATTGTGCCTGCCCAAGCGGGCTCCCGCTTGCCGCACCAAGGTACATGCCGAGCTTGCCGAGCCCATTGGTCGGGTTGATCAGTTCGTCTCCGAAGCGATTCGCGAAGCCTGCGATTTGAGAGAGAATGCCGTTCATTTAGAATGGCCCGCTAAAGTTATACGATGGAATGCCGCCGCCGCCAGAGAAGGCTTGGGTAAACGGACTGCCGCTTGAGAAATTCCCGGCCAATGACGAGAACGGATTGCCGAAAGCGCTTGAAAGCGCACCCCCAAGCCCCGCGACTGTCCCAAGAATGGAACCTAACCCGCTCGACTTTTCGGTCGTCTTACTATCGCTAATTCCGTATGGAGCCGCGAGCGGTGTCAATAGCCCGGTATATTTCTGAAGGTTCAGCCACGGAGCATTGTCCTGATACTGATGCCCGGTGAACGACTGAATATCGCCGTTCATGATGGCCTGAAGCAGTCCCGGCTGCTGCGCCGCTGCCTGAAGCTGCGTGTTGATCAGGCCGCCGGCAGCACCCTGCTGACGCTGACGCTCAGCCTCATAGGCGTTGGATGCACGAGAAGCCGCGCTTTCATTCGCGCTGTTCTGTGCACCGAAGATATCGGATGCCGCGCCGAATTGGCGGGTGAGTGCATTCTGATTCGCGGTCTGCTCGGCACCAAACAAGGTGTTCTGCGCGCCAAGCTGGTTCTGGCGCTCATTGGCGAAGTTCTGCGCGTAGATGTTGCCGGTCGCATTCGCGATGCCTTGGCCAAGATTTTGCGCCCACAGCCCGCCGGTGCGCCCATTCGAACCGAATAGGCCATTGGTGCGGGCCTGGGCTGCATCCGCCGCCTGATTTGCAACCGATTTGATATAAGGATTACTATCCGGGGAGAGAAAATCGCCGTTCGCGGTCTTATTGAGCCCGAAGAGATCACCCAATCCACCGGACGAGGAGGATGATGGGCTCCATGCGTCCTGGGTGGCTTGGTCTGGTGTTTTGACGAAACGTCCATCCCAATTTTGATAATAACCCCCTGCCCCAGACGCACCGGGCTGCGACCCCATGCCATTGGCTGCGAACTGATCGAGAGCGCTGGAAATAGCGATCGGCTGGCCGCCATTGGCCCAGGGGTTGGAGCTCAAATAGCTGCCGTTGGCGGCGTCGGTCAGTGCTGGCTGCCCGTAACTGCCCAACGAGAGATTGTTGAGTATCCCCATGGTGCCGTTGAGCGCGCTTCGCCCTGCATCGGCGTTGGCGGAAATCTGGTTGATGTCGCCCTGAGTGCCGGCGCCAAGGCTGGGCTGCGTATTGTACAGATTCGTCGCGGACTGCGTGGCCTGTTGATACGGCGTCGTCAACCAATCCGGCAGGCTGTTCGCCTGATGTTGGGTCGTGGTTTTTTTACTAGAGATGGCCGCCTCCTGCCTGTTGCCCAGTCAGCACCTTTCTCAGAACGACGGCGCGCTCTTCATAGCCTTGGGGTTGAAGTGTCCTGATCCAGCCCTTGCGCCCGATCAGTTCGATTGAGGCGCAGCCGCAGCCCCTCGCCCACAGTTCGATCAAGGACAGATAGTGCAGCCACTCTTCGCGCCCGAGCCCGGCGCAATGGCGGATGAAGCATTGCGAGCCATGTTCGCCGCTTATGATCTGGGTGACGCAGGCGGCGCGGATCTTGTGCCCCTCGGTCGCGATCCAGGCGATCGCCTCGCCGCGCTCGATTTCGCCCATCACCTCATCAAGCGATTCGAAGGCGTCGCGATCGATCGAGGGCGCGATAACGTGCCTCAGCTCCGCCTCCAGGACCGGCCCCATGGGTATGGTGATCCCGCCGAAGTGCATCATAGCCCCCCCGCAGTCAGGCGATCTTCGGCGGCCTTCAGGCGCTTCTCGATTTCGGCGTCGCGCAAATTGAGATCCGAAATCAGGCGCCGCGCCCAGGTCACGAGCGCGGTTGCGACGGTGAGGAAGCCATAGCGCGCGGGCGTCATCGCATGCCCTCCGCCAGCACAGGCACTTCAAGCCCGGTCGCGCGGGTCCAGCTCTGCATGCCGTCAATATTGGTGCGAAAGCGCATGTAGCGGCCTGCAGCGCGCAACGGGCAATTGCCGTCCAGCGCCTTGGGCGAACTGTTGGTGAAGGTGATCGGGTCTGACATCGCCTGCGGACGCCAGCCAATCGCGCAAGAGACAGACAGCGCATCGATGACCGGCCGCACGCCGTTGACGAATGACCTTATGCCCGGCGCGGACTCATAGTCTCCGGTGTCAAGCCTTCCCGCCAGCGTATCGCCGTTAAGCGGGCCGTAATTGCCGGATGCGTCGAAACCGACTGCCCGAAAGCGCTTGCCCTGCAATTTGGGATCGTCGAGGCTGAACGGCAGATTGTCAAGAGAGCCGAACTGATCAAGGCCTTCCAGCGTGTAGCCGATGTCGAAGCCGCTGGCCAGCCAGGACATGGTGAGATCAGAGCGCGTCCAGCGATTTTCCGTCAGGCTGTAGCTCAGCCGCTCTTTCAGCAGCGCCGAACCATCGGTGCGATAGGCCCAGGAGATGGTAACGCTAATCGGATCGAATGCGCCGACGATATAATCCTCGGTCCCCGGTGCCAGCCGTCCCCTGAAATACTCGTTGACCGCCCCAGCCCCGATCGGCGTCGAATTGGTGCCGTCCCATAGCATGAAGCCGTCATCGGCAATATAAGCCGCGATCAGGCCGCAATCGATGATCGAGCGCGAGGATATGGCGCCGCGCTTCTTTTCGACGACATCGAAGCGGAACACGGTATCTGGCCCGACATAGGTCATGCGGGAAATTGAGTAGCGTTGGAAAACTGATCCGAACTCGCGCCCGACGATGCCCTGAACCGCGCCGCCTTCGTCGGGCATGTCGTTGTAGTCGGACTGAGCCCCTACGCTGGTTCCCCATGTGGTCGGATCGCGAAAGCCGCACCAGCGGATACGATTGGGGCGGTGGCCATCAATGCCGTCGTCAAGGTCTCCCAGGACAAGGAAGTCACCGACAACGCCGATCGTCTTGGCGCGCGGCGGAGAGCCCGCAAGCGCCGTCATCGTCTGTCCGATGTCACCGGCTACCGTCTGTGCGCCCAATTGGACCGCAATCGCCTTGCCGACGAAGCGCGCGAACTGCCAGCTATTGAGCGGGCTTAAAGCGGTCGAATTGTGATATTTGGAGGAGAAGACAGCGCCGTTGTTCGAGACATAGATGTCATCGCCCGACCCGGCGTAGATATAGCTTGCGTCCGAAGTGTCGGAAAACACGGTCGCGCCCAGAATAGGCGGGGTAATCGTCACGCCATCCACAAGGTTGAAGCCGTGCGTCGGGCCATAGCCACCGGGAACCGGAACGACGTTGAGCGCGTCGGTCAGCGCATCGGACTGAAACGTCGCCTGATCGGGCTTCCATGCACCGAAAATGATGGGGATCGGCGCCGTCATAGGTACGGCTTCAAGCTATTGGTGGCGGCGCGTCCCGATGACTCCTCGATGAGATCCTTCTTGAATTTGGTCGCAAGCGTCCACTGGCGATCGGCGCTCTGAATATCGCGGATCACGTCTTCCAGAATGTAGGCCTTGGCGAGCGCGCGAATATACTGCTCACCCTCGTCGAGATAGGGATTGCTGTCGCTGTCATTGACCAGTGGCGCGAAGCGGGTCGTGCCGTTGATGAAGACCGGGTAAACCTGGTCCGGCACCATGTAGAGCTGGATGCCATTGCCGTAGCGCGAGTAATATGCGGGCTGCCCCTTCAACATCACACATCCTCCAGGATGGCCGCGTACTGGGCATAGGCAAGGGTCGTATCGGCGACGTCAGTGACCGAGACGGTGATTTGCTTGGTGGTGGCGAGGCTGGCAGCGTTCACCGCGCTGATCAGCACCACATAGGCATTATCGTGGTTGTTATCGGTCGGAGCCTCGAAGTCCTTGGTGCCGTTGCCGACCCAACGTAGCGTCGAGCCGTTGATCTCGAACTGCGCCGCGTCGATCCCGCCGGCTATCGCCCAGCTTACAAACTGATCGGCCACCAGCGCGACCGCGAGCAGAGCATTTTCCTCAACCGACTGCGCCGCGTCGGTCGCGATCACCGGAGACGGCGAAGGTGTTGGCGTCGGAGTGGGTGTCGGGGTTGGCGTGGGCGTCGGAGTGGGCGTCGGAGTGGGCGTGATAACCTGGTCGCCATCGTGCCAGCGGTCGAATGCTGCGTGATTGACGTAATCGAGATTCCAGCGCTGCCCTTGCGGCGTCAGGATATAGAGGCTGTCGATGCGGCCGATCAGCGGAATATCCGCAAGATCATGAACATCGTAATAGTCCTGGCCGGCAACCGTGTTGAACGTCAGGCCGATGATTTCATTGAACCAGAAGCGCTCTTTTGACGCTTCCTTGATCGCATCCTGAACCGCGAGTGCGATTTCAGACGTGAGATCGGGGCGCACCAATTCATTCTGAATGCGTGCCTTGATGGCCCCGAACGTCATTTATTCGTCTTCAGGCTGCTTGGGCGGACGGCCACGGCGAGGCTTGTCGGCTTCGACGGGGAAATAACGCCCGTATTTATGCACTGGCTTTTCCCCCTCGAACGTCGCTTCGACGGGGATAAGTCCGTTTTCAGCGATGAAATCATCGAGCATTGAAGCACGCTCGTAATCCTTCATCGTCTCGCCGCCCTCGAGTTCGGCATACTCGTAGGCGGCACCCGGCGTTGACTTGAAGACAACCTGAGCCATCGGTCAGGCCTTGGGCACATAGGAAACGATGACGACCGCCTTGCCCGTGGTCGCCGCCGTACCCGTCTGGGTGTAGGAGACGTAGAGCGTCGTGTCCGAAGCGAACACCAGCCCGCGTCCCTGATTGGCGGCGTCGGCCGGGGTATAGACCCCGATCGTGCCTTCGGTCACGTCCGACGCGGCAACCAGATCGGTCCCGGTAGCCGTGGTGCCCGCGACAAGGACGTTGGTCGTGCCGGCGTTGAACGCCTCGTCCACATAGACGATGATCTGCTTGATTTTGGCACCCACCGGAACGGCGCCGATCTCGACGCCGGCCGCGATGTTGGTCGTGTTGAAGGCGATGTCCTTCCGAAGATAGTGGATCGCCTGTAGTTCGAATTGACGTGCAACCGCCATCTTAGCCTCCTCAGACCAGCGGGGCGTAGGTCGGAAGGATGTAAGTCCCGAACCGCGCCGAATTGAATTGAGATGCCTTCAGCCCGCAGATCGTCCAGGCTGAGACGCCAAGCTGGTTCTCATAGTCGAAGCGTTCCTCGACCCATTTGAACTTTCTTTCGTCGTTCGGAGTGTCGCCGCCGGTGCCGAACATCGCCGCCTGAGCACCGCAGAGAACGGCGCGGCGGGCATTGGTAACGGCAGCACCCGTCGTCGAGTTGACGCCGTTTGCCACCTTTTCGGACTGGTGGATGACGATGCCGTTATAGATGCCGACATAATCGCCGCCCGTGAACAGGGGGAGATCCTGCATGCCGCCCTGAATGGCCGCGCGCTGCAAGTCTGCCCACTGGCCGGTGGAAGTCTGCGAGCGCAGGCTCTGCACCTGGTTGGGATGGACGAACAGGACGTAGTAATTCCCGCCCTTGATCTTGATCGGGCGGATGGGCATCACCCCGGTGGACGCCAGCGTTCCCTGCCGTAGCCGGGCAGCAATGCGGTCAAGCTGAACAAGGGTCAATTCGTCGCCGGTCGTAAGGGATTCGTCCGTGGTCCGGCTGTTCGGGCGCAGGATGTGATTCGAGTCCACCGCAACGACCGCGTTGAAGCCGGTGTAGGCGGTGTCGGTCTGATAGGTCGCACCGCAGATCTGGTTGAAGAACCAGGTATCGAAGCGGGTGGCGAACCAGTCGCTGAGCCCTTCCTTGGCCTCCGTGCGCATGTTGAAGGCAACACGCTGTTCGGACATGCGACCCTTGGAGATGACCGCATGGCGAAGCTGGTTGATGGTGAAGGAGTCGCTGAAAGTTACCAACGCCTCTTCATTGCCATGCAACGTATCGTCGCCAGTCGTGCCCCGGCCCGTAAGCTGCGGACGCAGGCCCATGATGAGTTTGTCGCCGGCCTTGGTCGAGAAATCGTCCTTGTTGACGAGCAGGGCGTTATTACCCTTGCCCATGAAGGACCAGACATAGGTCTGCTGAATTGCTTCAGCAGCAAGCTCTCTTTCCCAGATGGTCGGGCTGAGCGGATGGCCCGTTGTGTATTCCGTATATGCCATTGAAGGCGCTCCCGAATTGGTTGAGTCCGATCGGCCGCTGCGCTTGGCCGGTGCGAACCCCCATTCGCCGGGAG
>Ga0207671_10003151_pt1 | contig 16712 bp, 11 predicted proteins | sample KBSC24metaG_FD_184352 | JGI IMG/M metagenome (GOLD analysis project Ga0207671, IMG submission 184352) | Corn rhizosphere microbial communities from Kellogg Biological Station, Michigan, USA - KBS C2-4 metaG (SPAdes) (version 2) | ecosystem: Host-associated > Plants > Roots > Rhizosphere > Soil... | reverse complement strand
AAAAGAAAAGAAGAAAAGGTTACAAAAAGAAAAACGGTCACCGTCAGCAATTTACCAAGATCGAGATCACTGGTATTACATTATAATTAAAGTTTAAACCTGGGGTTGTTCATCAATTCCATAAAAAATATTAGAAATGGCACACAAAAAAGGGGCCGGTAGTTCCAGAAACGGCCGTGAGTCGCATAGCAAACGTTTAGGTATCAAGATATTTGGTGGTCAGCCAGCAATTGCAGGTAACATCATCGTACGTCAGCGTGGTACCAAACACAATCCTGGTGTTAACGTAGGTATTGGTAAAGATCATACTTTATTTGCATTAGCTGATGGGCACGTAGTGTTCAGAAAAAAAGCTGATAACCGTTCATACGTTTCGGTAGTTCCGGTTGCAGCAGCACCTGTTGCTGAAGTTGCAGCGCCTGCACCTAAAGTAAAAGCAGAAAAGAAAGCAGTTGAAGCACCAGTTGCAGAAGTTGAAGTTGCTGAAGCAGCTCCAAAAGCAAAAAAAGCAGCAGCTCCAAAAGCAAAGAAAGCTGATACAGAATCAACTGAAGAAGCAGCAGCTGAGTAATTAGCTAAGCTAAACAGATATAAAAAAAGCCCTGATCAACCTGATCAGGGCTTTTTTTATGCTATTGCGAAATGACCCACATGGCTTCACTCGTAACAGCTTTAACATTATTTCAATTGTTGAACTTACACAGACTTGACATCGTTGCGGGGCAAATCCATTATTTTTATCATCAAACATCTTTAAATGAAGAATAAAAAGGGATTCGAAATCCCAGCAGTACCTGCTGTATTATTATCTATTATAAGTGTTCAAGGTGGTGCCGCAATTGCTAAAGGCATCTTTCCAGTGTTGGGTGCTGCTTCAACTTCTGCATTAAGAATTGTTTTTTCTGCTATCATCCTGGTTATTTTTAATCGGCCCAACCTCAAAAGCCTGTCCAATACCCAATGGAAAGCTGTAGCATTGTATGGGTTAACGTTGGGAGCGATGAATATTATTTTTTACATGGCGATAGCTCGTATCCCCCTTGCGTTGGGTGTTGCCCTGGAGTTTATTGGGCCGCTGGTGCTCGCCATGACCGGCTCTAAACGTGTTATAGATTTTTTATGGGTAGTTCTGGCAGCAGTAGGGATAGCCTTGATAGCACCATGGAGCAATAACGGTTTAGATATTATCGGTGTTCTCCTCGCCTTATTTGCCGGTGCATTGTGGGCAGGTTATATTGTTTTGGGCGGACGTATCTCAAAAATAATGGACGGCGGTAAAGCCGTGAGTATCGGTATGATCTTCGCTTCTGCAGTGGTATTACCAGTAGCTATAGGCAATGGATTATTAACCCATTTCAGACCTCATATGTTGCTGTCGGGTTTTCTGTTAGCCTTGCTCTCGAGTGCAATACCCTTTACTTTAGAGATGAGTGCTTTGCGAAGAATTCCTGCAAAAACATTCAGCATCTTAATGAGCCTGGAGCCTGCCGTGGCGGCACTTTCAGGTCTTGTTTTTCTTCATGAATATCTCTCCTTGAATGAGTGGATAGCAGTAGCACTGATCATTATAGCGAGTGCGGGGGCTACTATGAAAACAAAGAATCCAGTACCGGAATCCTGATATAAAAAGCCCTGATCAAATTGATCAGGGCTTTTTGTTATGAATTTCCTGTCATCCTGAATGTGTTTCAGGATCCCACAGGACATTTAACTATCGTCTTCCTGTACACCTTAATATCGGGTGCCGAAATAAATTCGGCATGACCCATAGGTGGTAACAGGATTGAATCAATATTCCCTTACCAATAAGCTATCTGCAAATTGACGCAGGTATTGGCGGCGCTCTTCGGGCAGGTTAATGTCGTCCAGGGCCTTAAATGCCTTGTCGGCATAGGTGTGCATGGCTTCTTCGGCGTATTTCCTTATCTGCAGCTCATTGTAGATACCTGTAACGGCAGTTACCTTATCCGGTACATCAAACAGTTGTATAGTTAGCCAATTGTTTAGTTCGTGCGCCTGGTGGTCTTTGGCCAGTTCAAGAGCTTTGATGAGGAGATATGTTTTTTTGTTGGATATGATATCACCGCCAACTTGTTTCCCAAATTTATCAGGGTCGCCATAAACATCAAGGATGTCATCCTGTAATTGGAATGCTATGCCCAGGTTCACGCCAAAATCATATAGTAACTGCGCGTCTTCCAATGCTGCCCCGCCTATAATGGCACCTATTTTAAGTGTACCGCCTAATAATACGGCGGTTTTAAGACGAATCATGTTCAGATATTCGTCAATGATCACGTTATCGCGCTGCTCAAAGCTCATATCAATTTGCTGGCCCTCGCATACACCGGTAGCCGTTTCGTTAAAAACACCCATTACCTGGCGCAAAATAGAATCGGGAACGTGCATCATCAGCTTGTTTGATTCTACCATCATGGCATCGCCTGAAAGAATGGCTACATTGGCGTTCCATTTTTCGTGTACCGTTACCTGGCCGCGGCGCAGGGGGGCGTTATCCATGATATCGTCATGCATCAGGGTGAAGTTATGGAAAACCTCGATGGCCAATGCTGATTGAACTGCGCTTTCCACATCGCCGTCAAAAAGGTCGCAGGCCATGAGTAAGAGCGCCGGCCTGAGGCGCTTGCCGCCCAGTGCCAGTATATAACTTATAGGTTCATATAAGTCTGCTGGATGTTGAGGGAAGTCAAGTTTATCAATGGCTTCGTTTATCAATGCCTGCAAATCAGTAAGTTGCTTCATTCTTTTAGTTAAGTGGTTGAATGGTTGATTGAGTTAGATTGAGTTAACCATGTTTTAAACCATTCAACCTAATCTAACTCAATCAACCATTCACCAATATATTAATCTTGTACTAATGAAAAGTCAATTTGTTTCTTGGTAAGGTCAACATTTTTCACCCTGATCTGTACCTCATCTCCCAGTTGGTATATCTTCTTTTTACGCTGACCGATAATGGCGTAGTTTTTCTCGTCTAAAGTATAAAAATCATCAGATATATCGCGCAAGCGGATCATGCCCTCGCACTTATTCTCAATGATCTCCACATACATACCCCATTCGGTAACGCCCGATATAATACCGGTAAACATATTGCCCACCTGGTCTTTCAAATATTCTGCCTGTTTATATTTTATTGAGGCGCGCTCAGCATCGGCGGCTTTCTTTTCCATTTGTGAGCTATGTGAGCATAGTTTCTCATAATGCTCGGCATTGGCCGATTGGCCACCGTGCAAGTAATGAAACAAAAGCCTGTGCACCATAACATCTGGATAGCGACGGATAGGAGAGGTGAAATGCGTATAATGATCAAAGGCCAACCCGTAATGGCTACTGGTTTTGGTGGTATAAATAGCTTTAGCCATTGATCTGATAGCCAGTTGCGTAAGCACATTTTGCTCTTTTTTACCTTCCACATCTTCCATTAGGAAGTTGAGCGATTTGGCCGTTTCCTTGTCCGATTTGGTATTTACTTTATAACCAAAACGTGCAGCAAACTGCGCAAAATTGGCCAGTGCATCTGGTTTTGGGGAGTCGTGCGCACGGTATACAAACGTGTATTTATGTTTGCCTTTACCCAGTTTGCTTACATATTCTGCAACTTTGCGATTAGCCAGGAGCATAAAATCTTCAATAAGCTTGTGGGCATCTTTACGCTCTTTTACATAAACGCCGGTTGGTTTACCATGCTCATCCAGCTTAAACTTAATTTCGGTAGCTTCAAAGCTGATAGCTCCATTCTTGAATTTACGCTCGCGTAATTTATAAGCCAATGCGTTAAGCTTTAATATTTCCTCTACAAAATCCCCGGCTTTGTTTTCGATCACTTCCTGTACTTCCTCGTAGGTAAAACGCCTGTCTGAGTAGATGATGGTTTTGCCATACCACTCGTTAATGATATAGGCATTTTCGTCCAACTCAAATACAGCCGAAAAACATAGTTTTTCTTCTTTGGGTCGTAAAGAGCAAAGTCCGTTCGATAAGCGTTCAGGTAGCATGGGAATCACGCGGTCGACCAGGTAAACCGAGGTAGCACGTTCAAGCGCTTCTTTATCTAAGGCAGAGTCCGGTGCAATATAATGTGATACATCAGCAATGTGGACACCTATTTCATAGTTGCCATTATCTAATAATTTAAATGATAAAGCATCATCAAAATCTTTGGCATCAAAAGGGTCGATAGTAAAAGTAGTGATATTTCTGAAATCGCGTCGTTTGGCTATTTCATGCTCCGAAATAACATCAGAAATAGCTTCAGCTTCGTGCTCTACTTCGGCTGGGAAAGAGAGCGGGAACCCATACTCCGCAAGTATGGCATTCATTTCCGTATCATTTTCACCCTGGGCACCCAGTACATGTTTGATTCGACCTATGGGGTTCTTAGCTTCGGTAGGCCAATCGGTGATTTCGGCGACTGCTTTTATTCCATTTTTCGCGCCATTCAATTCGCTGATCGGGATAAAGATGTCGTGCATCATTTTACGATCATCGGGGATAAAAAACGCGAAGCGTTCCGATAGTTTTACAATACCGGTAAACTCCATTTTAGCCCTTTGGATGATCTCAATTACTTCGCCTTCTTTGCGTTTACCTTTGCTTTTAGCGTAAACGTATACTTTAACACGGTCGCCGTTTAAGGCGTTGCGTAGTTTACGGGGGGCTATGAAAATATCACTTTCAAACTCGTCGTCAGTAACAATAAAGGCCGAACCATCATTAGTAAGATCAACTTTACCCTCGATAAATGTTTTTAACTCCAGGAGTTGAAATTTACCGGGAGAAAGTTCTTTTAGTACCGATTTTTTGGCTTCGTCTTTTAATATTTCAAATATGATTTCGCGGGCTTCCGGGTCGCGAACATTTAGCTTGGCAGAAACCTGTTTATAGTTTAGTGGTGTATTACCGTTTTGTTCAAATATATCAAGCACCATTTGAGTGAGCACCTGAACTATGGAAGAATTATTTTTCTTTTTAGACATACATAAGTATTTGGTCAAAGATACGGAATTTGGGCATTAGCAGATGGGTGAGTTTTCTGGGAACAAAGATTTTGGGAGTAAGGAGTTTTCAGGAACAAGGATTTTGGGAGTAAGGAACAAAGACAGAAAAAAAGAAAAAATCCTTATTCCTTGCTCTCAAAAATCAACCTTGCGGAATAGACGCGATTAATCGTTTGGTATAATCCTGTTGCGGACGGTAATAAATATCGTCGGGATAACCGGTTTCAACGATCTCGCCTTTGTTCATCACCACCATACGATCAGATATATGTTTGATAACGGCCAGATCATGAGAAATAAAGATGTAGGTAAGTTTAAATTCTTCCTGAAGCTCCCGGATGAGGTTAAGTACCTGTGCCTGTACAGATACATCCAGCGCGGATACCGACTCATCACAAATGATGAATTTAGGTTGCAGGGCCAAAGCACGGGCTATAACGATACGCTGCCTTTGTCCACCAGAAAACTCATGCGGATAGCGGTTAAAATGCTCCGGTAAAAGATTTACCCGTTGTAATAGTTCCAATACTCTTTGTTTACGCTTGGTATCATTACTATAAAATTGGTGTACCTGCAGGGGTTCCATTAAAGATTGCCCAACGGTTAACCGTGGATTTAAGGATGAGTAGGGATCCTGGAAAATGATCTGGATATCCCTGCGGATCTCGCGTAATGCATCTTTTTTTAAACTGCCCAGATCGGTACCTTCAAAACTTACGTTACCAGAAGTGGGTTCAATCAATCGCAAAATAGTTCGGCCAAGGGTGGTTTTACCACAACCAGACTCGCCTACCAGGCCCAGTGTTTCGCCGGGATAAACCTCCAGACTCACATTATTCACCGCTTTTACTACCTGCCCTGAAGGCCCCAATAAACCTGGGTTGATGGGGAACCAGGTAGAAAGTTTATCAATTTTTAATAAAGGCTGTTGTTGATAAAGGGTCTTTTTACGATCAGTTATTTCTGTTTCGGTATAGCTGTATTTTGCGCGGATGCTTTCGATAGTTGCCGATCGGGTATCTGAAGCACCGTTCGCATCAAAAAAGTCGGCAATAACAGGTAGCTTTTTTAAATGCTGATCAGGGGATGGTCTGCAAGCCAATAAGCCCTTGGTGTAGGCGTGTTGTGGGTTATTGAAAAGGTCGGTTACAGTAGCCTGCTCCACAATGTGTCCCTTGTACATCACTAAAACCCTATCGGCAATTTCCTTGATCACACCCAGATCATGTGATATAAATATCAGACTCCGGCAGCGTGTGCTTTTGAGATTTAACAACAACTCGATGATGGCTTTTTGAACGGTTACATCCAAAGCTGTGGTCGGTTCATCGGCTATCAATATCTCCGGATTGCATGACAGGGCCATAGCTATCATCACCCTTTGTTTTTGGCCGCCGGATATTTGATGCGGATAGCTGTCAAATATAGCCTCAGGTCGTGGGAGTTGCACTTCATTAAACAGTTCAATAGTTTTCTGTTTAGCCTCAGCGTTGCTTAAGCCCAAATGAAGTTTTATGGCTTCGGTGAGCTGAAAGCCGCAGGTAAGCACAGGATTAAGCGAGGTCATGGGTTCCTGGAAGATCATGGCCATACGATTGCCTCGGATGTGGCGCATATCAGCTTCGGGCAAATCGAATACCCGGGTATCGTTTAATAACACCTCGCCGTTAATCACAGTTTGATTGGTATTCAATAAACGCATCAGCGCAAGTGATGTAACCGATTTTCCCGAACCGGATTCTCCAACTATACCGATGGTTTCGCCTTTTTTTAAGCCGAATGATATGTTTTTTACCGCTTTAAATAAGCCGTTGGCTGTTTTAAAATCGACCGAAAGATTGTTTACCTGCAGCATTTATTGACCTATTATGGTAATCAATTCATCTTTTATCAGCTCCTCACCACGATAGCGCCTCAACAGTTGTGCGGTAGCTATTACATCTTTTTGGCAATAGATAGATATACGGTCGAGCTGGTTCAGGTTCCAGTAAACGTCGCCAACCATACTGCCATCAATATCATCTTTTGGGGTAGGTATATCGAAAATAGCTGTAAGCAGGTTGAGCGAGGTGTAGTTTTTATAATCGCCAAATTTCCAAAGCTCCATGGTGTCCAGATGTACAACTTCCCATGGCTTTTTACCGGCTATCTGTAATTGGGGCGGAAACGGCAGACCATTGATCAGCAACCTGCGGCAGATATAAGGAAAGTCAAACTCCTTACCGTTATGCGCGCATAAAACCAGGTTTGGCGGTTGACTGATCAGTAAAGCCGAAAACTGGGTGAGCAGATCTTTTTCATCGTGCCCTGCAAATGATTTTACTCTTAAACCAGCATCTTTGCCACCTGTAAATATTCCGACTGATATACAAATGATCTTACCAAACTCGGCCCAGATGCCAGCGCTTTTATAAAAATCCTCAGCGCTTTCATCCTTGCGAAGGTTTTGGCTTTTACGCTCCCAAAGTTTTTGCAAATGTTCGGGTACCTGATCGTGCGCACTGTACTGGGGTACGGTTTCGATATCAATTATCATTAAATTATGCAGATCATACTGTTCAAGCATTGCGATTAAAATTTACAGGGCAATATAATGAATGTTTAGGTTTTGATCGGTTTAGCATTTTAAGTTATATGATGAGCAATTGATTTTTTTGACACTTTACGTATTGTATTTAAAAGATAAGGTTAAACATAATCCCTAAGCAGGCGGGCCATTTGGGTTTACATGGTTTGCACAATTTATAGTTAATATTGGTATATTTAATTGATTATAAGCTATTTGCTAAAAAAATCAATAAATTATGTAAACCGACTTATCCGCTTATTTAAGCGTCCACACTTACTTCTAAAGCACATCATTTACCCAATATTTCAAAGCCAATGTTAATGGTATTGCCGTTTCCGTCAACCAGGGTAAGTATATGTTTGCCGGGGGGGGGATTGAGCGACATTTGGTGAAAATCCTGTGTTTCGCCAACATATTGATCATCCAGGTGCCAGAATATTTTCATGCCTGGTAGACGATGCGCGGCATTACAGATCATCCGGCCTCGGCTGCCGTCGGCTTCCAGTGGGATATATATTTTAGCATCATCTTTTGGGTAGATCACTTCCATGGCATTACCATTCTCTGCTTGGGAACAACCCGGACGAAACGGCGGCAATACATGATATTGATAGTCCCTGGCTTTATAATAGTATTCCATTGAGGGGGGGAGTACAAACCATTTTTTGTTTATAATATTATCCGGCGATTCGCAATTACCGTTCACCTGGTACCTGCCATCAGCAGATAGATGTATCAATTTGTGATAGGGGCAAACAGGTGCTTTAAGACCTGCTTTAGGCACAAGCATTTCATCTGTATTATCACAATACTGACCAGCGCGGTAACCACTTTGGTGGCATACTTTTATTTTTACCATTTCGCTTGTTGGCATTTCAAACCAATAGCGTGATACGGGTAATAATCTGAAGATCTCAAACAGGGCAGGGGCAGCGGTATTAATGCCGGTTAATCCGGGTCTGCCTTCTCCATCTGTATTACCAACCCATACGCCAACTACATACCGGGGAGTAATGCCTATTGCCCATCCATCACGAAAACCAAAGCTGGTACCAGTTTTCCAGGCCACACGCTGGGTGGAACTGAACTGTTGCCATAGCATTTCTTCGCCCGGCCGCATTACCTCTTCCATAGCCTGAAATGTATAATATATAGATGCTGCATCCAACAAACCAGCCTTTTCCAGGTTGGGTTTTACAGCTTTTTCGGGTATACTATAAACAGGACTATGATAATCAGCGGGGTTATATTGGCCGTGATACCTATCATAATGATTAAGTACCCTGGCCATATCGGCATAAGCTCCGCTTAATTCCCACAACGTATTTTCGCCGCCACCCAATATCAGCGATAACCCGTAATGATCTGCCGGTTTGGTTAGGGTTGTGATACCTGCTTTTTGCAAAAAATCATAAAAACGTTCGTATTTAAATTGCTGCAGCATTTTTACAGCTGGTACATTTAAAGATCGGGATAATGCACGCGATGCCGGTACAGCACCATCATACCCCAGATCAAAATTTTCGGGATGATAGCCAGCAATCAGTGTAGGTACATCGGGTAGCAGGCTATTGGGTAATATCAAGCCACTGTGTAGCATCGAGGCATATAACAAGGGTTTTAGTGTACTGCCGGGGCTGCGTGGAGCGTCAATTACATCTACATCACTTTCCATTTGCGGATCTTCGCGGTGCGCTATATTACCGGCATAAGCCAGTGTAGCTCCTGTTTCCACATCTAAAACAATAGCGGCAATATTATTAATGTCATTAGCTTTTAAAATCTGGTGATGCTGCTCTAAAATATCATTAACCTGCTCTTGCAATGCTGAGTTTATACTTGTTTGTAACCGGGTATCTCCTTCGGGATGGTGCTGATGGTCGTTTTTAAAACGCTGAAGTAGGTGAGGAGCCTGTTGTGGTAAAGGTACCGGGCGATCAGGTACTGGCTCCAGCTCGGCTAATGCCCTTGTGGCACTATCTATAATGCCTTGTTTATAAAGGCGTTGAAGCAGTAAGTTTCGTTTTTTAAGTAGTGTCAATCTGTTCCTGCCGGGATGCACCAATGATGGTGAATTGGGCAAAACTGCCATCGCGGCCATTTCCCCCCATGATAATTTATCCGGTCCCCGGCCAAAATACCGCCAGGAGGCTGCATCCAAACCTATTACATTGGTGCCAAAAGGAGCATTACTGGTATAAAGGGCCAATACCTCATTTTTGCTGTGCGTGAGTTCTAATCGCAAAGCCATAAATATTTCTAAAAGCTTATTCCAGATATTGCGTTTATGCCTGGTTGCCAGCCGGATGACTTGCATAGTGATGGTACTGCCACCGCTAGTTACCTTTTTTGAGATGATATTTTGCCTGATAGCCCGGCCAAAGGCCAAGGGATCAAAACCGGGGTGGTGTTCAAAGCGTTTATCTTCAAAAGCTATAATACATTGCTTAAATTTATAAGGTACACTATCATTGTATGGAAAGCGCCACTGACCATCTGTGGCGATAGATGCGCCCAGTAATTGCCCATTGCTATCGTCAATAACATACGATGTAGGACTTTTAAATAAGGGATTGGGCAAACAAAACCAAAACAACAGGGTTAAAACAGTCAGAAATATGAGTATAAATATTACTTTTGGTTTTTTTAAATAAATTTTGACGTGTTTTAGTACGGCTTGCATTAAAATATTTTGAATAAAGATATAATAAGCTTATACCGAAGTATAAATATATAACAAAGCATAGTTTGACCACAAAAACAATAATGACAATACAAAAATTATCAATTATCATTCCCGCTTATAACGAAGGTAACACGATACATTTGATTTTGGATAAAATTAAAGAGGTAAACCTTACAAATGATATCCAGAAAGAGATCATTATTGTGAATGATTGTTCAAAGGACAATACGGAGCTGGCTATAGCAACCTATCAGCAAGTAAACCCTGATCTTAATATACAATACTTTAAACATGAGGTAAACAAAGGCAAAGGGGCCGCATTGCATACCGGGATATCAAAAGCAACAGGCGAGTATCTTATTATTCAGGATGCCGACCTTGAATATGACCCTGCAGAGTACAATGACCTATTGAAACCAATAGTTGCCGGCTTTGCCGATGTTGTTTACGGTTCAAGGTTTATGGGCAGCAATCCTCACCGGATACTATTTTTCTGGCATACAATAGGCAACAGGTGGCTCACGTTTGCCTCAAACATGTTTTCCAACCTCAATCTTACTGATATGGAAACCTGTTATAAATTGTTTAATACCCAAATGATACAAGGTATCCAACTGACAGAAAAGCGTTTTGGCTTTGAGCCGGAGATTACTATCAAAATCTCACGGATCCCCAAGATCCGGATCTATGAAGTTGGTATATCCTACTATGGCCGTACCTATGAGGAAGGAAAAAAAATAGGATGGAAAGATGGGGTAAGAGCGATATTCTGTATCTTAAAGTACGGGTTGTTTAAAGCCCGGTAAAAACTTTTCAAAGTTAACATCCCAATACATAATATGCCCGGCTGTTATTTCGGTGGCCAGGCTCGCCATATTATTTTCATCGGGTTTAAAACTGTTCATTTTCCAGTTACCACTTGAGGCAAGTATGCCCCCATCTAATTCATGATCGCCGTTTAAACTCGGGATGTGTTTGAGGTTATTATCTAAACCAATGGCAGTTGCTTTGGTTAATGCTTCTTTACGTGTCCAGAGTAAAAAAAAGCTGTTAATAGAGTCCTGATGAGCAATGTAATTGATCTCATCTTTACTGAAATAATCAGCAAGGATCTCTTTATAACTAAAAGAAGGATCTATTTCTTCGGTGTCAACACCAACTTCGGTGTTTGATATGGCTATTAAAACCCAATCACCGGAATGTGATACATTATACTTTAAGTTTTGCTGATGTATTTGTGGTTTTTTATTAGCGCTGATAACAAATTTTATGGTAGTGGCTGGTTGGGTGGTATATTTACTTAGTAAACAACGTAAGGCACCACGACTTATCACAAACCGGAGCTTGTCTTTTTTTTGTACATAACGGTTGGCCCTTGTTATTTCATCGGGCAGTAATACTTTAAAAAAATTATCAATAAATACCAGATTTGAACTGATCCTGATACGCCAGACATCAACCTGGCCATCTTTTAGTTTATAATCGCAATTCGCTCCGTTTTGCCAATTAATGTCATCCTGGTATTTTATATGAACTTTAATTAAACACATAGGTAGATATGGTTATTTTTGAGCGACTTTGTTTAGGCAGTTTTGTAATATGCTTGCAAATATTTTATCATTAGGTGCTTTAAAAATAGAATTATGCCCACCTGGTATTTTATGAACGTTAACTCCTTTTAATGCATACGGCTTCCAGCCAAGATATTCAAAATCATCTAAATAAAAAGTACGATCCTCAGCTCTGAATAATTCAATGGCAATATTCCGGGCCTCTAATTTATAGAGTTTTTCGGCAAGTACATTCATTTCATCAATTTTATTAGCATAACCGAAAAAACCTTCCTGCTTTTCGTCTTTGAATAATTTCCAAAATATTTTGGTCAATCCTCGTTTTGTGACTTTACCGGTATGCACCACGGTATTTACAAAACCATTTGGGAATGTAAGATTGTAAGATAGTTTGCGTGCAAAAAATTTACCTCTTTTTACCTGCATTTTTAACCATGGATCAAAGTATGGAGAACGGTAGGCATAAGTATCAAACATGGCCAGCATTTTTACCTGTTTGCCTTGTTCTTCAAGCTGCTTAGCCATTTCGAAAGCAATAATGCCCCCAAATGAATAACCCGCAAGTGCGTAAGGACCGGTTGGGTTTTGCGCCGTGATAGCTGCGTTATAATGCGCCGCAATGTCAATAATATTACTTAAGGGCTCATCAATGCCGTTAAGACCCTTAGCTTGTAGGCCGTACACTGGCTGATCGGCATCCATGCCCGATGCCAGCGTATTGAATAGCAATACATTAAGCCCTGCTCCATGCACAATATACAATGGCATTTTATTACCCGAAGGTTTAATAGGCACCAACGAATCCCATACGATGGATTTGCCATCCATCTCTAACATCAATGCCAGTTTTTCAACCGTAGAATTTTCAAAAAGGGTAGCAAGAGGCAGACGTTTACCGGTAAGTTTTTCTACACGGGTCATTACCTGCACTGCAATAAGTGAATGCCCACCTAACTCAAAAAAGTTGTCGTAAATACCTATGTTTTTGATTTCCAGAAATTCCGACCAGGTATCAGCTACCAATTTTTCTACATCTGTTCGGGGGGGCATAAACAGGTGAATACTTTCGGCCAGTTGGCTGTGCTTATTGTTTAGTGCTTTTTTATCTACTTTGCCATTGGGCGTCAAAGGCATAGCTGGAACAACGATCAGGTTATCGGGCACCATGTAATCAGGCAGTACTGTTTTTAAAGCCATTTTCCAACCCTTTATTTGGTCTGCTTCAGATTCAGCCTTATAATTATCTCCGGTAACCACGTAGGCCATCAGTTTATCGATCCCATTTTTATCGGGCTGGGCCAAAACTACGGCTTCTTTGATGTTATGCTGATTAACCAAGTGATATTCAATCTCGCCGGTTTCAATACGGTAACCCCGAATTTTTATTTGGGAATCAATACGGCCAAGACATTCTATTTCGCCATTTTCCAGGAATTTGCCCATATCACCGGTTCGGTATATTTTATCACCAGGTGTATTAGAAAATGGATCGGCGATGAACTTTTCGGCTGTTAATGCAGGTTGATTGAGATAGCCTTTGGCAACGCCATCACCGCCAATGTATATTTCGCCGGCTGTTCCTGCTGGTAATGGATTCAGGTATTTATCTAAAATATAAATGGCTGTATTATCAATGGGACGGCCAATGGTGATGTTGTCATCATCAGCCTTTATTTGTTTTACGGTTGACCATACTGTAGTTTCCGTAGGTCCGTATACATTCCATAGGCTTTCTGCACGTGTGGTTATTTTTTCTGCCAGTTCTTTTGGTAATGCCTCGCCGCCGCAAATAACTTTTATTGGGATAGATGAGTCCCAGCCGGCCTCGATCATGATGCGCCAGGTATAAGGCGTGGCCTGCATCATAGTAACATTTTCCTTCCTGATAATCTCCAGCAAAGCGCGACCATCTTTAGCCTCCGCACTATTGGCTATGATCACCTGGGCGCCGCTGATCAACGGTAAAAATAATTCCAAGCTTGATATATCAAAACTTACTGTAGTTACTGCCAGGAGCTTATCTATTGCCGCTATACCGGGGGCTTTTTGCATGCTATACAAAAAGTTAATCAGGTTGTGATGAGCTATTTGTACACCCTTAGGTAATCCTGTTGAGCCGGATGTGTACAATATATAAACGAGGTCGTCACCATTTACATCAACCTTCACATCGCTTACCGGGTATTGATCAAGCTGTGGCCATATATTTTCTATCAATAACTCTTTTGCAGCTGATTGATAGCTCTCCATATAATCTTCGGATGTAATGAGTATCACGGCACCAGAATCGGTCAGCATGTGATCAATGCGGTTTAAAGGAAACTGCGGATCTACCGGTACGTATACAGCGCCGGTTTTCATGATACCCAGCATGACTAAGACCAATTGCTCAGAACGATCAAGCACAAATGCTACTTTATCTCCTTTTTTAACTCCCTTATTGATCAGTAATGCGGCCAACTGGTTGGCCCTTTCATTTAACTGTTTATAGGTAAGTGACTGATCGGCAAATTTTACAGCCACCTGATCGCCAAATTCTTGTGATCGCTGACTGATCAAATGATGAAGACCTTTATCTTGTGGATAAACAGCAAATGTGTTATTCCATGTATTTAACTGGTTGATGAGCTCCTGCGAATTTTTAAGAGGAATATCGGCGATTAGTATATCGGGATTGTTTACCAGTTGCTTTAACAAAAATTCAAAATCATCCATCATACCAGCGATGGTTGATGATTTGAATAACTGGGTATTATATGACCACTCCAATATAAGTGATTCGTCGCGCCCGGATATATTTACAAAGAGCTCGAAGCTTTCATATTCACGCGGGTTGCTTATCAACTGATGCTGCAAGCCATCAAAGTTTACATCATCGTCGAGCCCCATATCAATGTTAAACATGACCGGTACTAGGGGTATGCGTGAAGCATCACGAGCTATATTTAAGTTTTTGAGCAGGCTGCCAAAAGTATACTGTTGATGTTCATAGGCATCTAAAATAGCCGATGTGCGTTGTTTTAAATAGCTTTTAAATGAAAGCTCACCTTTTGGATAACTTCTTAGTGCAAGCAGGTTAACACAGTGCCCAACTAAGCCGTAATTACCTGTAGCTGATTGCCCTGCTGCGGGCAAGCCTAAAATGATCTCATCTTGTCCGGTTAGGCGTTGCAAAAATATTTCAAAGGCTACCAGTAATGTGGTAACAAAGCTGCTTCCATTGTTTTTGGCCAGCTTTTTGAGCGAGGATGCCAATTCACTATTCAGATTAAAATCATCACGATGACTTTTATAGGTACGCAGAGTAGGACGTGGGAGATCGGTAGGGATGTTTAGTGTATGACCACTGCCGTTGAATTGTTCCAGCCAGTAAGCTTTGGTACTTTTATATTCCGGAGTTTGTTCAAATATTAATTGCTCAGCTGCGTAATCACTAAAAAATGGTGCCGGTGACAATTGCGAATGTTCATTGTTGATACAGGCATTATATAGTTTTCCAAGATCCTGCATCATGATACCTATCGACCATCCGTCACAAACGATATGATGAGCAATAAAGGTCAAAAGATGTTTGTCGTCGGATAATTTGATCAGGGATGTTTTAAATAGTGGACCTGTAACCAGATTAAAGGGGGTTACGGCGTTTTGCTTGTTTTGATCATCGATAAATACCTGTTGCTCTTTCTCTGAATAATCAGAAACATCCTGATAACTGATCTCGAGGGTTAACTCTTTATAAATGCAGATGTATTTACCGTCGGCACTAAAGCAAGACCGAAGCGCTTCGTGCCGGTTGGTGAGACCCTGAAGCGCCTTGAACATGGCACCCTGGTTAAATGCACCTGAAAATAACAGAGAAAATGATTCATTGTAAGCACAATTGGCCTCATCGCCACCAATAAGGCATGATGTCCAGATCTCCAATTGTGATTCCGTTGAACAGGCTAAACTCAGTAACTCTGGCCCTGCAAAAGGATCAAACTCAACCGGAATAGTATCGTATGTGTAGATGGTGTCCAAATCAGTTGTTGCTAATTTTTACCTGTAAATACTTCCCCGGATTGTCATCGTCACAGATAAACCAGCCTGGATTACCATCTTTATCCCGTCCCAGTTTTGCCCCTGGGACGGGGGGATTTATTGACAATCCATTGAGTGAAATGTTGGTCTGTTGCGGCTTTTCTGAAGGCATGAAGCCTGCTTCTATTAATTCAACAACACTTTCGCCAAACTTACTGATGATAGTGTCCACCTCTTCATCAGTATGCGCTGCCGTTAAAAAACAAGGAAAAAGATCCCAGATATGGATGCCTTTTAAGCGCATAAGGGTAAATAGCAACTCACCGTAAGCCAACTCATATTTGAATTTTATCTTCCATAATGAGCCAAAATAGGGTATGTATAGTGGAATACCGTATTGTTCGCAAATGGCGTTTAAAGCATCAGCTAGTCGTTTGGTACGGGCGTTAAGCCTTTCCTGAAGCGCGGGGCCTTGTTCTTTCATATACAATAACGAAGCCCTGCCTGCGGCCAACGCTAAAGGGTGACGAACGAAGGTGCCTGCAAAGTAAGTAACACCAGCCTCCGGTGTTGAATCATCCCCATATTGCCAGTTACCACCATCTAAAGCATCCATATACTTGCTGATGCCAGCTATAGCTCCGATGGGCATTCCACCACCAATTACTTTTCCATAAGTCCCCAGGTCGGCCTTGATCCCGAATAAGGCCTGTGCACCACCCGGATGCATACGGAAACCTGTTATAACTTCATCAAATATTAAAACGGTTTCTGATTGCTGGGTTATCTCTCTTACCTTTTTTAAGAAAGCTATTGGCTGAAACTCCGGCCTTCTGCTTTGAACA
>Ga0207671_10003149_pt1 | contig 16723 bp, 19 predicted proteins | sample KBSC24metaG_FD_184352 | JGI IMG/M metagenome (GOLD analysis project Ga0207671, IMG submission 184352) | Corn rhizosphere microbial communities from Kellogg Biological Station, Michigan, USA - KBS C2-4 metaG (SPAdes) (version 2) | ecosystem: Host-associated > Plants > Roots > Rhizosphere > Soil... | reverse complement strand
CATTCCGGGCAAGTATATTGAAAGTTCAATATCGAACAATTCCTGTATCAAAAACGAACATTTGAACCTTGCTGTGTTTTACAACTACCTAATAATAAGATATTTAAAACATGGCATTTTGTTTGAGCCCCCAATCGTACTTTGAACTAAATTATCTTTAGAACTTAATAAAACCAGGCTTCCATTTCCTCTATACTTGATATTATCATTTTTTAATAAAACCTATATGATCAGGAACTATTTAAAAATCGCCAAACGAAATCTTATCAAAAACAAGTTTTCTTCTTTGATCAATATTAGCGGACTCGCAGTTGGTATGGCCGTAGCCATGCTGATCGGATTATGGATCTGGGATGAAGTATCGTATGATACCAGCTTTAAAAATCGGGATCGCATAGCAAAAGTAATGGAGAACGCTTTGGTTAACAACGAAATAGAAACTGATGGTTCATCAGCGCTGCCATTAGCGCCGGGGCTGCGGAATAATTTCGGGAGTTATTTTAAGCATGTTATTATAACATCGTGGACGAACGATCATCTTTTAACTTATGGCGAAAGAAGCGTAACCCAACAAGGAAACTACATGGAACCGGCTGTTACCGATATGCTATCGTTAAAAATACTGAAAGGTGCAGCCAGCAGTTTAAATAACCCCACGTCTATCCTACTTTCACAATCAACTGCAAAAGCTGTTTTTGGCAGTACAGATCCGATGAATAAGGTGATCCGGATAGATAAAGAAATAAATGCCAAAGTAACCGGTATTTATGAAGATCTGCCTGTCAACTCCTCATTCGGTAATCTTTTTTTTATAGCGCCATGGCAAATGCTGGCTATACATGAAAAATATGCAACCCGGTTTAATAACCCATGGGGAGCAAGCTGGTTTCAAACTTATGTTCAGCTTGCCGACCATGCTGATATAAACCTGGTGTCAGTTAAAATTAAAAACCTAAAGCTAAACGCCCTCACAAGTACACACAATAACGATGCCCGGTATAAATCGCAGCTTTTCCTTCAACCCATGAGCCGCTGGTATTTGTATGGTGAATTTAAAAACGGAATTAATACCGGAGGGCGTATTCAATATGTATGGATGTTTGGCATAATAGGTGTGTTTGTGCTGCTGCTTGCCTGTATCAATTTCATGAACCTGAGTACAGCACGCTCCGAAAAAAGGGCCAAAGAGGTTGGCATCCGCAAAGCCATTGGCTCCGTTCGCAGCCAATTAATTACTCAATTCTTTAGTGAATCGCTTTTAATAGCTTTTTTGGCTTTCCTGTTATCATTATTAATAGTTCAATTATGCCTGCCTGAGTTTAACCACCTTGCAGATAAAAAAATAAACATATTATGGGGCAACCCATTATTCTGGGCGCTGGGTATTATTTTTAGTTTATTAACAGGATTGATCGCTGGCAGTTACCCAGCATTATATTTATCCTCATTCCGGCCGATAAAAGTATTAAAGGGTACTTTTAAAGTAGGCCGTTTGGCAGCTATACCGCGCAAAATTTTAGTAGTAGTACAATTTACTGTTTCTGTAGTATTGATAATAGGTACTATAGTGGTTTTTCAACAGATCCAGTTTGCTAAAAACCGCCCGGTTGGCTATAACCGTAATAATTTAATCAATGTAAACCTACAAACCGATGATATTAAAAAACAATATCAACCGCTAAAAAATGATTTATTGGCCAGCGGTGCTGTAACTGGCGTATCTGAATCTGAAAATCCGGTAACAGCAGTATACATTAATAATGGCGGCTTTAACTGGAGTGGTAAAGATCCTGGCGTTCAGGAACAATTTGTAAGCATGGCCGTTACTTCTGATTTTGGGAAAACCGTGGGTTGGCAAATTAAAGAAGGACGGGATTTTGACCCTGTCTATTTATCAGATTCTTCGGGATTTATTGTTAATGAAGCAGCGGTAAAGTTTATGGGGCTTAAGCATCCGATTGGTGAAACCATTGAGTGGATTGGCAACGGGAAGTTTAAAATTATTGGTGTAGTAAAAAATATGGTTAACCGCTCGGTATATGAAACTGCTCAACAAACCTTTTTCTATTTACCAAGATGGCAGCACTTATCAAACGTTAACATAAAAATCAACCCGATGATGAGTGCTCATGATGCACTCCTAAAAATCACAGCAATTTTTAAGAAATATGACCCATCCACACCTTTAAATTATCAATTTGTTGATCAGGAATATGCCAAAAAATTTGAGGATGAAGAACGTATTGGCACATTGGCAAGTTGTTTTGCAGGCCTGGCTATATTTATCAGCTGCCTAGGACTATTTGGTATGGCCTCTTTTATGGCCGAGCAACGTATAAAAGAGATAGGAGTACGTAAAGTTTTAGGAGCTTCGGTATTCAACCTGTGGCGTTTATTATCTACTGATTTTATAAGGCTGGTAATTATCTCTTTATTGATCGCAAGCCCGGTTGCATGGTACCTGATGCGCAATTGGTTACAGCATTATGATTATCGTTCTACTATATCGGGCTGGGTATTTGTATTAACAGGTTTGGCAGCTGTTATGATCACCTTGCTTACCGTAAGCTTCCAATCTATAAAAGCAGCATTAGCTAATCCTGTAAAAAGTTTAAGAAGTGAGTAAATGCATTTGAGTGCTCTACGTGTAGAAAACAACACTCTCCTAAATGTTATGGATTGATAAAACCAAAGCTAAAAAATAGATGAGGTCAGAATATTGCAAATGTGATTTTAAAGTTTTGAGCGCCTCAACCATATGATTTTTTACCGTATTGGGTGATATCTGTAACTGATCGGCTATCTCTTTGTGCGACAGGTGCTCTACACGGCTTAACCTGAATATCAATTGCTGCTGCTTAGGTAATTTATTAATGATCCTTTCTGTAAACTGTTCCAATTCATTCACCAGCAGATCTTCTTCTGTATCGTTATGTATGGTTGCTACACGACCGACCAATTTATCGACAAACTCTCTTGACTGGCAAATTTGCCTTAGCGCATTTAGTGATAACCTTTTGGCAATTACATAAATGTACAGCCATATATTTCCTTCCGGGTTCAGTTTCTCTCTGCTCGTCCAAAGATTTATAAAACATTCCTGAACAATTTCTTCACTTTGTTCTCTGTCTTTTAAAAACCTGAATGCGAGCCTGTAAACTTTTTCACAGTACATTTCATAGATAGCATCAAATGCAGACTCTTCGCCTGCAATCAATTGCTGAATTTGATTACTGTCAATAACTTTGTGCACTTTACTATTTACGTTTATAATTAATTGGGACCTAAATATAGACAGGAATTTCTGATATTACTATTCACTTTTATATTTAAATACCACTACATTAACACTACCAGAGAAAAATCATTAAAAACAGTAGCCTAACAATAAGTTAAAGTTAATATGATCCACAACAGTTGCAAATCATTATAAATAATGTCGCACAAAGTGTTTGTTCCTTTTTTGTTATGTCAGTAATCATATACTTTATTAAACATTTGATATTCATAATGCGTAATTTGGCGATATAAATTTGATTGATGATTTATGATCAATTTAACAGAACGACACCAGTATATTATCAATAAAATGCAAAAGGAAGGCTATGTTGAAGTAGTTGACCTGTGTAAAGAGTTGAAAGTTTCGTCCGTAACTATCAGGAAGGATCTGAAATATCTGGAAGAAAAACATTTGCTTTTCCGTACGCATGGCGGTGCCACACAAAGTAACCCTTACACTTCTGATAGGCCGGTAAACGAAAAAGAAAAAATAAATTCGACCGAAAAGATGCGTATCGGGGCTGCTGCTGCCGGCCTCATTGGGATCAATGATTCCATTATCCTGGCTTCTGGTACAACTATACAAGCCTTTGCAAAGAGTATACAAGCCAGGGAAGCCCTTACAGTTATCACCTCATCCTTAAATGTAGCTATTGAGCTGATCCATACTCCTGGAGTTGAAGTATTACAACTGGGCGGGATGATCAGAAAAAGTTCATCATCGGTAATGGGCGCTTATGCAGAAAACATTCTGAAAGATTTCTTTTGCAGCATGTTGTTTTTGGGTGTGGATGGTATTGATATTGAATACGGCCTTACTACCACCAATGCCATGGAAGCTCATTTGAATAAACAAATGATGGCTATCTCCAACAAAACTATTGTATTGGCCGATTCAACCAAATTTGGGAAACGCGGTTTTGGTAAAATATGCAATATTGATGAAATAGACCAGATCATTACCGATGACCAGGTGTCGGATCATGTGGTCAATACACTGGAAAGCGCCGGTGTTACCGTTACCATTGCTTAGTTGCGGCTTAAAAAGCTTTACGCAATTTGATGATCCTCATCCAGTGCATCAGTTTCATTACCGGGTAAACAGGATCTATCTCAAACCACTTTTTGCCAAAATTAGCGCTATTCGGGTGTCTGTGATGATTGTTTTGGAATAATTCGCCCAGCATCAGAAAATCAAATGGGGTGGTGTTTTTTGACTGATCGTTGTTATCGTAATTAGTATAACCATATTTATGACCACACCAATTCACGATAGCCCCGTGAAGTGGCCCCATCAGAAAATGGATTGGTAAAAGCAGGAACATCCACCAATGGCTGGCGTAAGCAATATAAAAACAAGTGTATGCTGCCCCGAACAATAACCTGGAGAGTATAGAAGATCCTATCCTGTCAATTAATGGCCATTCCGGATAATTGCCTGAAAACCTGGCTTCGGGGTCTTTTGTCCGTTTTAAATGATCTCTGAATGTTATAATAGTGGCCTTCATCATTTGAAAAATATCTGTAAAGAAATGAGGGGAATGCGGATCTTTTTCGGTGTCGCTGTATGCATGATGCTCCCGGTGCATAATGGCATAAGCCCTCGGGTTTAAAAAAGAGGCCCCTTCAAAAAAATAGGCCAGTAAATAAAATACCCGCTCAGCAGTTTTGCTTGTGGTAAACATTCGATGGGCAGCATAACGGTGTTGAAAGAAGGTTTGAAAAAACAAAGACAAAAACCAATGCGCAATAAAAAAAATGAGGATCGTCATAAAATAAACTAATGTGATTTAATCACCGTCAGTTCATCGGCTTTAATGACGAACGCATGGCCTAATGATCGGAAAAAACAGAGAAGGATAAAATGAATTATTCTTTGCGTTCGACGACGAGTATGCTATGCAGCGGAGTGCCGCAAGTTAACATCTTTTAGTGAGCATTATTGCAATAAATGATTTCTAAATTGTTATTATTTCGTTTCGTAATTATTCTCTTATCGTGGTTTTGTCGGCCAGCGTCATACGGGCAATTTCATCTTTGCGTTTAAAGGTAACACCCGGATGCTGTTGAATATACTTGATGATTTCGCTTGCCGCTTTAACCATTTGCGGACTACCGCCAATACGATCATGAAAACTGATTGACATTTGCCTACGCTTGTATTCAGATTCGGCGTACAGCTGATCAAATTCCATTTTAACCTGGTTAACAAACTGATCTGTCGAAAAATTCTTTCCCTCTATCAGCATAATGTCGTTACATCTGAGGGTATATGGTACAACTACCAGGTCTTTATCGTTTACCTTAATAATAAAAGGTTCATCGCGGCTCAAGTCATCAATGTGATACACGAACCCTAACTCCTGTAATATTTTCAGTGTGTTTTCACCCCTTCTTAACCAATTAGCGTTATAGCCAATGGCATCAAAACCCGTTACTTTTTTTATGGCATCCACACCATCTTTAATAAATTTCTTCTCTTCATCGTAGTTCATAGTATATTCCGTAGCCCAGTTCATTCCATGTGCCGCGGCTTCATGCCCACGTTGTACTATTTCTTTTGCCAACTGCGGATTCTTCAGTACCGCCGTACCTACCATATGCGAGGTTACTTTAATACCCAGCTTATCCCAATTATCGAGCATCCGGGGAATACCCTCTTTGTAACCATAAGCAAACCAGGTTGCCGAAGGAAGGTCAATGAAACCTGTTTGCATATTCTGAGGGAAGGGGCTTTCGGCGTTATCCGGTTGCCCACCGGCTTCAAACTGCATAGATACAGAAACTACCAGGCGCGATCCATCGGTCCAGTGTGTTTTTGGCTTGATATGTTGTTTAGCTTGTAATAAATTGATTGCACTGCCAGGTTGTACAGCACCTGCTAATCCTAAAATACTACTCTTTTTAATAAAATCTCTACGGGTATCCATCACTTAATTTTGTTTAATTAATAATTGATCAATAGCCCAGCTATTACTACCGATGAATTGCAGCAGCACAGTAAAAAAGGTAACGTGGAGAAGTTGGGATGGCAAGGCCTCCCAGTTTTCAATCATACAGGTTCCAAAAACCAATATGATCATGACCAGGCTGCCAGCAATAAGGGCCGGTTTTGTAAACAAACCCGTAATAAGTAGTAAGCCAATAATAAATTCGGCAATAGGCAATACATAACTAAATGGGACAACCAGGGCCTGGGGTAATATGGATTTGGCAAAGCTGCCCACCATCCAGTGGCTAAATGTTTCAAGTTTGGGCAGGCGCACCAATCCGTGCCCTAGCATGCTGGCGCCAATGGCCAGCCTGAGCAATAAAAAACTATTTGTATTCATAACTATTGTTATTTATGAATACAAAGTTGCTGCACATTAACTCAATATACTTGTAGATATACAGGATTGATCTGTAATTTTAAAGGTATGGGAACCTTCCACATCCGTATCCGTAACCCACTACAATACATCGCAGTTAACTGATCAAAAAACGCTCAGACCGATTTCCATATCTTAAACACATTTTCGTATCGGGCATCAGTATCGCGTATAACAACCGATAAATGATCCTGGCGCACCGGGAAGTGCAGGTCAATGGTGTTATAGATCTTTTGCAGGAGCTTACCCAACTTTTGTTCAAAATCAGTTTTACTGATACTGATCAACACCTGGTTACCTAAAGCAGCAACTATCCCCTGTTCTCCTATCTCGCTTTTTAGCAAGTGTATTACGTTAACAGTTAACGTTCTGGCAGCAATTTCTGCCATTGTTATCATTTCGTTCATAATGGATAACCAAAAATTAATGATAAAAGCGTACTGATTTATCTTACTGAAATGCGCGGACGTCTATGTATATGGACTTCTTCGGGTTGCTGATCAGCGAGTCTAACCACAATATCACGATCACCTATGGTGCTGCCGTCAAGTTCCTTGATCGCCTGCAAGCCTTGCTGATCATCCAGCATTTCCACAAAACCAAAACCCTTGCTTTTACCTGTTTTGGTTTCTGTAATAATTTTCACTGCTGCCACGGCACCAAATAATTCAAACAATTGCCTGATACCTACACCGCCTACATAAAATGGAATGTTAGCTACAAAAATCTTCATAATTCCTGATTTTTAATGATACATATTTATTAACCTTCAGTTAATGATTAACGATCCAGATTTATGAAAAGTTTAAGAAATCTTAAAAAACTATTGATTATGATACAGAAGTTACAAAGCAGTCTTAAAAACGAAAAGCCCGGTTTTGTACCGGGCTATTACCTGATGGGTGTTAATAGTTAATTAGAGAACAATTTATTGAGTATTAGGAGTGTTTATGCTCAAAGTAAAGGTATTTGATCTCGTATTGGTTGTCAGCTTTGTCAAACGCCATGAGATCAGCATCACGGTGAAAATAATTTTGAATGCTGTAACGAAACTCAGACCGGGTCGGAAAGCTTTTGTCCATATTTTCTATAGTTAAACTTAAAACCGGGTTGGCAGTGCTGATACTATAGTAGTAACGTTCAACAGGTGCATACCCTTTACCTTGTTGGGTTAGCTGCTGATTGCTGTAAAGCATAAAACCAGCTGTATCCAGTATCTTATAGGTCTGGTTTTGGTAAAACCTGAAATCCTGGTTATTTTGACGGTATCCAAATATTTCACTTTTAGATAGCTTTATTTTTTTACCCTGATAAATCAGCGCTACATGCTTTCCGTTTAAAAAGCCGTTCAGTTGAAGTTTATCATTTTTATCCAGAACGTAACTTAATTTACCTGATTTGTAATCCTGTTCATTAAAATATATACCGGTGGCGTTTTTTGTACTTTGTGCTTGTAAACGTATATCTTGTATACAGATCATCATCACTACGATGAGCACTTTGATTGATGTTTTCATTTTTTATATTATTTAATGATACTATAAACTAATAGTATTTCTTTAAGAAGCCGGGCTGCAACTCCCGGCTCCAACCTTACTAAACTTACCCCGACACTTGAGCATAAGTTATTGCAGGTTTTGTAGTATTTTATTAAAACCTTACTAATAACGCCCCTATAAACCTTGTTTCGGATGGTACCAGATCGGGTGTAAAATCTGTTGGTACGGGGGTGGTATTGTATCCGTCGGGAGAGGTTACGCCACCGTGACCGGCAAAGTAAGGCACACTGGCATGGCGATGTACCACCTCCAGGCGGAAGGTCAGGTAATCATTTGGCATCAAGTCAATCGTGGTTGAATAATCGTAACCGTGAAACTGGTCGCCGGGATTAGCAGTAAAAGGATGTGAACCAACTGCCCCTGTGTTGATAGCAGGTATAGGGTTGGCATCTCCCGTTGGATATAATACCAGGTAGCGACCCGGGTTATTGATCACACCACCGCCAACTGTCCAACCCAAATGACCTTTGGCCATTACCATACGGTGATAGATCATACCGCTGGCAAAATATTGGGCCGGCCCTTTAACCGGGTCTGAGTGGAAGCCATTTACGCCATCGCCCTTTTCAAAACCGATATCGCCGGTGATAGAGAATGCTGCGCTGTTAACAAAGCTGCCTTTATCCTGACTTTTAAAATACCTTACCTCAATACTGTTATCTGAGTGGAAACGCTTTCTTCCGGGTTTATCCTGCGTGTCGGCACCATAATAGGTGTTGGTCAGAGCCTGGAACCACTCAACAGGGCGCCATAAAATTTGACCACCTATACCTGGCTGGCTATTAAACATGCCATATGATTGCCAGCCATTGATCAGCCATGGCTCAATTTTCAGCTTATCGCTTACAAATATCTGCACACGGATACCATTAAAAAACCAGGGGGTGTTATCAGAAGTGAATGATGGCTGGTAGGCCCAGTTTTCGGCGTTATAATAAGAGAACAAACCTACGTATGACATGAATATCCCCGCGTCAACATTGATACCATGCAACACATTAAAGTGATAACCCGCATTAGCCTCGCTTAAATAGCGGTAGGCTGTTGCAAGGTCAAACTGGCCACGTGTTACGCTAAAGTCGTTGCGGGGTACAACTGTAGCGCGTGTACCAAACTGAGTAAGTACACTTGCGCGAACATTATCATAATGAAAATCGCCACCGAAGGCAACGGTTGAAATTTCAAATTCATGATCACGCGCCAACGCGGTTGAACCGACTACGGTATGGTCGATGGGATTATTATTTGATGCGGTGTAATTAAAATCGAGCAGGAAACGGCCGGTAAAGTATTTGGTATCCAACAGGGCCTTATGCCTGCGGTCGTTACCATTAAGCCAGGTAAAATCGCCAAAAGCGAATGGCTCGGCTTTGGTTTTTACAGTATCCTTAACCATGGTGCTATCCTTTTTTAAGGTAGTTGCATGATCCTGGGAATAGGCAGTAGTTAATGTTATGCCTAAAACAAGTGACAATAGAAGTTTTTTCATTTTGAATATGGATATTATTTGTTTTTGTAGTTGGCTAAAGTTTTGTTTTCTTGCTCTGCCATATCTACGTTAGTACTATTTGTGGCTTAGTAGCCAATAGGTATACCAGACTGGCAACCTTGATGTATACCGGTTGATTATCAGTAACTTATTTTTAATTCTATTTTTTGAATGTTGCTTACTAAAAGAAAACCATCTCACTTTACTAAGATGGTTTTCTCATTTTGATCAGTTCATGAGTATTTGGTATTCTTCAATTTTTCGGTAGAGTGTGGCCAGGCCGATACCTAGTATCCTAGCAGCCTCGGTTTTATTACCTTTGGTGTATTTTAATATACGCCTGATGTGATGTCTTTCCACACTGTGCAGATCAAGTGCAACCAGGTCATAATAGCCTCCGTTATGAAATTCATAAGGTAATAGTTTTGGAGTAAGCAATGGTTCATCCATCAGGATAACCACTCTTTCTATCACATTTTTAAGCTCCCTGATATTCCCGTTCCATTTGTGCTGGTTCAATAATTTAAAAAAGGTTGTATCAACATCTGGCATTTTCTTTTTAACCTTAGCCGAGTAAATTTTAATAAAATGCCGGGCCAATACTTCTATATCCCCTATCCGTTCGCGCAGCGGAGGCAACACAATAGAAAATCCGGACAGACGGTAAAACAGATCAAGCCGGAAATGCCCTTCCTCAGACTCCTTTTGCAGGTCGCGGTTGGTAGCTGCAATAAGCCGCACGTTTATTTTGGTGGTTTTGGTTTCGCCAATTTTAATAAAAGTACCATTTTCCAATACGCGCAGTAATTTAGCTTGCAGATCATGACTCATTTCTCCTAATTCATCTAAAAAAATTGTTCCACCGCTGGCCTCTTCGAATAATCCTTTTTTATCTTTAACGGCTCCGGTAAAAGCCCCAGCCTTATAACCAAACAGTTCACTTTCCAATAATTCTTTACTAAAAGCGCTGCAGTTAACCGCTACAAAGGGTTTATCTTTTCTTAAGCTCTCATAATGTATAGCCTCGGCAAATACTTCTTTACCCGTGCCCGTTTCTCCCAGCAGTAAAACAGTGGCGTCAGTTTTAGCTACTTTTCTTGCCAGTTCAACAGCTTCCAGAATAGCGGGCGATCGTCCTAAAACAATAGGGAAACCGTGCTGTGCTTCTACCTGATCCTGCAGCTCACTTACCTGGTATTGTAAGTTGGCCTTTTGTATAGCTTTGCTTACCATGGGTATGATCTTATCATTATCATCGCCCTTGGTGAGGTAATCAAAAGCCCCGTTCTTGATGGCCAGAACCCCATCGCTGATCGAGCCGAAAGCGGTAAGATTGATCACTTCTATATAAGGTTTGATCTTTTTGATCTTATTGACCAGATCTACCCCATTGGCGTCGGGTAACTTCACATCACTCAGCACAACCATAATTTCCTCACGCTCAACTATGCGTATGCCTGCTTTGGCATTTGCCGCCTGTACTACATGATACCCTTCCAGACTTAGTATACGGGCTAGTAATTCGCTGAGCTTAACCTCATCATCAATTATTAATATGTTTGATTTCATTTCTGTACTTGTTTGGATTGTTGATCAACATCAGCGGCAGGGTTTCTAATAGCCTGACGTAGGTGTTGATCCCTTTTTTGATCTCTTCGAGATAAATAAACTCATCGGAAGAGTGAGACCTGGCAGAATCACCAGGACCTATTTTTACTGATGGGATAGTTAACCAGGCCTGGTCTGAGGTGGTAGGTGAGCTATAGGTTTTGCATCCTATAGCAATACCGGCCCTCACAATAGGATGATCAATCGGAACTGAAGATGCCCCCAATGATCCCGGGCGAACAGTGATCTGGCAGGATACATTCTTTTTGATAGTATCCAGGATCTGCTGTTGGGTGTAAGTATCATCATTACGGATATCGACCGTAAACTCACATAAAGCGGGTACAATATTGTGCTGTAATCCGGATTTGATGATGGTAATGGTCATTTTTACCGGTGGTAACCCGCTAAACTGTTGCGGAAACTGGTAATTTCTGAACCAATCCAGATCTTTCAGGCTTTTGTGAATGGCGTTATCACCTTCTTCCCTTGCGGCGTGACCCGAGCGGCCGTTGCTGATGCAATCGATCACCAGGTTTCCCTTTTCGGCAACCGCCATTTGCAATAAAGTGGGCTCGCCTACTATGGCCAGCTCCAGTTTACCCAATAATGGCAACACTGATTTAATTCCGTTTTGACCGGAGTTTTCTTCCTCGGCAGTTGCTGCCAGGCACAGGTTAAAACCCAGGCCCTGGTAACAGTAGAAGTGCAGAAAGGTAGCGATGAGTGATACCAGGCACCCTCCGGCATCATTACTACCCAGGCCATATAATTTCCCTGATGATATTTCTGGGCAAAATGGGTCATTGGTATAACCTTCATTAGGCCTAACCGTATCTAAATGGGAATTGAGCAGGATGGTAGGTTTAGCGCTGTCATAGTATTTATTATAGCACCAAACGTTATTACCTTTTCTTTTTACTTTGATGGAGTAACCAGCCAGATATCGCTGTACAATATCAGCCACCACACCCTCATTACCACTAAATGAAGGCGTTTTAATTAATTGTTGCAGCAAACTTACCGACTCACTAAAAAGCTGTGTGTTCATAGGCAGGCCTGTCCATAACGGAGAAACATCTGCCCGTTCATTCAAATCTTTTATCATAACCATAAATAATTAGTTTAACTGTGGATCAAACAACATGGCGGTGCACAAGCAATTGCACCTGTTTTTACTTTGCAGTACATGGTAGTTAACACAACTTTTACAAGCGTCCCAAAACTTGGTTTCCTGCGCAACCTCGGTATAGGTTACGGGCTCAAAACCCAGTTTGGTATTCATTTTCATAATGGCCAAACCCGAAGTGATGCTGAACACCTTTGCAGATGGGTATTTGGTTCGGGACAGTTCAAATATTTGTGTTTTAATTTGGGAGGCTACACCCTGGTTACGGTGTTTGGGAGATACAATAAGTCCGCTGTTCGAGACAAATTTTTCATTGTCCCAGGTTTCTATATAGGAGAAACCAACCCATTCGCCGTTTTCGGTGATGGCAACTATCGCTTTGCCTTCATCAATTTTTTCTATGATAGAGGCCGCTGATCTTTTGGATATTCCCGAGCCTCTTGCTATTGCGGAACTTTCCATTTCATGGATAATCTGGTCGGCAAAGACCACGTCAGACGGAATGGCTGACCTTATAATAATTCGTTCATCTTCCATTTCTTTTTTTAGTTTATTTCAGTTACAAGCATGGATTATTTTTATAACTGTATATATCCTATTGCCAAAAGAATGCCCATTACATGGGTCTATGCGTATTTATGTGTTTAGCTCATTTAAACGCTGATTTTATTTTACAACCCTATGCCAGGGCATAAAAAAAGCCTATCAAAATGAAAGGCTTTTTTTTTCAATTTAAGCAGTTTTGAGATCATTGTACTGGATGGTGGTGTACGGTGTTACCTGTGTAATGTTCCAGGTAACCATCTTCATTTACTGCAAATTTGCTTGTTCCGGTAGCGTATGTTGATTTTTTTCTTTTGGGGCCAGCTAAGGGAATAATGATAACCGCCAATAAGGCCACTATTTTTAGTAGGATATAAATTGATGCCATGATATAAATATTTGATTATTAATAAATCAGGGCACACAAACCAATAACATGCCATAAAATGCCTGTTGCCACAAATCGGGCTTAAAACAGGATAGGGCAATAAAATAGTTGTATTTAAAAAAACAGAGAAGAATTTTAACTATCATTTTGAAAAGGAAGCATTATCAAAATGATATATAACCATATAAAATTTATCAATCTGGATACCCATCCCCGAAATGTATAAGTGATGAGTAGAAAAGTATAAATGAGCCAGCGCCTTTCGCCCCACCTTTGCTTCAGCAATTAAATATAAAAAGCAATGAAAAAGACAGTATTAATAACCGGCGCTTCATCAGGTTTTGGAAAAGAGGCCGTTAAATTATTTCATAAAAACAACTGGAACGTGATCGCTACCATGCGTTCGCCAGAAAAAGAAACAGAATTATCGGCACTTGATCAGGTTTTGTTAACCAGGTTAGATGTAACCGATAAAGCCAGCATACAAAACGCTGTAAAAGCGGGCATTGAAAAGTTTGGCCAAATTGATGTATTGGTGAACAACGCGGGTTATGGTTCATTTGGCGCGTTAGAAGCCGCTACCGAAGCCGAGATCAAACGACAGTTCGACGTTAATTTCTTTGGGCTGATCGAAGTGACACAAGCCTTAATACCGGTTATGCGTCAACAAAGATCGGGTGTTATCATCAATGTTTCTTCTATAGGCGGCAAGGTTACCTTCCCATTCTCGTCACTTTACCATGCTACTAAATTCGCAGTAGAAGGTTTAACAGAATCTATACAATACGAACTCAACCCACTGGGTATCCACTTAAAAATTGTTGAACCAGGTGGCTATAAAACCGAGTTTGCAGGCCGCTCGATATCCATCTACGGCGTTGGCGAATCAGGTGATTACCAGGCTCCCTTTGATAAATTTATCAGCGCGGTAGAGCAATGGCCAATGTCTGAAAATATTGGCGAAGTAGCCGATGCCATTTATGAGGCGGCCACCGATGGTACCGAAAAATTGCGTTACCCCGTAGGTCATGACGCTGGGCCAATAATTGAGGCAAGGCACCAGATGGATGATGTGGATTTCAAAAAAATGATATTAGGCCAAATGGGCATTTAAATATCATTGGCTAGGCGGAGGGAGCAAAGATTTTTGGAGTAAGGAGCAAGGATAAGGCGAAAAAAGTCTTTATTCTTTGTTCCAAAAATCCTTGTTCCCTAACCTGCTCAGCCTTCCTTTTTTATAGTAACTTTATCTTATCAATAAAAAAATGCCTGATAAATACATTGACCTCAAATCCATTAGCGATCTGCACCGGATGGTACAATACGCCCCACCCAGGCATCCCCTGGTGAGTGTGATTGACCATTGCGACTTTTATAAAAGCTATCGTCCTAAAGCAGATGTATTTTACCGCTTCGGGTTTTATATTATTTCGTGTAAAAAGTTCGACGGATTGTTAAAATACGGCAAGGGGCATTATGATTTTAATGAAGGCTCCTTGATGTTTACTGCTCCCGACCAGGTTATTGGGCCCGGACCCGATGTTGAAGTGGAAGAAGGCTGGGCACTGTTCATCCATCCCGACCTGATCCATGGTACAGACCTGGGCAAGAAGATACACCAGTATTCCTTTTTTAATTACGAGATAAATGAGGCGCTGCACATTTCGGAAGAGGAAAAACAGATCATTAAAGATTGTGTGGCCAAGATCGAAAAGGAGTACGCGCAAAACATCGACAAGCATTCGCAGGGTCTCATCGTAAGCAATATTGAATTGTTGTTGAATTATTGCAACCGGTTTTATGACCGCCAGTTTTACACCCGGGCAAAAGTTAATTCGGATGTGGTACAGCAGTTTGAGAAATTATTAAAAGATTATTTTTCGCAAAACAACCTCATAGAAACAGGTCTGCCAAACGTGGGTTATTTTGCTTCCAGGCTCAACCTGTCGCCCAACTATCTATCTGATCTGTTGGGTAAATTCACCGGTAAAACCACACAGGAGCATATCCACCTGGAACTGATAGATAAAGCGAAAACCATGCTATGGGGCACCAATCAGTCTATCAGCGAAATTGCCTACGGATTGGGCTTTGAGCACCCATCGCACTTCACTAAAATATTTAAAACAAAGACGGGTAAATCGCCCAGCGAGTACCGGTTGATGAATTAGAGGCTGAACAGACAAACCATTGTACTAAAACATGGTTTACACTTTTTATGGTTTACAAATATGCAATTATCTTAAAATCAATTACTTAATATATTTACACCCTAAAAAAACGGTTTACAGTGTAAACCATAAATATATGGAATTTCCCCACAGTCGCTCAGCCTCTGGCCGTCATTGAAAAACAGATAACGCTGTACTTGCAGGCCTCCGGCATGCGGATAATCGTCACCCGGCTGGAGCCAAGCGACTACAAAATTGATGATCAATAAAGCTGTATACCCTTTTCCCGATAATCATCCAGCACGGCGCTATCCGGATCAAGATCGGTGATCAGGTAATCAACCTTCGCCAGCGGACAAACGTTCATGCGTTGTACGGAGTTTAACTTTTCAGATATACACATGATCACCAGGCGGTTGGAGGCATTGATCATCGCCTTTTTCAGATGGACGATATTCAGGTCGGAATCCGTTACGCCATCCGCTATCGAAATACCATTGGTGCCTAAAAAACAAATATCAAACTTAATCTCATGCAGATAATTCACCACCTGCGAACCCACGCAAACCTGTGAATCTTTGGAAAACTCCCCACCAATCAATATCACCGTAACCAGGGGATGATCGGCCAGTTGCAGCGCCACCAGCGGACTGATGGTAAACACCGTAACCGCCAGGTTTTGCGGCAGGGCCTGCATCATTTCCAATACGGTGGTACCGCCGCCGGTTAACACCATCATCCCGCTTTTAATAAGACCAATAGCTTTACGGGCAATAGCCTTTTTGGCATCAACCGCATAAATATCGGTATGTTGAAAAGGGTAGTGGAATGATTTGGACAGGGCGCCGCCATGCACTTTAACAATCTGCCGGGAATCGTCCAACTCCATCAAATCGCGCCGTATGGTGTCTTCGGATACATTCAGCGCTGTGGCCAGGTCAGCCGATAATACTTTGTTGTGCAGGTTTATTTGTTTGATGATAAATGCGTGGCGTTCCTTTTTAAGCATATACAAATGTAGTTTTTTGTAACAATCCTGAATCAGGTGTATTTATAGCGCTATAAACATGCGGTTATTTGCAACTTATAAAATAAAATCAGATAAATAGCGCATAATTAAAAATAAATTATACATATATTTAGCACAGACTTTATTACTATGCGGTTTTATGCAGGATTCACCGCC
>Ga0207671_10003145_pt1 | contig 16751 bp, 19 predicted proteins | sample KBSC24metaG_FD_184352 | JGI IMG/M metagenome (GOLD analysis project Ga0207671, IMG submission 184352) | Corn rhizosphere microbial communities from Kellogg Biological Station, Michigan, USA - KBS C2-4 metaG (SPAdes) (version 2) | ecosystem: Host-associated > Plants > Roots > Rhizosphere > Soil... | reverse complement strand
CTCCCAGGGGAGCCAGCCGCGCGGAGCGCGTCTGTTCGACCGGTGCGCTATCGCGCACCCCTTACACCTTCTGCTTGCATGCGGGCCCTTACTGCATGCGGCCGATCGTTCGCGCTTCGCGCGTTCTGCGGTCTTTCAGGCCGCTGATCTGCGGATTCTTATTCAGGTGCTTACTCAGGTGATGTTTCGTGACGAGTATGTGCGTGCTGATCATGGTTCGGGAGGCTTACCCCTTACGGCGAGTGGTGATCTGTGATCATGGGTCCGGCCGGTGATTGGTTTAGTAACTCTCCGTGATGGCTTGGGCTTCGTTCCAAGTCCATCGGAGCCTCCCGAAAGTCTGACCCCTGAAATCCGGCTTAGAAGTCCATCGTGTCCATCGATCCCCAGGTCAGAGGCCAAAAACCAAGTCCATCGCTGGCGGAGCAAGTCCATCGATGCCCAGGTCACGGATGGTGCCCAAGTCCATCGGCAAGTCCATCGGAGCCGGTCCGGCGGGCTCCCCGGCCCCCCCGGGCCCGGTCCGGCGGGCTCTCCGAGCCGGATTGGTCTAGTTACTCAGACCCCGATTTTCGTGACTCTCTGTATAACTCAACCCACTGTGTAAGGGGCGCATGGGAATCGGGCCGGGGAAGCTGTGTGTAATGGGCACTGATCGTAGAGGAAAACACCAGGTCAGACAGGGTGTGAGGTTCTGCCGGCGGAACCGCGGGCTTTCCATCCGCCCAGGTCACGGCTTTGACCCTCCGGGAGCCCGTCCCCTTACTCGTCTCCGGCCCCGGCTCCCCCGGCCGGGCCGCGCGTGGTCCTGCTCCGCGCTCACCAGCTCCCCGGCGGAGGCCTCCGTCCGGCGCCCCTCCGGCGGCCGGAGAGCCACGCTCCCGGATCGGCAGCTCCGGCCCGGCTCCCACTGTCCCGGCCCCGGTGTTCGTTCGGGAATCCGGCCCCTGAGCTGCGCCGGACCGATCCGTCAGTGACCGCCTGGCGGACGCGCACCCCGGCCCCGGGCCCGGCGGAGCAGGCGGCCCCGGCGCGGCCCGCAGAGCCACGGAGAGCCACCGGCAGGAACGGCCCGGGTCGGTAGGCGGCCGGATCGGCCGGGGCCGTCAGAACACGTCTACGGCCCGGCCCTACGTCATCTGATGACGTAAGACCGGGCCGCTACGTCATCCCGGGTGGAGCAGGCCGGGGTGACGGGCCTCCGGGGGACTACGGGCACATGTCCGTATCCCCGTACTCACACATGCTCGGGGCAAGGCAGTCCGCGCACGGCCGCCAGGTCCGCTTCCCGGCCGCCTCCGGGAGGGTTGCGGCCAATAGGAGGAGTGCGGACTCCAGAGAGATCAGCGCGTCATCGGCATCGAACGCCAGGCTTGACGCCAGAGCCCCGGCCTGCCCGGGGAGCGGCATCGCAGGGAACCGCGCCCCATGGAAAGCCTCCGAGTCCCCCGCGAACTCACGGGCGTACTCGTGGAGACTCCCCGCGTATGCGGCGGCCGTCCCCTCCCGATCGGGGAGCCGGGTCTCCCGGGCACCCCATGCCAGGCTCAGCAGGATGCCCGCGCGAGTCTCCGGAGCTGCACCGGCCCACCGGTCGAGTAGGCCTCCGTACCCGGCGGCCCGGCCCGGGTCCCGGGGAAATCGGCCGGCCGCCTCCCTGAGACTGAGCAGGACATCAGGGATCTGCATAGCCACCCCGAGCGGATTCCCTCCGGCCGCCATCCGGTCGAACGCGCCCCCGGTCACTTGTGCGGGCAGTGGTCGAGAACCAGGTAGCTGTGACCGTAGTCCCCGGTCAAGCTGATCTCCCGCGCGAGGTATTCGACCTCGTTCCCACCCTCGAACTCGACCACGAACCCGCCCGTGTCTCCGTAGACCGTGGTCACCTCCCCTTTCTGCTTCGACTCCGTGGCGGTCACGGTGTCTCCGACGTGCACGGCCTCCGGGTCGTAAACGTCCGTCATGGGCTCTGTCCTCTCCTGTGATCTGATCGACTACGGCGGCCGGGGTCAGATTGGATGACCCCGGCCGCCGCTACTGGCTACCAGTCGAGCGCCGGTCCCTCGTAGTCCTCCATGGCGCGCTCGCTGGCCGCGTCCGATGCCTCCCCGCCCCGGTAGGACGGGAGCCCGGACCCATCGGGGGAGGACGGCATGTAGCAAGTGCAGATGCCACCCTCGTAATTGATCTTGTCGCAGTCCTCGTCATGATCCGTGTAACTCATCCTGGTTCCTCTCGGTTGGTTGCCTATCGTGCCGGTCGGGTCTGACTGGCGCGGGTTCCTACAGCTCGTCCAGGGAGAACGTGGTTACCTCGCCGAACTCCCACTCTCCGCCGGACATGTAGTTCTCTCCCACGTACTCGTTCAGCAACTCTTCCGCCGCCTCATCGTTCCCGGCGTTGAGCTGGTCGAGAATGGCGGCCGTCTGGTCCGGGGTGAGGGTGATCCCGGTCCCGGAGTTCGCCTTACTCAGGTCCCGCTTATTCAGGTACCGGCGGCCGGGCCCGGCCTCCACCTTCCCCTTGATCTGCACACCGTTCCGCCGCATGCCCTTCTGAGCGGCCACCCGGAGCCGGACCGCCTTAGTGGCCGGCGCGGGCCGGGCGTTCCGGGTGGCGCCTTCCCGCTCCGCCTTGACCCAACGCTGCACCGTCCGCTGAGTCACCCCGAGATCCGCCGCCGCCGCTTTGGTGCCTCCGAGCTTCCCCACCAGATCGGCCACGGAGCCGAGCCCACCCCGCTTCTCAGCGGCCTGCCGGAGCGCGTCTTGGATGTTCACGAGAGGTTCCCCTTCCGGATGGTCTCAACGATCTGACTCGGGGCCGCCTTAGTGCCCCGCCGGTCCATCAGAGCCAGCACGTCCGCCGGGTCCGAGGTGGCAACGTGCTTGAACTGGCCGAGCGCATAGGGGTCGATACGGAGCCGGGTACCGGCCACCAGAGCCGCCGGGTCCGGGTCATCCGTGAGGTACACCACGGCGTCCCGGTGGACCGCCACCGGGGCGTGTCCGGTCGCCGCGTGGATCTGCCGGAGCTTCCGGGAGAGGTTCGCCTCCGACTGCCCGATGACGTGATGACGCCAGTGCGGGTAGTAGAACTCACTGCCCCGGTAGTCCATCGATGCGAACGCGGCCACCCCGGCGGAGTACTCGACTTTCAGCTGAGCCAGCAACGCGGCATAGGCCGGGTCATCCATGTTCCGGTGGCACAGCTCCCGAGCCGCCCGGTAAGCGCGCTGCGCCTTGTCGAAGTACCGGGACCTCTCGTCATAGATCTGAGCCTCAACCGGGCTCACGTCCTGGCCCAGCTCCACCAGCTCCGCCACCTTCGGAGTGGGGAGCCACATCGGCCCCTTGCCCGCCAGCGGGGACACCTGGGGGAACCGCCAGTCAAGCTCCGGCACTTCGACCCGCCAGTAACCCGGCTTGGACGGGTCGAACTCCACCGGCTCCCGGATGATGCGGGCCGAACCGATGCCCACCTCAACGTTCGACATGGTGCCGAGGAACTGACCGTTCGCGTCGATCGCCACGGCGTAGGGCATCGCCCGTTCCTCAGCGGTCGGCTTCCGGGTCCACGAGATCCCGTCCACATGGCAGTTGTCGAACGCCGGAGCCTCCCGCCGCGCGTAGGTGTCCGCGCCCCGGGGCCCCTCGACCTTCTCGACCCGCTTCGCGGTGCCGCCGGTCCGGGTCACCTTCAAAGCCTCATGGAACGTCACGCCACTGGACACGGTGAACGGCGTCGGAAGGTGCTGCGCATGGAGCCCGAGCCGCCGGGCCAGCTCCGGCGCGGACACGTCCCCGTCCGCCACCCCGGCCACGATCGGGGCGTTCCGGTCATCAATCCACCCGGCCACGGCCACCCGAACCCACCGCTTACCGGCCCCGGCCTCCCGGCTCAGGGTCATCACGGACCGCAGCTCACGGACCGCCCACCCGGCCGCGCGCACCAGCTCCAGAGCCGCATGGTCCCGGGCCGCGTCCGAACCTCGCGTCGGCTCCGCCACCGGCAGACCCGCCACCAGCGCGGCGGCCGGGGTGAGCCACAACTGACCCATGTTGTCTCCCGCGAACCCCTGGTGAGTGCCCAGGTTCGCTCCGGCCGCCCACTCCACGGCCTCCGCCAGGGAGCTGAACGGCCCGGCCGCCTCCGAGGTGCCGTCCGGGTAGTAGACGGTCCCCTCGTCATCGACCACAGCCAGGGGCGCGCGGTAGTGGACCCGGGCCGCGCCGGAGCCGTCGGCCGGGGTCCGCCGGGAGCGGGAGCCGCCCCGCCGTCCGGCCGGAGCTGCCGGAGCCGTCTCGACCCGGGCCGCCGGGATCGCGGCCACGGCCGCCGGAGAATCGGCCGGCGCCGTCCCGGCCGGTCCGTCCGTCCCCGCTTCGCTGCGCACCTCGCTCTGCATGGCACCGGCCAGAGCCGGGACCCGGGCCGGAGTCTCCTCCTGCTCCACCTCGCACGCACGGGCCACCATGGCGGAAATCGCCTCATCGGTGAACCCGAACGAGGGGTCCCCGGCGTAGGACTCCACCAGCTCCGCCAGGGTCTCCAGATCCCCGGACTCGGAGGCGGCCCGCATGGCGGCCGGAACGTCCAGGGCGGGCCCGTCCAGGGCCGTGAGGTCGATTGGGGCGCCGTAGTCCCGGCTCGGGGTGATGGCGCTCTCGGAGGCCTCCCCGGCCAGAGCATCGGCGCTGATCTCCCAGACGGACGGCCGGGAGCCGTTGCCCAGGGTGCGCAGGACAGTGGCGTTCCGGTTCCGCTCCCCGGCCCGCCGCGCCTGGCCGTCCGCCGCGAGGGACTGAGCCAGCGCTTTCTGTCCGCCGGAGAATGTCCCGCCGGACCGCTTCACCATGTCTTGGACGGCTCCGGCCGTGACAGTCGGGAGCATCCACAGATTCCCGGACGGGGCCTGTCCCCGGTCATCCACGTACCCGGCCAGGGTCCGACGCGGCTCCGCTCCGAAGGCGTCGATCTTCCATCCCGCGTGATACCGGGCGTCAACCGGAGGCGTCCCCGGCTTGTCCGCAGAGGAGATCACCACGGCACCGGAGGCGATTCCCTCCGAGATCAGCTCCATAGCCCGGGAGGCGCGGGAGCCGGAGCCGATGACCGCGAGGTGACCGCGCCACGTTTCCAACAGAGCCGTTTTGACCACATCCCAGTGGCGTCGGGCGTCCCTGGTGGTCATGCCGTGCTTCACCATGACCAGAAGCGCGATGTACCCGGCCGCCGCCAGCTCCGCCATAGCGTCCGCGCCCCGGTCCACCGGGCCGGGAACGTCCCCGGCAGCGAACAGAGGCCGCAGCGCCGTGCGCGCCGCCGCCAGGCGCGCACGGTATCCGGCCAGATCCCCGGCCAGCTCCCGCACGATCCCGCCCCCGAGTCCGCTGCGGATGACCCGATCGGCCGAGCCGGTCATGTCCCGCAGCGTGGCCCGGCGCACATCCCCGGAGCCCACCAGGATGTTGATCGCCCGGTTCTCCGCCGACTGCTCCGCGTCCAGCGGCTCCCCGTTCCCGACGGCCGCGCACCGGGCAGGCTTCGACTCGCGCGTCTTGCCGTTGCGCTGCGCCATCGTCCGGGACTTCTGATCAGCCATGCGCCGGATCAGCCGAGACTGCCACTGTGAACGCCGTTCCTCGCTTTCCGTCGGGTCCAAGTCGTCCCAGTCGATCGCCAGATCCCGAGCGCGGAACGTCAGGTCTTCCATGGCGGAGGCGGACACCCCGCCGTTGTCCGGGTTCCCGCACTTGAACGGCAGGGTGTTGTACCGCAGCGCCGGAGCGAACACGTTCGCGGTAGCGGCTTGAGCACCGGACTTCCCGCCGCCGGAGTTCCCGGACACCCACACCGTGGGCACGCTCGCTGATTCGGCGGAGGGGTCCGCCATGTCCCGATAGACCCCGAACACGGCACGGAGCCGGGCAAGGATCTGCGGAACCAGAATCCGGGCGTCCGCCGCCTCCCCGAGCAGGGACGCCACGCACTCGAAAGCGTCCACCAGCTCCGCCCCGGCCGGGGCGGAGTCCGGGGCGTATCCACGGAGCCGGTCATCCACCCGGACCACGGCCTCCGGGACGAATCCGTTCGCGTCGATCACCGGGCCGCCGGTCACGAAAAACGGCGTCCCGTCGGGCCGGGCGTGCCACCCGGTCACGGTGTAGAACACCTCAGAGGCCGGGCCGTAGCACTCGGACAGTTCGTTCGCGGCCCGGAACAGTTCACCCATCTTGGAATCGCTGACGGCCCCGGCTCCGAGCATCGCGCGGCGGCCGGAGAGCTTGAGGTGACGCCCCTTCATCAGCTCCGAAGCAGGCATGTCCCGGAAGGTCCGGGAGTCAGTCCCCCCGTCGGGAGTACCCCAGGTCACCTCAACGTCCGAAGACGCTTCTTCCGCCTCCGCAGCGGACTCGGAGCGGTCCGGGAAATCCGGGTCCGGCGCCGGCCGCCGGTCCGCCGTGAACCGGGTGGCGGACCCGATCAGCAGGGTCCATTCCCGCTGGGCCGGGGTGTCTCCGGCCCCCGGACGCTGTTCCAGCTTGTACGTGCTCACGCCGTCAGTGCCGAATCCCTTGCGCGTCACCCAGGACTCGCGCCGCACGCCCTCCGGGGGCTCCACGTTTGCGCTCACCGGGCACCCCGCAGAGCGCTGATCAGGTTCTCCTCAGCGGCCGGGCAGTCATGCCCGTGGGGGATCGTCTGGACAATCAGGCCGGGCCGGAGCAGGCCGAGCGGGGAACGGGCACCGCACGGGCACCGGCCCTCCGTGGCGAGCAACCGGCGTCGGACGATTCCCTCCCGGACGGCCGGGGGGTCGGATTCGCGGATCGCGTCCCCGACGTAGAGAGCGCGGCTCCCGTCCGGGAGCGTGTAGGGGAACATTTCGATACCGCGCGGAGCCGTCCGGGGATAGGTCGACTTGGTGTGACGCATCTTGCGCTTACGGGCACCCATGGCGGGTGGTCCTCTCCGGGCCACCTCCCTTACCATGGGTAAGAGCAAGTAACCCTGTAGCTGGGTTGATCGCGTGGCGTCGGAGTTCTCAGAGCGGCCAACTCTGGGAAGCACCCTCCGGCGCCTCTGCGTTTTTAGGGGGTCATGCGGCCGGCCGAGGTGATCCGCCGGACCGGGGGAGCAGTGCAGTGGACGGCCGTCCGAAAGTCGGAACGGCTCGGGGCCCGCGAGGTACGGGCCGCCGGAATCGGGATGGTCGGGGCGATCATTTCGACGCGGGGCGCTGCGCTGACGGGCCACCCCGCCGTGCGCATGATTACGCCCCTGAAAAGAACCAGGAACAGCGTGCGGATGCGCCCCGGGTAGCGGCGCACATGGAGCCGGTATCCGCCGAACTTCCATACGACGCGGGCCGTCTCGTCATCCCACTGAATGACGGTCCGGAAGTCGCGGATGTTCGGGGCCGAGGTCACTTCAAGCCCTTCAAGGGGATCGTGAGCCCGGCCGGACTCATGGTGACACCGGAGCCCCGGAGATTCTTGATCACGGTTACCAGGGCCACGCCGACGGCAACCGCAAGAGCGGCGGATGCCAGGATGAGCAGTGCCTCATCCCGAGTGACCAGGTAACGCCCGTTCGGGCCGCGAGTCTCGGCCGGGACGATGATGGACCGCTTGACCGCGTAGTCCTGCATCCCCCGCTTTAGACCAACGGCGTCCCCCACGTCTCGCAGGGGGATGAGATCGTCGTCACCGAACGCGGCAAGCGTCTCGGCGATATCATCCACAGTTCCAAGCATGGCTAGGATCTTTCCACGTTCGAGCGCTGAGCACAATCTCAATACCCGAACGGCCCCCGAACGGGTGACCGCCGGGGCAGTCAGAGGACTGACCACCCCGGCGGATACGGCTCCACGGCCTCCCACGGCTCCCCTCCCGGCCTAGAACAAGGCGTCCGGCACCGGCGCCTGCTCCCGGCGCTTCCGCTTCGCTCTGGCCGCGTCCTTGGCCGTGACCGCCGTGGAGCAGGTCCCACACATCACGGTGGAGTCCGCGCCGGAGCCGATGACGTACAGCGGGTAAGCACCGAGATCCCCTCCGAGGTGCGGGCATCGGCCGTCAGCGTCCGCGTGCCGGTCGCCGCACTGCCCGGCGCACTGGCATTGAGACCCGGCCGCCAGGACCGCGCTCTCCCATGCCTGGCTCGCCCATATCGGCCTAGACATGGCAGGCCTCCGGCGGGCCGGGGAGCGTGCCACGGCCCGGGTTATGCCCTGGGCGCATATCGGGTTCCTGGCGTCGAGACTCCGGGAGCTTCGACAGGGCCACGTCCGGCCCGGCCACCAGATCCCACACCGCGATTCCGTAGTGAGCGGCCACCTTGTCCAAGTCGGACAAGCTCCACTCGTGCCGGCCGGACTGCTTCCGGCTGATCTGCCCCTGACTGAGTCGGAGCCCGGAGGCAAGCTGGGCTTGCGTCTCCCCGGTGGCGTACATCAGCGCGGTGATGGTGGCGCGGAACCTCTGCGGAGTGGTCACCGCGGTTCCCCCGTCCACGCGCTCCCGATCGCCACCCGGATGTACTCCGGCAGGGTGGGGAACCGGTCCAGGATCGCCCACCATGCCCCGTCCCTGATCGCCCCGAGCGCACCGACGGCCGCCGGAACGTCTCCGCGCTCCAGAGCGGCCAAGCCGGTTTCCAACAGGGCGGCCCCGTCCAAGCCGATCTCCGGCCGCGCCTGGCCACCCATCAGGCGGCCCGCCCCGAGTGCAGCTCCCGGAGGACGGCCCGCAGAGCGTTGAGGTCCGGCTCCGGCTCCGGCTCGGGGACCACGAACGCGCGCACGGTCATGTGCTCCGGGTACTGGACCGGCGCCGGGATCGGGGCCGGGACCGGCCGGGCCCGCATCGTGGCCACGGTGATGATTCCGGCCGTGGCCGGGATCAGGGCCCACGGCAGGCCGGAGCCACCAACGATGACCCCGGCCGCCGGCAGAGGTGCCGTCAGCGCCATCACGGCCAGGGACACGCGGCGCACGCGCTCCCGTTTGGTGTAAGAGTTCATGTCAGATCCCCTCCTGTGGGATCGAGGGGCGGCCGGGGGACTTTGACCCGTCCCCGGCCGTCCCGGTTGAAAGCGGGCTAGCTGCCCATGGGGATCGGCCCACGTTGCGAGTGGACCGGTCCCCACGGTCATCTAGAACGGCTTCTCAGCGTCGGAACCGTTGCCCCACCCGGAGCTGTCCCCGGCACCCCACCCGGAGCCGCCACCGTTGCCGTTGCCCGGACCCCAGGGGTCCTCCGGCATCGGGGCACCGTCCCGCTTCGCCCGGGTCACCTTGGCCGTGGCCCAGGTGAGATCCGGCCCGATCGCGTCGGCCGTGATCTCCCAGGAAGTCCCCTTCTCGCCGGACTTCTCGTTCACCCAATCCCGGGCCGCCAGGGAGCCCACCACGATGACCCGCTGGCCCCGGGCCAGGGTCTCCGCCGCGTTCTCCCCGAGCGCACGCCAGGCGTTCACCCGGTACCAAGTCGCCGCGCCGTCCACCCACTTGTTCGTGGTCTTGTCGAACCGGCGCGGGGTGACCGCGACGGAGAACGTGGCCACGGCCGCGCCGCTCGGAGTGAAGCGGAGTTCGGGGTCCTGGCCCACGTTCCCCACGATCGTGATCTGAGTGCCGTTGATCATCTGTCTTGCCCTTTCTCGATACCGGCTCCGCTGGCCGGATTCGGCAGGCGACGGCCCCGTTTCCGTCGTCTGCCGGACCCGATCAGAGGTCGGACTCTCCCGGGTTCGCGCGCCGGTACGTGACCACTCCCCGGCCGTCCACGTACACGTGCACGTAGGTGGGGATGCCGGTCCCGTCCGACCCGAACGGCCAGGTGACCTCAACCGACGCCCCGGCCGCGCGGTGAACGGTCACCAGGGCGGTAATGTCGTCCACCCGGACGAATGTCTCGGACGGCTCGGAGGCCGTGGCCGTGTCCGTGTCCGTCTCGCCGAACGTCTCGGCCGTAACCGCCCACACGATGCCCCGGGAGCCCGTCTCCGTGGCTGTGGTGACCTCCGTGGCGGGAGCCTCCGGCGCGCACGCTTCCGGGTCGTGTTCGTGTACGGAGCTACAGGCCACCGGGAATCCGGGGCCCGTCTCGATTTCCTCATCGGCGGTCGGGTCCGACACCAGGAACGCGGAGAGATCCGCCCGGCCCGCAGCATCGAGCAGGGTCGAAGCGCAGCCGCGCAGCGCGTTCACGATCTCGGCGTGCGTCCGCTCGGGAGCCTGGCTCCACTCCAGAGGGGAGCGCACTCCCAGGAACGCCGCAAAGGTCCGGACCAGATCGGCGGAGTTGACGCCGTTCCGGTCCCCCCGGGTGTCGTCCGGGTCCCCGCAGATCACGGCGTTGAAGGCGCCATAGAGGGTCACGGGCTCCCCCTCGAACGCGGAGGCCGCTTCGTTCAACAAATCCGCCATGGTGCGCTGACGGTTGACCGACCCGGAGGCCTGCCCCGTGGCCCGCTGGTCACGCATCCACGAGAGCCGGTAGGCCTCCGCCTCCGCCGGGGTGCCGAACGGCCCGGCCACGCTCAGCACGTCACTGATCTGCCTGCTGCTCAGCGCTCGATCGCTGGCGGCCTCTGCCGACGGCTCCCGCATCGGGAGGCTAATCAGCGGGCCGTCCGGGTGGGCAGGGCTCCGGTAGATCACGGCCCAGTAGTACGGGGTGAGGTCAGTCATGCTGTGAGTCCTCTCTAGAGAAGATCGGAGGCTGATTGAGACAATGGCACTAGTAACAGCATAGTCCGAACCATAGACAGTGCATAGAGCAAACCCTAGAGTGAGTGGAGACAACGTGAACGCCGTACCGGAAGGGCCCGACATGACCAGGATTGACGCTCTCCTCACTCGCACTCGGGGAGGTGACCAGGACGACCCGCTCCCGCCGCCGGAGGACCGGAAGCGGCTCCGGCGCGCATGGAAGCTGACTCAGAAGGAAGTGGCCACGGCCATCGGGGTCACCGCCGGAAACGTCGGAGGGTGGGAGGCCGGACGGTGGGAGCCGACCGGCGCTCACCGGGTCGAGTACGCCTACCTGCTCCGCAGCATCGCCGAACGGCTCGGGGAGCCGACTGATTGGAAGGGAAGCTCTGATGACCACGCATGACGTGTCGAAGTTCCTGCACAACTACTCAACCGACGCGATCACCGTTGCGTCCGCCCTGGTCGCGGCCGTCATCGTGGCCCGTATCGCAAAGTCGATCCGTCGGAACCTGGCCGGCCGGACTCCGGCTGTGACCAGGAACGCGGCCACCCCGCTGTTCGCCCTGGCGTCCGTCATCGGTACGGCGCTCAGCACTAACACGAGCTGGCGGTTCTTCCGCACGAATCTCGGGTTCCCCGTCACCACACTTGTGGACCGCATCGAGCTGATCGGCATGTTCTCCGGGCTCGAAGTGGCGCTAGTCGCGTGCGCGTTCGGGGCCCGCCAGAACCTCCAGAACCCTGACAAGCGCAAGCCGGGCGCTCCGGGCGTTGTGGTCTGGGTGCTCTCCGCGTTCGCTGCGGTGCCCGCATACAAGGTGGGCGGGAACTTCTACGCCGGTACGTGGCGAACGATTCTCGGCCCCGTCCTGGCCGTCTTCGCGTTCCACATGGCGCTCGGGATGGAGCTCCGCCACAAGGCGCCTACGGCCAAGAGCGAGTCCGTCCCGGCGGTCATCCTCCGGGAGCTGACTCAGCGGCTCTATGTCCGGCTCGGTCTGGCCACCCAGAACCGGACCGCCCAGGACATCGCTCGGGAGCGGGCCGTAAACCGCGCGGTCATCCTCTACGGCCGCCTCAAGGCGATGCCCGCCGACGACAAGAGCGGCAAGCGCGCGGCCCGTCTGCGGGTCCGTCTGCGGGAGCAGTTGCGCCGGGCCGGGGTCTCCGACAGTCCGGAGCGCACGGACGCATTCCTCGCCCAGGTTGCAGTGCATGAACACACGGACAGTCTGTTCGATCTCGCGTTCGCGTCCCCCTGGGCGGACCGCCCCATGGTCAAGGCGGAGCCGGCCGCCCCCACCACCCCGGCCGCCGCTCCGGAGCAGGAGGACGCACCGGAGCCGGGAGCCGTGCCCGCTCAGCGCACGGAGCCGGACCCGAACGCGGTCGCGCTGGAGAACGCCGTTGCGCGCCTGATCCTGGCCCGTCCCCCGGAGTGGCAAAGCCTCACCATTCAGGCCGCGATCGAGCGGGCCGACGCCATAGTCCCCGACGGGCCGAAGACGCCCCGGGAGCTGGTCGAGATCCTGTCCCACGTCGGCGTGGAGACCACAGAGGCGTACGTTCGCACCGTCCGCCAGCGCATCCGGGCCCGGGAGGCGGACACCGAAGTGATCGAGCTGCGGAGGCCGGAGACGGCTACCGCCACGGCGTAGCGGGGAACAGTCCCCTGAGGATCAGCGCAGATCAGACCTGAAACCAAACGCCCGGCCGGACATCAGAAGTGTCCGGCCGGGCAGACCTCTGAAACCGTCTAAGGAGAACAGAGATCATGGGAGAGATTACCGGTAAGCACGTCATCCGGTTCGTCACCGGGCAGCCGCTCGGGGAGCCGAAGACGGACGCCACCGCGTTTCGCCGGGCCACGAGGGTCACCCACCCGTCCGGCCGGGCGTCGAAGTGGGCCCACCACTCGCACGCCAGGCGGGCCGCCGTCCGCCTGTCCATCCTGGCCACCTCCGCCGGGGGCACCGTCGGATACCTCACCCACCCCGGCGCCACGGAGGCCACGGCCGGGGTCGTTGCGGCCGGCGCCGTGGCGGAGGGTGCGCGCCGTACCCGCCGGGCCGTCCAGGGCCGCACGCACTACCGCCAGTGGGTGAGGCCGCTACACCTCGCTCTCGCGGCCTCCGCCGCCTTGACGCCGCTCGGGATCACCCCGAACACGCGCCCTGAGACGTACCTCAGCATTCCGGTGGACTACTCGACCAACGATGAGGCGGAGATCCGTATGGAGCTGCCGGAGGGGTTCTCCGGCGGCCCGATGAAAGCGGAGATCGTGCGCATCATCCGGGAGAAGCTGGGGCTTCCGGATACGGTTGTGGTCTGGCGTGTGGCGGGGAACCAGCCCTACGTCTCGGTACGGATCGCTCCGCAACCGCCGGAGCGCGTCAAGTGGTCCGACGCGCTGCACCTGATTGAGGCGGCCCCGGAGTCCGCTCCCATCGTCGGACTGACCACCGGGGGCAAGCCCGTATCAATTGACCTGGACGCGGAGGCGCCTCACGTTCTGGTGAGCGCGTCCTCCGGTGGCGGGAAGTCCGTGATTATCCGGGTGATCGCCTCTCAGCTTATGCATAACGGCGCGCACATGATCGTGCTGGACGCGAAGCGGCATTCTCACCGGTGGGCCCGGGGTCTGGAGAACGTCACCTATTGCCGCTCCACGGAGGAAATCCACGACGCTTTGGTGTGGGCGGCCACAGAAGGCGAACGGCGTAACGTCCTGGTGGATGACGGAGGGGATGAGGCTACGGCGGAACTCTCCCGAATCATCATCGTGGCCGAGGAAATGAACGCCACGATTTCCCGGCTCCAGAGGTATTGGGAATCGGTCCGGGGCAAGGAGGACCCGAAAACCTCTCCGGCGGTTACCGCGCTCGGGGAAGTGCTGTTCATGGGCCGGGCCGTGAGAATGAACGTCCTGGCCGTGGCGCAGATGATGACCGCCCGGACGCTCGGGGGGCCGGAGGCCCGGGAGAATTTCGCGGTCCGGATTCTCGCCAGGTACACCCGGAATGCTTGGAACATGTTGGTTCCGGAGATTCAGCCGATGCCCCGGGCCAGCCGCCACGCGGGCCGGGTACAGGTCTGCATCGCCGGGGTGGCCACTCCCACACAGGTACTCTTCCCGAGCGAGCGGGAGGCCAGTGAGTGGGCCGCCGGGGGCGCCGGGAAGTTCGGAGGCGGGGACCGCGTCCCAACGTCCCAGGTGTCTCAGGGAGCCGTTTCCCAGGGAGAAGAGACCCCGAGCGTCCTAGGACGCGGGGGGCTCCGGCTGGTTCCCGATCTCGTGGAGCCGCCGGAGCTGGCGGGGATCTCGCTCACTCAGGCCGTGGCCGATGGGGTGGTCTCCGTCTCCCTGGCGGTCGTGCGGAAGGCCTCCACCCGGGACCCTGAGTTCCCGGCTCCGGTCCGGAAAGAGGGTTCCGCGAATCTCTACGATCCGGCGGAGCTGGTGGCTTGGCAGCGGAACCGGCCGCGCGCTGTAGGGGAGTAACCGGGGAAGTACAGAAGACTGTTCCGCCGTGGTTTCCATGGCGGAACAGTTCTTTTTTTGAATTCAACTGACGTGCATGCACACGGCGGAACGCATGCATGCAGTACCCGGAGCGTGCGCAAAGACTGTTTTTACGTGCGTAGCATGCGGGAAAATGCCACACTGCTGACCATGCTTCCGATCTTCGCTCTGTCCCCTTGTAATGCATGCGGCCACCAAGACCAGGGCACCCGGGCCAAGGGTGGCAGCTCCGTGCGGTGCGCCGGATGCCGGACCATGCGCCGGGTCCCGGCCGACCGGCCGACCACCGGGCCGGACGATCAGCAGGCCTCTGTGCCTCAGCGCGGACGCCCGTTCCCGCCGGGCCACCCCTGGCGATTCCAGCCCTCTGACGATCCCCCGGCACCCCGGCCCGCCCCGGCCCGGAGGACTCTCCCCGAGCCTCCCCGGACGCCCCGGCCTACGCCCCGCCAGGCGCCCCAGACGGCCCGCCGGCCGACCCCGGCCGCGCCGGTCACCCCGATGACGGGAGCCAGCTTTGCGGACCTGCTCCGGGGGTTCGCCTCCCGGGGCCGCCCTGCCGTTCCGGCCCCGGCCCGGCCCCGGCCGGACGTTCCGACCACCCCGGCCAGGTCCCGGCCGCCGGTCCGATCGATGCCCCGGGCCGTGAACCGGTATCCGGAGTTCATGCAATACCGGCCGTGCGAGCAATGCCGGGAGGAAAACAGGCGGGGAACAGACCAGACTTATCCGCCATCCGTAGCGCGAATCAGTGTCTATGTCGAAGATAAGCCGTGTGGTGACGCATATGTTTGTGCGGATCATTTCGAATATTTCCAGGGACTCGCAAAGACTCAGCAATTCACCCGGGTTCACATTCTGGAGCTTCCGACTGGACGGACTCAGCCCTCCGGATATGTGAATCCGACCGTATGCATCCACCAGAACGAAAGATACGTGCCAGAAACCGACGTATATTTCTGTCCGGACTGCTACAACGCCCGGCCGCCTTATATGTGACGTGGTGGCGTATCCGATGATGACCGGCCCGCCTCAGATGATGCAGGCACCGGCCGGAGACGTGCCTCCGGCCGGTGCGAAAGATACGGGGGCCGCTTCGGATGCGGCCCACCCGGTCCGCCTTGAATCGGACCGGGCTCCGATGATGCGCGCGGCCACCATTCCGGCCGCGCATGCGATGCGGAAGGATGCGCCGTGAAGTGCACCCACCCACGAGAGAGCCAGGTTTGGGGTAGCCACCCGAACGATCTGCTACACGAGGGGAGATCCCCGGCGGAGCGTGACCGCATCTTGCGGACGCTGGCCCGGTGGGTAGAACCGTGCGAGTGCTGCGGGTACGGCGCTCTCGACCCGGAAGCGCTCTACTGCCTGAGCTGCGGGGAGCGCGTGGCGGAGCTGGGGACGCTCCCGGCCGGGACTGAAGAGTTCTGACCCGGGCCGTTCCTGCCGGTGGCTCTCCGTGGCTCTGCGGGCCGCGCCGGGGCCGCCTGCTCCGCCGGGCCCGGGGCCGGGGTGCGCGTCCGCCAGGCGGTCACTGACGGATCGGTCCGGCGCAGCTCAGGGGCCGGATTCCCGAACGAACACCGGGGCCGGGACAGTGGGAGCCGGGCCGGAGCTGCCGATCCGGGAGCGTGGCTCTCCGGCCGCCGGAGGGGCGCCGGACGGAGGCCTCCGCCGGGGAGCTGGTGAGCGCGGAGCAGGACCACGCGCGGCCCGGCCGGGGGAGCCGGGGCCGGAGACGAGTAAGGGGACGGGCTCCCGGAGGGTCAAAGCCGTGACCTGGGCGGATGGAAAGCCCGCGGTTCCGCCGGCAGAACCTCACACCCTGTCTGACCTGGTGTTTTCCTCTACGATCAGTGCCCATTACACACAGCTTCCCCGGCCCGATTCCCATGCGCCCCTTACACAGTGGGTTGAGTTATACAGAGAGTCACGAAAATCGGGGTCTGAGTAACTAGACCAATCCGGCTCGGAGAGCCCGCCGGACCGGGCCCGGGGGGGCCGGGGAGCCCGCCGGACCGGCTCCGATGGACTTGCCGATGGACTTGGGCACCATCCGTGACCTGGGCATCGATGGACTTGCTCCGCCAGCGATGGACTTGGTTTTTGGCCTCTGACCTGGGGATCGATGGACACGATGGACTTCTAAGCCGGATTTCAGGGGTCAGACTTTCGGGAGGCTCCGATGGACTTGGAACGAAGCCCAAGCCATCACGGAGAGTTACTAAACCAATCACCGGCCGGACCCATGATCACAGATCACCACTCGCCGTAAGGGGTAAGCCTCCCGAACCATGATCAGCACGCACATACTCGTCACGAAACATCACCTGAGTAAGCACCTGAATAAGAATCCGCAGATCAGCGGCCTGAAAGACCGCAGAACGCGCGAAGCGCGAACGATCGGCCGCATGCAGTAAGGGCCCGCATGCAAGCAGAAGGTGTAAGGGGTGCGCGATAGCGCACCGGTCGAACAGACGCGCTCCGCGCGGCTGGCTCCCCTGGGAG
>Ga0207671_10003140_pt1 | contig 16767 bp, 14 predicted proteins | sample KBSC24metaG_FD_184352 | JGI IMG/M metagenome (GOLD analysis project Ga0207671, IMG submission 184352) | Corn rhizosphere microbial communities from Kellogg Biological Station, Michigan, USA - KBS C2-4 metaG (SPAdes) (version 2) | ecosystem: Host-associated > Plants > Roots > Rhizosphere > Soil... | reverse complement strand
ACAGTTCAATACCGCGGGCGTAGCCTTTGCCATCATTACTAATGATCGGTTCTGTTTTGATCAGATCCTTATACTGCTTGTAATACGCCTCGATCCTGAAAAAACGGTTATGCGCCTTTTTGGTATAGTTCAACACATAATGGGTAGCGCTTGAAAAATGGAGATCGGTGGTTTGATACAAAAAATCATTCTGTGGTTCCTGGTAAAAAATACCGTAGGCAAAGTTAAACTGCCCTCCATCATTTAAGCGGTAAGCCAGGCTTGCCCTTGGTGCGATAACCCATTTGTTTAACAATGACGAGTGCTCTGTACGTACGCCTATTTTAGCAGCTAAATTATTAGCCAGGTAAATATCGCCTTCGGCAAAAGCTGCTGTTAAATTATCCGTAAGCGCGATGGTGCTATCATTTGACATGCCATGATCATGGGAATAAAAATGTTCGGCCCCAAACCGAAGCGCCTGGTTATGTGGGAACATCCGGGTAAATACTACCCTTGCCTGCGCAAAATCATTGCTGATGATACGATGGTTGTTTTTTTCGTTAAAAGGATAATTGGGCAGGTTAATGGTTTGTCCATCGGCGCCGGTCAGGGTTTGTATGGTGTTCACCCGGCTATAACTATAAGCCAGACCTGCGTCAAGCTTCCAATCATCATTTAGATAATCGCGATAGCTCAGGTTGTTATAGCTGTTCATACCTTTTACCTGATAAGCGGAGCGTAAAACGGCGCTGTCAATATCCGGGTTGCGCATCCCTACATCGCTGGTATTCCAGTTAGTATAAAACTTCAGCATGCCCGTTTTGCCGGTTTTTATCCTGAAGTTGGCATCCCCCTCCAGGTACTCCGGTCCGCTGAAATAATTGATGCGTTGCGGTATAATAGCGTTATACCAGGTCTGGTTGCTGTATCTTAAGGTGACGCCATAACTGCTCTTCTTATTTTTAGCCAGTTCCTGTATTCCTGCACCCATGTTGGCAGTAAAAACAGAGAAATAGGCCGATGATTTTTCGGGCAGGTCGACACTTTCCAGGATCAGGGCGCTGCTCATGGCCTGGCCATATAAAGCTGAGTATCCTCCTGTGCTGAACAGGATGCCGTTAAACAATATTGGGTTTACCCGTGCATACTGCTGTAAACCAGGCACTGCAGGATAGTTAGGATTTTTGACCAGCGTACCATCAATAAATTGTTTGGTCTCATCGCCGGTACCGCCACGTACAAACAAGCCATCTGCCTCACCTATTTGCTGTGAACCGGGCAATGACCGGAGCGCCAGGGCAACATCGGCATTACTACCTGCAACGGTAAACGCGTCAATAGCGGTAAGGGATGCACCCTTTGCCTTATCGCTGGCCTCAAAAGAACCTGCGCTGATAATTACTTCATGGAGCGATTGGGCGTCCGATTGTTGAAGAACAATATCCAGGTAGATGGATGAATCGGCAAGGGTGATCTCTTGTTTAAATGTTTTATAACCAACTGATGTTACCAGCAGCAGTTGTTTCCCTTTTGCATTGGTTGGTAAGTTGAAGGTACCAGCAGTGTCGGTTTTAGTTCCTTCGCCTGTTGCTTTTAGTGATATGCTGGCAAAAGGAATAGCCTCACCGTTACTGTTTTTTACCGTTCCTGAAATGCGATGCTGCGAAAAAACAAATCGCGGTGCCAGTACAAACAGGAAGACAACCGCTATATATTTGATGATATGAGTTTTCATGACCCTTAGTTTTGAACCTATTGATGATCAAAACTATAGTGCCTTGTGTTATCTTTTTTGAAGAGTAGACGAGCGGGGAAAGAGTAGCGACGAAAGCCGGGATTGTGTGTAAATTAATGCTCCAACCTGTTCATTATCCGGGTAATATTCTCTTTATAGGATTCGCTTACAGGAATTTCTTTTTGGCCGATATAAACAAAATCGCGTTTTACGGTGGTGATTTTATTGGCAGCTGCCAGGAATGATTTATGCGTACGGATGAATGCCGGAGGCGGGAGTTTTTCTTCAATGGCCTTGATGGTCATGCGGGTAAGCACCGGTTTTATTGAGGACGACAGATGTATCTTGATATAATCTTTCAATCCTTCTATATAATCAATATCAGCTACCACAATTTTCACCAGGGTATATTCCACATTTACAAAAAAGTCCTCTGGTATATCTGTCTCTACTACCTTGCTGCTTTGTTGCAGTTTGAACAGATCATTGGCGCGGTTGCAGGCTTTCAAAAAACGTTCGAGACTGAAGGGCTTAAGCACATAATCAACCACGTTAAGGTCAAAGCCTTCCAACGCATATTTTTCATAGGCTGTAACCAGGATCACGAGCGGTGGATTCTTGAGTGTTTGCAGAAACTGCAAGCCATTTAACCGCGGCATCTGTATATCCAGAAAGATGAGGTCAATTTGCGCTGTTTGTAATATATCAATGGCTTCCAGCGGATTTTTACAGGTTTTAATCAGTTGCAAAAACGGTATCTGACTGATGTTGTCTTCCAGCAGTTCCCGAACCAATTGTTCGTCATCAACAATAATACAGCGCATCATACTAACTTCAAAGTTAAGGTAATATGAAAAAAGTTGTTGTTATTATTGATGGTTAAGGTATAATTATCTTTATATAATAAATTTAACCGCGACTGCACATTGGCCAAACCTATACCGGAGTTATCATCTTTGGAGGCTGTTGGTTCATCTTCAAATTTATTATGCACCTCAAATATCATCAGGCCTTGATATACGGATAGTTCAATATCTATCTGCGGTTGTTCGTTGTATCCAACACCATGTTTAAAAGCATTCTCCACAAAAGGTATCAGCAGCATAGGTTCAATGGTATACAGATCATCTTCTTTATCCAGTTCAATCCGGCTATTTACCTGTACATCGTTCCCAAAACGTAGTTTTTGCAGCTCGATATAGCTGCTCAGGTATTCTATTTCCTTTTGAAGCGCTATCTTTTTACCCTGGGCATCATACAGCATATAACGCATCAGATCTGACAGCATAATGAGCGATTGCTCCAGTTTATCCGATTTTTTACGGGCCAGGGAAACCAGATTAGTCAGCACATTGAACAAAAAATGCGGACTGATCTGTGATCGAAGAAACTTCAATTCGGTGAGCAGTTGTGTAGCCTGTTTTTCCTTTTGCTCCCTTTCGGTACGGATACTGTCAACAATTCTGCAATAGATAAGGCTGATGATAAAAACAACAATGGAGGGAGGAAAAACAAATTTATAAATGGATGGATCCTTTGGCAACTCCGGGAACCACCCCACCATAATGTGGTGTTTTAACCAAAACGACCCAAAGATGAGCAGTATACAACTAATAATATACAGCAACCAAAAGCGTCTGTTATAAAACCTGGGATATAAGTATAAAGCATTGATATAAAAAATAGCCAGGTGAATAATCCCTGTTTCCGTAAAAAGCAGGCCTGGTATCGAGCCAATGGCATACCCACTGGCTGCTGTAGAAACAAAATAAGGCAGCAATAGTATAGTGCTCCAGATAAGCACATGGAGCGTAATATGAATATACCTTACCTTAATAGTTACTTTCATTTGATTGGATAAACACCATGATACTTATTGATGCATAAATTTAATAAAGGGATCATTAGTTAGCGCATTTACCGAACTTTTAGTTTTTACCAGGCGGCTTTGGCCTATCCAATATTCAGCCGCTATAAGGTGCAGTACAAAGCCTACCCAAAATCCGATACCAAAAAACTCTTTGGGGGTTAAACCTGTAAAACGACTGGTGGCAAAAAATATCCCATTAATTATCCGGATAGTGGTTATAGCCATTCCAATAGCATAAGCCCTGATGGCCCACTCCCGGTGTTGCACAAGTTGATGTTGCAGCACCTGTTGAAAAGCCTTAAACAAGGCATACAAAAAGAATACGGAAAACAGTACCGTTGCCGCGGCCTGGTTAACGCCGCCTATAGCTGGTACGGCAAAACTCATGATCAACGCGGTTATACCTATCACCACACCACATATTAAAAACAGGCGGCCACTAAACCGATGCCAGCGGGGATAACGGGTTCGCACGCTTTGGATGAATTGAAATGGCCCGGTAAGCACAAAAATAAGGCCGGGGACAATATGAACAAGGATTAACAAAGGATAGTGCGCGAGACCCATCATCTATTGGGTAAAATTATTTTTAACCACAGGCGCATGATAGCCATTGATCAGCACAGGTATTAAGGTCAGCATGCGGCGCACTACGATAACAACTCCAATGAGCGATAGAAAAGCAATAATGCCATATAATAAACGAGGACTTGATGCTGGCTTTTTCATACATGAATAGCTTAGTATAATGTAAAGCTACCCGCATAAATGTTTACATAGGAGCAGAATAGACTAAACAGGAAACTGTATAGACAAATCGGTAAAGTACGTAGATGACAGTTACTTCTATTTCTTTGCGATAACGGCAGTAGCTTCTATTTCAACTAAAATATCGTCTCTGAATAGTTTATTGACCTGCACCAACGTACTGGCAGGCGGATGGCTGGTATTTACAAATTTATCCCGGATGTTACGCAGCACCTGTACCTGCGAAACATCGGTCATATAATAATTAAGTTTTACAACATCATTCATAGAACCTCCCGCAGCTTCAACAATATTTTTGATATTGATGAATACCTGCTGAACTTGAGCGGTAACATCACCCTTACCTACCAGTTGTCCATCTTTATCCAAAGCAACCTGCCCGGATAGTATAAGCATAGTGCTTTTGCCCATATCAACGGTAACAGCCTGCGAGTAGCCTTTTGGTGTGTTTACCAAAGCCGGATTTATAAACGATACATTACTTGTTTGCGCAAAACCTGCTGAGGAGATAAATAGCAGGAAGATATAAAAATATTTTTTCATAGCGAGATGTTTCACAATTACCAATCCTTTTTGGTAACCGGGTTTGGCAAAATCGGTTGACATCCCAATATACAGGATGCCAACCAGTAATTATTATTTCAGACTTATTTATCCAGGCCGCCCCGCCGGGTAGCTTTAACCTGAACCGGCCATTTGATGCCTTCTGTTTTTGTGGTAGAGGTTTTAGCCGGATCCTCACTGGCCATGTAGGCCATAATGGCGGCCAGGATAGCGTTGTTCTTCAGATCGTCAAAAACCACTTTATCATAGGTATCCCGGTTGGTATGCCAGGTGTATGAACCGTATGACCAGTTCAATGAGCTTAGCGAAAAGCCAGGTGCGCCAACAGCCACAAACGAAGCAAAATCAGAGCCACCACCACCAGGCTGCCCCGGGAAGTTTGTTTTGATACGATTTTTAATGGTATCAGGCACCGCTTCAAGCCAGCGGCTTAAATAGTCCTTAGCATCGGCAAAACCTTGTCCTGATAAGTTTACAACTCTGCCGGTACCATTGTCCTGGTTAAACAGGGCTTGTAGATTCTGTACAATTTCGGGATGATCTTCCACAAAAGCGCGCGAACCGTTCAGGCCCTCTTCTTCGCTGCCCCAATGGCCAACCAATATGGTGCGTTTGGGATGAGGATAATATTTTTTCAATAGGCGCATAGCCTCCATCATAGTAAGCGTACCAGTACCATTATCTGTAGCGCCGGTACCGCCATCCCAGGAATCAAAATGGGCGGATAGCATCACATATTCATTAGGTTTTTCGCTGCCTTTTATTTCGGCAATAGTGTTAAAGGTAGGTACTACACCCAGTTCCTTTGATTCGGTATGCATGCTGATCACCGGTTTACCGCCCGATTCGCTTAACCTGTACAGCATACCATAATCTTCCAGTGCGATATCAACCGTAGGAACTATTTTGGTATAAGCGCCAAAGATCTTATCAACCCCAAAACCAGCTGACCAGTTATTGGTCAATATACCCGCAGCACCTGCTTTTTCAAGCGCTACCGGTAATGTACGGGTAGTATATCCCGTTTTGCTGATGCGTTTGCGCCAGGCATCGGTCATGGCCGTACGCTCAGCTTTCATCTTGTCAAAGGACTCTTTGAGCGCGAACTCCTGCCAGTTATAATCTGGCCGGCCGGTTGGCTGGCACATGGATATCATCACAAATTTACCTTTTACATTAGGCAGCCATTGCTGAAAAGCTACAGAATCGGCCAGATCTGGAATGATAATCACCTCGGCACTCACGGTCTTTTTACCCATGCCCGGACTCCAGGCCAGTTGGGTACCCTCCAATGATTTTACGCGTGGCGATACCATATCAATGTGCGATATACCCCGCTCCCATCCGCGCCATTCGCCCCATTTTTCGTTATGGGCTTCTATGTTCCAGCTTTTGTATTTGGCTATCGCCCAGTCATTGGCCTGTTTCATTTGGGGTGTGCCCACCAAACGCGGGCCAATGCCGTCAAAAAGCTCATGGGCCAGTTTTTCAAGCTGGGAATTATTGGTTTCTTCCTGCATGATGCCGTCAATGACCGCTTTGCTGGATTGTGCCTGGCTAATACCGCTGCAAAGCAGGGCAGTTACCATCAATGGAACGGCTTTGCGCCAACAATTAGTGAGTAGATTAAGATCAGTTGTTTTCATCTAAGTGATTTGTTTTTTAACTAAGATGAAGCTATCATCAGCGATTTTATTATTAATAGTAGCTGATGATGGTTTCATGAACCTAATTTATAAAAAATTGAATGCCTCTTTATAATTTTGTTCGATAAAGTGTGTTTACATGGTTTACACTTTTTACGGTTAAAATTTATATATATAATTGACAATCAAATAATTAATTATATTTTATCATCAAAAGTGGGTTTACACTGTAAACCATAAAATAAAGCATTTGGCGTCATTAACTTAATAGGAGTTCAATGTAAATTCGGCAAACTCATCGCTTGTGTAATTGACTCACCCGGTCGTTGCTTCGCCCGACCACCCTCTCTACCGCAAGCGGTAAAGAGGGTCTGGAAAAGTTTTTTTACCCTCTTTGCGGCGTAGCCGCAGAGAGGGTAGCCAAGCGAAGCGTAGGCGGGGTGAGTCGGTCGCCGACATACCGGCTTTTGCCGAACTTGTCATTTTCCTTATTTAATTAATGTACTTTTTTGAACACAAATTAACTTCCGGGTAAACAATTTGCAGCATATCATACTTTTTAGTCCGGATGACTTATATTTGTTCATTCCAAACATCAAAATTTACCATGAAATTATTTGTCGGCGGCTTTCCTCTTGATATAGCAGAAATTGAATTAGTCAAAATATTCAATTCCTATGGCACTGTTAATACGATCAAGATAGTACGGGATAAAAAGACCCGTAAGTGTAAAGGATATGCCTTCCTGGAAATGACCGACCAGGCAGGCGCCGACCGCGCTATTGAAGGACTTGACGGCACCCCCATGGGCGACCGTGTACTCAGTGTAAAACCGGCTGCCGATAAACCCGCTCCCAAACCTCCCATGCCCCAACGCAGCTTTCGCCCGCAACAAAGTGGCGGCTATTCCAGTACCAGACCGGAAAAAGATTTTGTGGCTAAAAAGCGGCCCAGGATATAGGCTATTTCTTTATTTTTTCCGCAGTGCCAAAACGTTCCAGTACTTTATTAATGGTAACGCTATCCCGTAATACGCTTAACCGCATGCGGGTCATGGCATAATCTGATATCTGCCAGCCGAGGGGCAATACAGGCCAGATCCGGGTGTTCGGAACCCGTTCGGCAGTTGGGCGGAACAGGTAAAATCCGTAATGCTTTATCCGCGACATGGAGTAATTCCAGTCTTCCGATTTTTTCATATAACCTATACGGCTGTTCAATATACCTACAGGCGGCGCCAGTGGCTCAAATAAATTACCTGGTTTACCGGAGGCTTCCGTCTGTTGTACCGAGTTGGGCAACGACAGGAATTGCGGTTGGATATGGTTAAATATAATATCCTCTTTGATCAGCTTACTACGCACCCGTTCAAAAACCGTGAGTACCCCCAGTGAGGTCTCTGCACCCGAATTATCCCAGGTACCCCCATCAGTAAAATGATGTTTGCCGTTGAGCTTAGCAGTCGGGCTCACATAAGGGAACCTTGCACTCAAAAAAGCAGCGGTGCTCAGGCGCAGATCGCCGGGATCTTCAATTTCCTGCTCTAAAAATACGGTTGAGGGGAAATCAAGACTATCCAACAGCACCGGGGCCGATATTCCTTTTTTCCCGCTATCCACATCAAATGTATTGGCAAACAACAAAGGCACTTCATAATGGCCGCCTTTCCACATTCTGCCTAAGGTAACTTTCATATCCAGGTGATGCGCCTCGGTATGTCTTTCCCAATCCTCTTCCATCAATCTTGCCCTGTCGGCCCATGGAGCTACTCCTAATGACGAAGCCAGCATATCCCTGCCCAGCAAGGCAACTATATTGGAGGTGAGGTAATCATTACGATAGATGGCCAGCGAATTAACCGGATAAAAAACAGTGTCCCTAACCGGATCTTGCTGGTGCTGATACCTCGCATTACAAAGCAATGATAAGCCTATAGTGCCGCCCGACGCCCCGGAATAGGAGAATACATAATGCTGAAAGTCGTGGGTATTGATCTCATGATAGCGTTCTTTTACCAGGCTATCCAGCGTCCCCACAACCATGGTCGTCCAAACTGTGGCGCGCAGTCCTCCGCCATAAGCATTTACAAAAAACACCGGGTAAGGTTTATCAGGGTTTCGGGCAACAAAAGCTTTGATCTCCTGTTTGCGGCTTCTGAGCCAGTTTTCGGTATAGCGGTCTAAAGAATCCAGGGACTTATGATAGTTTTCCTGTTTCTGAACATATGCTTCATGATAGGTGGTGATGGTACTTATCGACCGGTACAGGGTGAACATCAGCAAAAAGGTGATCAAACTAAAGCCCGTTTTCTTACCGGCGAACAATAAAAAAGAAAAAAACAACAGATAACCCGCCGCCGCGCACAATACCACCGGCATGGTATAATACCGGTTATTACTGGTCAGTTCATTTAAAAATGGTGGAAAGTTACATAAGATAAAAAACAGCATAGCTATCGTTCCACCAAAGGTTATCCAGGGCGCAGCGTGCCATTTACGGATCCCCGGTATGCCTGTGCGCAAAGAAGTCGTGATCACAAACATGGCCGATAAAAAGAACAGATCAAGCGATAAGTAGGCCAAAAAATGTGGCTCCCGGTTACGCTTACCATCAATACTGCCCCAGATGATCATGGGCAACACCAAAGCGACCATACTTATCCAAAAACGCCATGGAACTACTTTACCCTCCGATTTGAATAGTTTATCTAACCATTTATACCGCAATACGATCTTATAAAAGATAAGCGAAGCCAGCAACAGTACCAACGGAGGTACATCTTTAAGCAGGTAATCGATCTGATAGGCATTCATGGTTTGCAGGATGCCTGTAGCGGGTATCAGGAAAGCGGCAGCTCCGAACAACCTCGCCGTTTCTACCTTTAAGGATGGTCTGGAACCCGCGGGCAAACGACTGGTGTCAAAATCAACCGGACCTATAAAAAACCGTTTGTAGCTTATTTTGATGGAGTTATCAATAACCTTGGGCAAATGCCAGCACATCAGCGCCAGCAAACTTATGGCCAGCAGGAAATAAAAGCTGGCCCATCGTGAAGTATTGATCGACAGCAGCATATCCTGGATCTGCGCGCTGATAAAAAGTCCCAGGAAAAAAACTAACAGCATGATCAGTACAATACGGAAGCGCCAGGAATAGGTGATCAGGCGCCCTATCCAGGCGGTAGTATACTCGAGCCAAAAACGGGGTTTACCCAATTTAAAACCCTCATACAGCAGTTTGCCAAATATAAAGGTCAACAGCAGGTATTTGACACATGCCGGCAGGCCGATCAGCATGGCATCGGGAAGGGGCAGCTTTAGTTTAAAATGCATCAGCGCCCGGTTGGTCATGATATTCTCAAACACATCCAACAGTGCCGCGAGGATCACCAATGCGCTTAATGTGATCAAGGTACGCTGCGAGATCACCCTGCGGCGCGGATTAGCCTTTTGACTCCCTATCCGGAAGATGAGGATAAGCAGGATCCCTACATAAACCCCGATGAAGCTATAGTCGGCATTGTTGCGAAAAACCGCGGTTTCTATACCGGTTATGGTTTCAGGATAGGTAGTTTCACGGGTATAGATCTGGTTTTTCTTAAAGCCTGCATGCCATTCTTTTAAGATGGAATCCCTGCGGGCATTGCTGGTATTAATTTCCCAGTTGATGATCCCCGAAGGTGCGTACTTGGTGATGATGAGGTAATTATCCTTCAGCGTCATGCTGCCGATAACCAGCAAAGCCATCAGCAATAACGAAAAAACAGACGAGAAATGACGGTTGACCCAATTCTGTAAACGCCGGAACATATAAATGTGAATAATTTAAAGTTACAGAAAAAAGTATGATCACAGGATTATTTGGGTGTATTTTAAATTGTCGCGCTGTATCGACTCACCCCAACATCGCTTCGCTCGTCACCCCTCTCTCCGCTTCGCGCATAGAGGGGTTTTTATTTTCTCCGTGCCTCGCAATGACGCGTTTTATTAATGTTTTTGCCAAGATTGAGTCTTAGCCTACAGTATCAAACCTTCGCATACAATTCCTCTATTTTTTCGAGCGGAACACCTTTGGTTTCAAACACATAACGGCTCACAAACAGGATCATACTGATATTGATGATACCGTAAACCCCAAATGTATACACCGGTCCTAATTCCGCAAGCATCACCGGGAACGTCAATGAAACGATAGAATTAGCCACCCAATTGCCAAACACCGCTATTGATGTTGCCGTACCGCGAACCCTGTTCGGGAATATTTCGGCCACGTACACCCACAGCACCACGCCCCAGGTACAGGCAAAACCGCCTATATAAACAAATATGGTGGCCAGCACAAAGTAGTTTTGCAGCAGGTTAAAGTGAAACAGGGCAGCCAGTACAAACATGCAAAGCCCCATGATCACCGAGCCGATGAGCAGCAGTTTTTTACGGCCCAGCCTGTCGATCAGCGGGAAAGCCAGTATGGTAAATATCAGGTTAACTACACCCGTAAGCATGGTCTGGAACAAAACGCTGCCGCCTACATGCACTTTTTCAAATATCAGTGGGGCATAGTAAAACACGATATTGATACCCGTAAGCTGTGCAATAGAGGCAAATACCAGCCCGATGATCACCACTTTCCGGTAACGTGGCGTAAATACTTCACTCAGCGCCGGGCTATCCTCTGACGCGATATCTTTGGTAACGAGGTCGACCTGTTCTATACTTTCTGTTTTTGAATAAATATGATCAAACACCCTTTGCGCATCTTTTATCTTGTTTTTAGCGATGAGCCAACGCGGGCTTTCAGGTACCAGCAACAGCAAAATAAAGAAAATAACCGAGGGCACTACCGCCGCGGCCAGCATATAGCGCCAGATATTGCCGTCGTTTAAAAAGCCGAAAGGCGCTTTGGCTATGATATAATTAGATATGAACGATAACAGAATACCGGTTACAATGGCCAGTTGCTGCAGCATCCCCAGCCTGCCCCTGAATTTTGGCGGCGCTACCTCCGATATATAAATAGGTGCCAGGGTTGATGCCATACCAATAGCCACGCCCCCTATAAAGCGATATACCACCAACTGAACATAGCTGCCCGCAATACCGCTCCCCAGGGCGGCTATCACATATAATATCGAGGTTACGATCATCAGTTTTTTGCGCCCGAACTTATCGGCCAAGCCACCGGCAAACAAGGCGCCAGGAATACAGCCTATAGATGCCGCAGCGACCACCAGGCCTATTTCGGCATCATTCAAATGGAAAACGGGTTTCAGGTATTGTAAGGAGCCGGCAATTACGGCGGTATCAAAGCCAAACAATAGTCCGCCTAAGGCAGCCACAATGGAAATTAAAATGGTATAACTTTTCATAAAGCAGATTGGTTAACGATAAAGTCCCCAGCCGGGATAATTGGTTTATAAACTCGATTTAGCAGTGCAAAATTCGCCGCTTTACAAATATATCATTCCAAAGCATATATAAGTACGTCATTTTAGCCATCTGCTTTTTGTCAGCAAATTGTTATTTAACTTGTTGGAGTATAATATAAATATACCGATTGGTATATTTGCCTCATGAATAAGAATTTTTCATATCCGCAATCTATCCGCATAGCTAAATCATAAAAAAATTTATCCAAAAATATACCGATTGGTATAATATATTATCATGAACCCCATCAAACGACAAATCCTCCTGATCACTGTGATAGCCGCCGCTATTATGGAACTGATTGATACCTCCATTGTAAACGTAGCCCTCAACTATATGAGCGGCAACCTGGGCGCCACCCTCGAGGATATCTCCTGGGTGATCACCTCCTACGCTATTGCCAATGTGATCATCATCCCCATGACCAGCTTCCTGGTGAATAACCTGGGGCGCCGGAATTATTATATCGGCTCTATCATCCTGTTTACCTTTTGTTCTTTTATGTGCGGTAACGCCACCAATATATGGGAGCTGGTGAGCTTCCGGTTTTTGCAGGGTTTGGGCGGTGGCGCCTTGCTTTCTGTTTCGGCAACGGTGGTTTATGAGCTTTTCCCGAAGGAAAAACAAGCTACTGCGAGCGCCCTGTTTGGTATCGGTGTGTTCATCGGGCCAACTATAGGTCCTACACTGGGAGGCTATATCACCGAAAACTACTCCTGGCCCTGGATCTTTTATATCAACATTCCTATTGGTATAGCCGCCGCTATTTCCTGTTATTTCCTGCTGCACGAACCCGCTATCAAACAAAAGATCAAACAGGTCGACTGGCTCGGTATCATCCTGCTCATCATCGGCATAGGCTCGCTACAGGTAGTGCTGGAACGCGGCCAAACCGACGATTGGTTCGCTGCCGGCTATATTGTTTTTTTAACCGTTGTGGCCACGCTCTCCCTCACTGCCTTTATTATCTGGGAGTTGTATACAGAAAATCCCGTGGTGAACCTGCGCATCCTACGGTTCAGGTCGTTAAGCATTGCCGCGGTGCTTACGTTTATCACCGGCATGGGCATGTACACCTCCATTTATTTGACACCAGTGGTAGCACAGCGCCTGCTTAATTTTACCCCTACCCAATCCGGGCTCTTGCTTTTGCCGGGCTCCATAGTGGCGGTATTGGCTTTGGTGATCACCGGTAAACTACTGCAAAAGGGCGTTTCGGCTGCGCTGATCGTATTTTTTGGTTTTATGTGTTTTATATATTTCAACTGGTCGATGTCGAGGATCAACCTGGAAACACCGGCCATCGATATTACGCTAAACCTTATTTTCAGGGCGATAGGTATGGCTTTGTTAACCGTACCGCTGGGTACGTTGGCTGTATCATCTCTGGAGCTTAAGGATATGCCCCAGGGAACCGCTCTTAATAATATGATGCGGCAACTGGGCGGTTCATTCGGTATTTCTATCATCAATACCTATGTGGCCCGGCGTATCGCATCGCACCGCATGGACCTCATTACCCATATTACGCCTGATAACCCGGCATTTATAAACCGGATAAACGGTTATGCCACAGCTTTTATGCAAAAGGGCTTCGGCTTATTTGATGCCAAACAGAAAGCCATGTTATTGGTCGAAAAAGTGGTGATCCAGCAATCGTCTTTTTCCAGTTACCTGGATGGTTATTTCCTGATCGGCTTGTTTTTCGCGATGGTATTGCCGCTGCTGCTTTTTGTGGCTAAACGCGATAAGAAGAAAGCGCTGGTTATACCATCGTCGGATCATTAACATTTAAGGTCCGAAAAACTTTTTAAACCTTGAATTTTAACACTTTTCTGCCCGAAAATGGGGTAAAAAGGGGCCAAAAACTGATGAAAAACCCTCATTTTAACACTTTTTAACAAATTTTAACGCGGTTTTGGGCATTTTTTGAAACTTTAAAAAGTATTAATTTATTGATTATCAAATAATTATGCACAAAATGACCAATTTTTGGCCTTGTTTTGTTCTTAACAAAACAGCCCGGTTATCCTTTTTTGAAGGATAACCGGGCTGGTGTTTATTGATATAAAGATACGGAATTTGGGGGAGAGTATCAATCTATAAAATCCAGCCATACTTCCATTTTTAAATTTTGATGGAATAGGTTATTTTTACGGATATCGTTAATCTGAATAAGGCATGGTTGAGATATTCCAGGATATCCGTAAAATATATATGTTCAGCAAGCCTTGTGAAGAACTGCTTCCGCATGTTGAATTTTATTCCCAATCGGTTTTAGATCATTCCGCTCAGGATATAAAACATGAATTTTCTACCGTAAAAATGTTCCCGAGCTGGACGCCTACCTTTTATATTAACCTGGGCACCCCGTATTATATCGATCTGAAACATACCCGTCACTATATACAAGGGGACGAAGATATTTTGATATTGCGAAATGAGGACGTAACCAGGCACAAACTATCCGCCGATAATATATTCACAGTTAAATTTAATCCCGGTAGTTTGGAGGCTATTTTGGGCTTAAACCAGGTTCCGGTTATAGACAAGATCGTCCCGCTCCATCAGATTTTGCCCTGGCAGTTGCTCCAAAAAATAAAACAACCCATCAGCTTTGAAGAAAGGGTAGAAATTATTCAATCTTACCTATTGGCAGCATACCATCAATTAAATAACCACGATCATTATATTAAAATGGTTAATGATTGTATTGGCGAATATCAAGCCGCAGGCATGCAGTTAAATACATCTAAAGTTGCCGAAAAACTGTTTATTACTTCCAAAACTATCAACCGGTATTTCAACAGGGTAATTGGCATCTCTCCTAAAAATTACTTTTCTATCCTACGGGGAAGAATTGCTTTAACATCGTTTATGAAGGATAAAGAAAATTTTATCCCGATGGATTATGGTTATTACGATCTGAGTCATTTCCATAAGGACATAGTTAACTTTACCGGCCAGAGACTGACGAAGCATCTGTGATAATTGTCCGTTTTTTACTTTCAGCGCGTAATATCATTCTCTTTATTTGTAAGCTAAACAGCGCTCATGAAAAAACTATTTGTTGCCTTGCTTTTTGCGATGTGCTTTTGCCAAAACTTATACAGTCAAAAGTATAACCCTGTTATTGAGCCTTTTCCCGGAATGGTTAAAGCAGACGCCCGGTTAATTTTAAAAACCGGTTACCTGGTTGTACCCGAAAACAGAAATAAACCCGCCGGGCGGAAGGTAAAGGTTCCGTTTTTATTTGTACGCAGACCGGACCAGGATCCACGTAAAAATATTACGCTTTATACAACAGGTGGACCAGGCTATAGCACAACGCTTAATATCGATAGCATAAGCTATAACTCCGGCTGGTTAGCATATGGTGGTTTTATTGCTTTTGATCAGCGCGGAACAAAACGTGCAAAACCCTGCCTGGATTGCGTGGAGGTAGCATCGGCCATTAAACGTAGTTACAGGGAGGGCAAAAACAAGGATAGTTTGGTATTAGCAGCTGTTAAGCAATGCCGGACCAACTTTATACAGCAAGGCATCGATCTATCGGCCTATAATACGATAGAAAGCGCGGAAGATATCAATGATTTAAGATTAGCGTTAAATATCGATTCGCTTAACCTGGTGGGTATATCATATAGCGGAGGGTTGATGCTTACCATGGCCCGGAACCATCCCGAAGGGGTTCGGACATTAATTTTAAATTCACCGCTTCCGGGCTATGTAAACTTTGAAGAACACGCTTTATTCAATATCAACGAAGCGCTGGATCAGGTATTTCATAATTGCGAAACGGATTCGTCCAGTACAAGATATAAAAACTTAAGGTCGCGTTTCCATCAGTATTTCACATCTATCACTGGCAAAAAATTTACCCTTGCCTACCAGGAAAAAGATAGCAGTAAAAGTATCCCTGTAACCTACACCAAAAATGAATTGCTTGACGCGGTAATAAACCGGATGAATTCCAGGCAGGTTAATGCTATACCAAGTGTAATGATCGATCTGATAGAAGGTCGCCACGATAAATATGTGCGGGAAGCGTTGGATGGCTATTTTGCAGGCGACACCCATATTTCCCTGGGTATGCGGTATTCTGTTTATTGCTCAGAACAAATAAACTACGCCGATCCACAGTTAGAAAAACAACAGGACCAGGTACTGCCATGGTTAGCCGGATATCCTTTTAATAATGTAAACCATGCCATATGCAGCTGCTGGCGGGTAAAGCCCGAACCCGCGGTTGCAAAACAGCCTGTTTATTCCAGCGTTCCGGCCTTGATCTCGGCAGGTGATATTGATCCCGATTGCAGGCCATTTTATAACCGGTTAATTAAACGCTATATGCCCAATAGTCAATTGTTCATTATACACAATAAGGGGCATGCCCCGGGTTTTTCTGTTGATGGCACAGATTACGTGAAGCTTTTTTTAGCCGATCCATACAAGCAACTCGTATCTGAATCTAAAAATTTGATTGTGGAATAATTGGCCCTATAGGCGCTACTTTTTATGCCGAAACGCAGGTTACGACTAACTATTGTATCGCTGCGCTGGCCGGTCTTCTCTTCATCTTCGCTGGAAAGAGGGCCGGGAAATTATTTTGTCATGCTGAGGAACGAAGTATCTGTTATTGGACTTTTCAATCGTAAAATAGATCCTTCACTGCGTTCAGGATGACAAATTATTGAGATTTTTGTAATCCCCTCTTTCCGCCGCAGGCGAAGAGAGGGTGACCGAGCGCAGCGATGGTCGGGTGAATAGATACAG
>Ga0207671_10003127_pt1 | contig 16811 bp, 12 predicted proteins | sample KBSC24metaG_FD_184352 | JGI IMG/M metagenome (GOLD analysis project Ga0207671, IMG submission 184352) | Corn rhizosphere microbial communities from Kellogg Biological Station, Michigan, USA - KBS C2-4 metaG (SPAdes) (version 2) | ecosystem: Host-associated > Plants > Roots > Rhizosphere > Soil... | reverse complement strand
GGTGCGTTACACGGTACAGAATTCCGGTAATGCATCCCTGCCGGCAAGCGATGCCGTCCAGACAACATTCTATGCCGGACAGCTGTCCTTTCTCCAAAATACCATGAACCTGGATATCAGCCGGCGGTATGACCTCAATGCGACAACATCCCTGAATGTCGCGTTTGGGGGAGAGTATCGTCACGAAACTTTTCAGATATCGTCCGGTGACTCCAATTCCTATAACAATGGTCATCGGATCGCCCGGGTGGATTCGATCTCGCCCTATCCCGGGACGGATAAATGGACTACCATTGCCAACCAGGTGACGGCGTCGGGATCACAGGTCTTCCCCGGCTTCAAGGACGTGGATGCCATCAAAGCCTCCCGGAATATTTATGCTGCCTATGGCGACCTGGAGCTCACGCTGGGCAAGCTGCTGGTGGATGGCGCCGGCAGGTTTGAAGATTATTCCGAACAGGGGTTCAGCTATTCCAATCTCAGCGGCAAGCTCAGCGCCCGGTATGAATTGTCTTCCCAATTTTGTCTCCGGGCATCTGTAAGCAATGGGTTCCGCGCGCCATCGCTGCACCAGCGGTATTTTCAGAATACATCGACACAGTTTGTCGGCGGACAGGCGCAGAACTCCCTTACCGCCAATAATCAAAACCCCATCGTACGTAATGCTTTTGGCATCCGGGAGCTGAAGCCGGAGACATCCGTCAGCTATACCGTGGGTTTTGTCGGCAAGCTGAGCCCGGGTCTGACTGTCACCGTGGATGGATATTTTATCTCTATCAAGGACAGGATCGTACTCTCCACAGCCTTTAGCAGGAGCAATCCTTTGGTGGATACTATTCTGAAGGCCAACAATGTGGACCCATCCACCTCCTCGCTGCAATTCTGGACCAATGCGGTCAATACGGAGACAAAGGGTATCGACGCGGTGGTCACGGAAAAGTTTCGGCTTGGCGGTGGCAATGCCACCATCCTGCTGGCTGCGAATTTCAATAAGAACAGCGTAGTAGGCCGGCTGCATACCAATTCCGTCATCGACGATCCGAAGAACAATCCCAGTCTTGGCAATAAAGCGGCCAACCCTTCCAACGACCTTTCCGCGACTTTATTCGACAGGCAGCAAAGGGGAAGGATCGAGACAGGGCAGCCGCAAAACAAGATCAATCTTACAGCTTCCTATAATCTACACCGGTGGGGTTTTCTCGTACGGGCCGTACGGTTCGGCAAAGTGCAGTTCCTGAACAATATCGATCCAAGGCTGATCAATCCTACCAATGGCGCCTATTTCAATGACATCGGGCTGGGTGTCGACCAGGTATTCAGTGCGAAGGTGACTACTGATGTGGTCGTGTCGTATAAGGCAGGAGCTGGTGTAACCTTATCCATCGGCGGGAATAACATATTTGACGTCTATCCCGACAGGGTGTTTGTGGACCCCCGGAATGATCTGCAGGCGGTGCATGACAACCCTATCGCGGGTGCGAACAAGGCGCCGGGGGGATATAATTCGGCGAGGGATGCGTCCAACAGAGGCCGCTTATTATTTGGCACTAATCAATTTGGATATAACGGTCGGTTCTTATTTACCCGGGTCGTCCTCGATATCAGCCGGTTTGAAAGGAGGTCAACCGTGCAACGGTAAAGAGGCGATCGGGTATTTGTTGATCAGGTCAGGAGCCGGTGGAAAGGAGGTCCATCGGCCATCCTGGATGTTAGCCGCGAAAGCGGCTAATTTTTTTATAGTTAATGGAAGTTGTTCTACGGTCAATGGAACCCGCCGGTGCGGATAACGATATGCGTGAGAAAACCAATATAGGCCAGATAATAGAGGCCGACGGCGCCGGCACAATAAATAAATTTTCTGTTGTCCAGTAAGGAGATCTTTCCATCCATCTCCCGGATCGTTTCATCAAGGTTCATAACTCAGGTTTTAGGATTAGGTCCGTTGGTTGTCCATTCCAGCTTATCCGTTGTGAATAATGGTAACCATGGAGGACTAAAATGTAACCAGGGATAGCGGAAAATATATAAATAATTAATAATCAATGTATTAAAAAGAGCGTATCCGGAGGTTACATTTGGGGTCCCGGCATGTACTATTAATGATAGCTTATTGCAGAGTCCCGGAATAATGAGTAAATTGCTAAGCGTTAACACTTAATTGAATCCAAACCGATGCAAAAGTTCAAACCAACCTACCTATGGACAGTACTTTTTGTGCTGTTGACATTCGCATCCTGCCAGAAAGTGGCCACCACGACGGGTTCGTCAGCGGACTCGACCGGCAAGGGCAGTCATTCGACAAGGCCTGCCGCGGGCAAGCTGGATACAGCTACCAATCCCCCCGCCGACACAAGCAGTACCATATTGCCTCCTCTCCCGCAGAGCACGCCGACCGGCGGGTGTAGCGTTCTGCCTATTTATGGCGATACCATTATATTCCCGCAGCCGACCGCAAACGGTACGGATTATATTTTCTACCCCGTCAACAGCCCGGGTACGGGTAAGTATTTTGCATGGCCCCAGGGTATGGTTATCGACCCCAATACGGGCGCGATCGACCTTACCAAGAGCGAGACGGGTTTACAATATGCCATCGGCTTTGTAAAGGACGGCACTACCGACACCTGTCTGCAGCGGCTCATCGTTGGCGGCGCCTCGTATATGGACAGCATATATATAATAGCGGATGGTCAGACGCAGGCCGCGCCCTATTATGATGCGAACCCCTATCTTGCCAATGTCTGCGCGGGTAATGGCTGTACCTTCGACGTCACGGGTTCCGCTGCCTCTAAAAAAGTTATTGTCAATACCGTCTCGGGTGTCATCGATCTGAAAAAGACCATGAACGGGACGGGTCTGCTGGGAGGCGCCTTTGGTCTGCTGCCTGTGAGCGGTTCATCCATCACCGCGGATATTTATTACAAATTGAATGACCCGAGTAACAGCGCTCTTCAGCATATCGCCGTACAATTAGAATATTATGATAGCTACTCCCTGCTTAGCGGTGGTCTGATAGGCGGCATTGTGAACAAGGTGAACAATGTGCTTAGCGGCAATCTGATCAGCAACTATGCCAACCCACGTCCCCCGTTGATCGTCATCGTGCGACGATAGGCGGCTGTACCAATATTGAAAGTTTTTAGTTAGGTTTGGATATATAAACACTATATATCCAAACTTTTATGTATAGGAGGCTGGCTGGCTGGATTTGTTCCTTATGGTTGTCTTTAGTCGTCTGTGGCGCACCCGGCACACCTCCCGGCAGCATCCTGGCCCTGTATCATCGCAGCGACGTACTTTTCCATCTGACCAATGCCACTGCGGCAAGTGACAGCACGGCCCTGGCGGGCTTTGAAGAAGTGATCCGCCAGGTGGAAAAAGCGGGTGACTTCCCCGGAAAGGATACGCTGCTGTTCCAATCGTGGCTCAAAAAGGGCATACTGATAGACTCCCGATCCAATTATGCGGAGGCCAAGGCGGCCTATTGCCGCGCGCTGAGCTTCCATCCCCCTACCGACAGCCTGTTGTTCGCCATCTACGTATACACAGGCGCCAGCTATTACAACCTCAACCATTTCGACTCCGCCAATTATTTCCTTTTAAAAGCCGAAGCGATGGCCACCCGCGCCTGTGGACAGGATGACGAGGTCAGGCTTTACAACACATTAGGCGTACTTTATTATGACAACGGGAACTATCTGCAGGGAAAGAACTATTTCAATAAGGCCCTGGGCATCGTGGAAAGTAAAAAGCCGTTGGACACGGCATTTGCCGTGGACCTGCAGACCAATATCGCTACTTCCTATTATCATTTAGAGCAGTACGACGAGGCGCTGGCCATTTACAGGAAGCTGCTGGCCTATCATGTGTCCAGCAGCAATATCTATATCAATATGGGGAATGCGTATCTGGGGTTGAACAAATACCCGGAGGCGCTGGCCAGTTTCAAAAAGGTGGATCCCGCCAAGGTGCCGGCCGTCCTCAACGAAATGGGCTATACGGAGATGAAGCTGCAAAAGGCGGACTCGGCGGCGTGGTATCTGGATCAATTAAAGACAAGATTAAAGAACAGGACGGGCAGCCTGGATGAGCTGGACCTGGGGATCAATGCAAGATACCGGGCCGACCTGCAGGCGGGTCAGCATGACTATACGGGGGCTTTGGCCAGTCTGCAAAGCGCGATCAATATCTTTTCACGGGGGAATCCCTCGAATTTTACGGGGACGTTTGCTTATTACCGGCTGTATGACGCCCTTGTGAAGAAGGCGGAAGTATTCTGGGAGCTGTATAAGGCCAAACCCGACGATGTCTCGCTGGATGCGTCGTTCGAGGCTTACCAGGCGGCCCTGTCCCTGTTGCGATACATCGAGAAGAGCTATGATACGGATGATGCCAAATTATTTTTAAAGAAAAAAAGCAGCCAGGCTTTTGACGGGGCCTTATCCGTCTGTCTGGAATTGTACCGGCGGCGTCCCGGTGGGAACTATCTCGAGCAGGCTTTTGCCATCATCGAAAAAAGCAAGGCATCCATTATCACGGCCAACCTGGAAGAGAGCACCTTCGCGCATGCCCCCGGCGTGGATGCGGGGCTGTTACAGACAGAGCGCAATATCAAGTACAATATCGCCCGTCTGAATGTAAAAAGTGAAGAGGCGACGGATAGAAAAGAGTTGGAGAACCTGGCCACAGAAAAGGCCACGTATGAGATCCAACTTTCGCAGGTGCAAAAAAAACTGGAGCAGAACGGTACGTATTACCGGATGAAATACCAGGACAACGCCCCTACTCCGGCGCAGCTGCAGGGACAGCTGGAGGGCAACCAGGCGTTGATCAGCTTCTATGCGGCGGGCGGTGTCCTGCATACCTTTATCCTTACTTCCTCCACCTTTACCTATGTCCGTATGGACTCGTTGTCGCGGCTGCAGGGGGATGCGGAGCGCTGGGGGAATTCGCTGAAGACGACGGAGAATGGCCGGCGATTCAAGGCGGGCGCGCTTGGCGATGAGCTGTATTCCACGCTGATAAAGCCCATACAACAGGCTGTACCGGGTAAGGATGAATGGATCATTATTCCCGATGGCTTCCTTTATTTTCTTCCTTTCGAGTCGCTGCCTGCAGGCGAGGGTGATAAGACCCTGCTTGAGACGACTACTATCAGCTATCGATTCTCGTCGCGGCTGCTCAGTTCTCCGACAGCGGATGCTTCTTCCTCCGGGATCCTGTCCTTTGCCCCTTTTGCCGGTGCGGGTTCGGAGGGGGGTGTGTCTTTTGCACGACTACCCGCGAGTGGTGAGGAGATCGCGGGGCTGCAGGGGACGCGTTTTATAGACGGGCAGGCTACGAAGAGCGAGTTCCTGAAGGAGGTCAATAAATACTCCATCGTGCATCTGGCGACCCATGCCGTATCTTCCCTGAATAATGCGGCATCTTCCTTTATCGCCTTTTATCCAGTGAAGCACTCTCCTATTGAAGACCGGCTGTTCCTGGAAGAGTTGTACGGGCTCAATCTGAATGCCACCAAACTCGTCATCATCAGCGCCTGTGAGACGGGGCAGGGAGAGCTGGTGGCCAAAGAGGGGGTGATCAGCCTGTCGCGGGCTTTTGCCTATGCTGGTTGTGGAAGCACGATCAATAGTCTCTGGAAGGCGGATGATAAGGCCACTTCTTTTATCCTGCAACGATTTTATGTGTATCTGCAAAAGGGGGAAACGAAGGCGAAGGCGTTACAAAAGGCGAAGCTGGACTATCTGGCAAGTGATGCGATCAACAAGAGTCCTGCATTCTGGGCGCATCTGGTATTGATGGGTGATACGAGCGCTGTGTATAAGAAGAAGATGGGATGGCTGTGGGTCTTAGTGCTGATACCGTTGGCGGTGGTGCTGGTGTGGATGGGGAGACGCATTAAGAAGGGAAAGAAAAAGTCGACGTCTTTCAAGGATGGTGGAATGTGAACGGACGTTTTGCAAATTCTTTGAGGGCACTGCTCAACGTCGACTTTTTTCTAGGGTGGACATCTTTGGTTTTAGCGGATCTGGATTGGTTCTACCGGATTTGGATTGGTCTTCAGGATTGGATCATGTGGTTCTTCAGGACTGGATCGGTTGGTTTTTCAGGACTGGATGGATTTTCTGGATTGGATCTACTCGGTGGTTCTTCAGGATTGGATCGGCTTTCAGGATTCGGATCGTTCGAGGATCAGGTCATGTTCTTTAGGATATGGTTTAAGGGTCTCATGGTATTGGATCAGGTTATTAAAGGTTACGATCAAGTATCTTTCATAAGGAACGGATCTTTTATTACCTGCTTACATATAATAGTAAGCGCAGAGGAAAGAGATGTAACCGGAAAAGACAGATTTTTTTTGCTTTTCGGGGTTTTTTCCGTTAAAAAAAATCGCCAGTGGTACACTCAACCACCGGCGAATACAAATCTATGACTATGAGCTATTTAGACTCCTTATACTGAACCAGGCGAAGGTCCAGGAAAGACATTTGTTCCACTTTATCGTGATAGAGATGGTTTTTATCCGCCCGGATCTTTTCCAGGATGGGCAGGGCTTCGTTGACCTTGTCCTTCGCCAGCCAGCTGATGGCCAGGTAATACTGGGACTCGTCCTGGAAATAGTCGGTACCTGCCTGTGCGTTGGCTGCCAGCACCTGTTCAAAGTGTTCGATGGCTTCGTCGTATTTTTTCAGCTCGAGATTGGCCATGCCGGTGAGAAAGTCTGTCTTGTTGGTCCTTTTTGCCGGACTGAATAGGGAGATCACCGTCTGCCAGTCCCTGGCCTGGTAAGCCTTGTCCATGGCGTCCTCGTCGGCTGCGCCACGGCTTGTATTGAGCGAGTAAGAGGTATAATATTTATCATACAGACTGCCGGAGCTGATCGTGGCATATTTGAAGAAGGCTGCGCCGCCGCCCACCAGGATCAGCATCGCTGCAATCTTTGCCGCATTGCGGGTGATGCTGCGTACGATGCCCATCGAAGGTTTTGCAACAGAGGTCTGCTGTATCTTCCATTGTTCTTTCACCGTACCGACATCTTCATACAGGCCTGTGTCCTGTATGGCGTCTACGGCCAGTCGGAGATAATGCCATTCCCGGATAAGTTCAGGGTCATTATTGATCATCTCCTGCGTTTCGGCAGAAGCATCGCCCCGGAGGCTGTTATCAAGATGATCAATCAATGTTTGGTTTTGTTCCATAGGTTAACTTTTAACTATTTCACTTATCTGTTGGGCTATGGCGGGGTTGCTTTTTATAAACCCGGTGAGCGCCTGCAGACACTTGTATTTTTTGTTCCTTACCACCTGTTCGTTCTCGTAGGGCAGGTGCTCGACGAGCTCTTTCATGGACAGGTTCTCATAATAGAACAGCATCAGTATTTTCTTACAGGGTTCGCCGAGGTTGTGGACCAGGTCACGCAGCTGGCGTTTCTTTTCGAGATCGCCAATCTGGTGGCTGATGTCCTGTTCCTTCTGATCGCGGCCGTACTCGAAGATCTTTTCCCGATGGCCGGACCTTTCGCGCTTCTTGAGCTCGTTGAACCAGATGTTCTTGGCGACGGAAACCAGGAAAGTTTTTATACTGGCCTCCATCCGGAAGTTCCCTTTCTTTACCACTTCGATAAAGGAAACCACCGTCTCCTGAAAAACATCGTCGGCATCCTGCTCGCTGCCCCCGTAATGAATAATAAAAGAGCTGGTCGACGCGGCATACTGCTGGTAGATGAACAGGATGGCCTGGTTCAGGTTCCGTTCGTCCTTGATAGCTGCTAAGAGCTCAGCATCTGTATATTTTCCCGCGACTTTCATAGATTGGTAAGTGCTGAAGGATGAAATGTAACCTCCAGCCTTAAAAAATAATTGGGGTTAGTTAAAGGTTTCCTCGTATCCATTAAACGTCCGGAACGACATTCAATTGTATATTAGCGAGTTATAAAGGTCAGCACTTGTAATTCGCTGATAGATAGCAAATTAAGTTCCAAAATGTTGGGTGAGACATTAAAAATTTAATTTCCGGCCTGTCGCCCCATCTCTTCAAATACGGCCCTGAAGCAGTTCCAGGGGGTGCGCTGGGGGTCTGTCTGTCTGCCGGAGGGCCGGGGGGTTGGCTGGGCGATGCCATAGAATCCTCTTAGAAATCTGTCCGTGGGGGACCAGGTAGTTTCCACGATACCCAGAAACCTTTCGCGCATTTCGGGTGTGGATTCCTGCCGGAAATGGACCATGTCCCTGACCTGGGTTATGCCGATGCCGCCATCCCGCCAGGGGCAGGTGACTATCCGGAAGCCTTTCATGGCAAAAAGCACGGCCGTCTTGTCCGCCCGCTCGTAATGCCAGTCACAGATAACGACATCTTTCGGGATCATATCGATGGCGCGATAGGTATTGTTATAGCTGGCTTCCCATTCGCCCAGGCCGGTGGTCTTTCCATCCAGGAGTCTGTCGCCCCAGATCCACAGCTCTTTTCCCTTTTGTGCGAGATGATCGTGCAGGGCCCGTACCTCGCCGGCAAAAAGCTCGGCCTTGTCCCTGCCGCCGCAGCGGGGGCACTGGTCTTCTCCTATATAAAAGACTTCGTCCATGCCTGCATGAAAGGCATCCGTCTCGAACACGTCGCAAAGTTCATCGATGACGGCAAAGAGGACGTCGTGAAGACCGGGGGCCAGCGGGCAATAACTTTTGCAATAGAGTTTATCCGGATTGGGCCATTCATATTTTTCCGGGAATTTGACCCAGGGTGTCTCGTCAAACTGAGGGTATACTTTTATCAGCTTGTTTGGCGTACTGGCCCAGGACTGATGTCCCAGTAGATTTATCTGTGGGATGATACGGATCTTATGCCGCTGGCATGTCTGTACGATCTTTTTTGCATCCGCGCGGGACAGCGCGTCCGTGTCGGAGAGTTCGGGATGGCTGGTGAACTGGTACCGGTAGTCGATGAGCAGGAAGAGCGTATTTACCTTGCGGGTAGAAAGCTCTTTATCGATGAAGGTGACAAAGGAATCCACGCCGGCGGGTCTGGGGGCGTTGATACAAAAGCCGCGGACGGGCAGGATGCTGTCGATGTTCTTTTGCGGGAAGGCGGACAGGGCGGCGCCACATAATAATAGTGTTGCCACTAAGGTCTTTGTACGCATGGGGAAGTGTATTTGGTGCTACAAGCTACACAAACAGCCATGAAATAAGGATATCTTTTTGTTGTCAGCGATCGACCCTTATCGTGACCAGGTCCCAGGGGGCTATATCGATGTCTCCTTTTATTTCTGTCTGCGGCAGTTCCGATGTACTGCTGTAATGCATGGCCTGCACCTGGCCGGACCATTGCAGGGATGTCCGGGCGGCCTGGCCGGATGAATTGAACAGCGTGACGATCCAGGCCTTGCCATCTTCGCTGGGCTTTAGGGCCTGTACCACGACATCCTTGTTGCTGACTGTCAGCAAAGGAAGTGAATGTTCTTTATCCAAGGCGCGGGTGACGACCAGCGGTTGCGTGAGACCGGTGGCAAACTGCGTGGCATCCACTGCCGAGAACTGTCCGTGAGGCCGGAGTGCATAGCGGAAGGTGATGATCCCTTCCTGGTAGGCCCTGTAATTTGTCTCCCAGTGATTATTGATGGCCCATGAATAGATCTTTTGTGTGGGCTCGATCTTTTTACGCCATACGTCCGGATTGGACTGGCCGCCTAATAAGGTGGCGGTGATGCCACCTACTTCCAGCAGGGGTGCGTCGAGGGTGACCCAGGTAATACCTAGCTGGTCATTGCTGACATCGGCCCATTGTCCTACTTCCAGCCAGTTCTTACATGAGCCGGGTATCTGGTCCTTTTCGGGGCGCATGACGCTGAAGGGGATGTCGATGCGGACCTGTCCATCCGTGACATGGAAGGGGAAACCGAAGTTTACACTCTCCTTTCCGCCCGTATTGGCCCAGGCGTAGTCGCCGGGATGCGGGTTGAGCTCGGCGCGCTGTTTGTCCAGGATGTTTGTCATTTCCACATGATCGAAGCCGTTGACGAGGGTGACTTCGCGGGTCAGCTTGTTACAACCGGGTGCTGTGGATTCGATGACGAGGGTGGCCAGGACGGGGCCTTTTTCTTTTATGGTGATCTTTGCGGGACCGTTGTGCTGGAGATCTGCCAGATTGCTGCCATGGAGGAACAGATAATCGTTGGCATAGGCACCTGCGGCGGAGTCGATGAAGTTATGATCGAGTGTATGGGTGCGGACGCCGGCGATGGCGCCTGTGGCGGGGTCGATGGTGACCCGGATCACGCTATTGTCCAGTGTATTGCCGGCGGCCTGTACGTCGTCGGCGGCTTTTTTCGGAGCTCCTTTTAAAATATAGTAACGTTTGGAAGCGAAGGGCGGTACATCCGTGGCCACAAACGCCAGTTCGCCGGTGGAGAGACGCTGCGAGGGTATTACGGCGCCCTTTGCGTCCTTTATCAGACCACCCTGTGCGGACAGGTCAGCGGGTATCCGTACGAGATTGGTGCGGGTCCAGGAGTTGGTATTGAAGACATCGATGGCGTTTGTGTTTGCCGCTGGTGTGGCGTCGGTGTTGCGGCCGGCTGTTGCATCTGACAGCAGGCTTTTTGAGAGACGGCCGGCCGTGTCGGCATAGGATCTTTTTATATCCCACTGTTCGATGGTCTTTTGGCTAAGGGGGTTGGTGACGCTGACGTCCGCGCCCCAGGTGTGTTCGGAGTAGAGGAGTATGTTGCGCCAGGCATCGCTGAATGTATGGGCGGGGTATTTTTCGGGGTTTGTGATCGACCACATCACTTCGGCCTGTGACAGGCGGGAAGAGCTGGTCCTGTTCTCGGATGTCTCGAGGGCGGAGGAGGCGGCGCCGTCCTCCCAGTATCCTGTCCAATCGCCCTGCACGGTGGGCAGCTTATCACCATAAGCCTCTTCAAAGGCCTTGAATGCCCGGCTGGTGGAGGAGATGATAAAATGCGGGGCGATATATTTTTCGTTCCAGTCTTTTACAAAGTCGCTGATCTCGAGTTCGGGGACGGCATTGTCTCCATGACCGCTCCATCGGATATAGGATATGCCATAAGGATAGTGCACTTTGCGTAGTGCATCCGTATAGGACGCGACAAACTGCGGAGACAGGTAGGAGCCGTGTGAGAGGGCGTATCCTTTATAGGGTATCCAGACGAGGAGTTTTTCTTTACCGGACTGTGAGAGCCAGTAGAAGGGTTTGTTCTCCCAGGAGGGCAGGATGTCTCCAATGCGGTCGAAATAATTCGGGGCGGCGGAAAAATATTTTATTCCTGCCTGGGCCATGGCTTGTATCGTGCCCCAGGTATAGCCGGGGACGTCGCTGATCATGGCGGCATCGACTTTGGCACCCGTCTGCTTTTCCAGGTCTGTCGCGAACTTGAACAGCCGCAGCAGCTCTTCGGGCCGGCAAAGACCGGTGAGGGTATTCAGGTACATGCCATTGAGTGCTACTCCCCCATCCTTTAGTGCGTCGAGGAAATCCTGTTTTTGCTGCGGGCTCATCCTGCGAAGGAAGAGGTCGGCTACATAAGTACCTTCGAGGTTCCATACAAAGCGGGCGCCGTCGGGATAGTCTTTTGTCTTGCGGGCATATTCAATGCCTTTGAGGAGATTATCGATCTGCTTCTTCTCCACATTTGTCTGTATCTCCGTATAGCCGATGTCGTTATGTGAGTGAGGCAGCATATAGATAGTATGCACGGCGACGGGTTGTATTATCAGGGTCCTTTCTCCGATGAGCTTACCGGCCTGCTCCAGGCGGACGGTGATGGACGAGTCCTGTGTGACTACGGGGGTGTGTAATTCCAGCTGTTGATTACCTGCGGCCAGCTGCAGCTGTTGCGGGTCCATGCCGGGGATCTTTACCGTGAGCTCGCCCGGGGCGCCTGCATTTAGTATGGAAAGCTGTGCGGGCTGGTAGGATGATTTGTCACCCTTTGCGATAAAGGGAAGGCCTTGTACGCCGGAGAGAAAGACTGTGCCGTGTACGGGTGTTGTGGTGATGGCGCCGGGGGCTTCCAAACCCAGCCAGTCGTATATAAACCAGCTGCCGCCGGTGGTGGTGATGCTGATGCTGTTGTCGCCTTTGTTCAGGAGGCTGGCGGGGAAGGCGATGGTGAATTCGTAGGGATGTGCTTTTTCGAAGTGACCGAAGATACCCTGTCCGGAGCCGCGGGGGAGCGTCTGGAGGAATTCCTGTCCATTTATATGTATGCTCAGGTGTTCGCGGCTGGCTTCGTGCATGTCGAGGAGTTTGATCTTTAAGCGACAGCTGTCGGCGGATGGGAGGTCTTTTATACCAAAGAGGATAAAGAAGCTGTGCTGGCGGCTGCCGGCCCAACCGTCGTCCGGACCGGCCTGAGCCCATGGCCAGTCCACTTTTTCCTTACTGCGTCCTACGACGAAGACGCCGTCCTTTTCGAACTTGTCTCCCCTACCCGTCCCGGCCAGCTCAGCCACGCTGCCATCGGGCTTGCCGATCTGCCAGAGCCAATGAGGCGCGGGGGTTTGGGATATTGCAAATAGGGCGGAGATCAACAGAACTGTCAGCAGGAAGGACTTTTTCATCGGCTTGATATATTAGAATGTTCAAACATAGTATTTTTTTACCAACCCATAAAATATACTCGTTGAGGTGAAAAATTGCGGCATCGAATTACTAATATTTTTAGTATTTTTGTCGTTACTGATCTTACTCTCCCATTAACTCCCAAATTGTCCCCTAAAATTTGAATATCCTGTCCCACAAAAATGAAAAATTGTATCACAAATATGAAAAACCTGTAACGATGGAACTTGTGAAATCTTTAAATCTTTTATTTGACTATGCTATTGCAACGAGACCCACGTTTCGAGACCATTAAACCGATGATGAAGGAGGGGAAGATAAAAACGTTCTCGGATATCTTCCGTCATGTGAAGATCACCCTGGTGGCTCGTAGTCTTGGCAAGCGTACGGAGCGTTTTAAAGAGCTGGTTGAAACACTCAATGATCTTTATATCCGGGAGCTGGTACTTATCGCACATTTGTTCGGACTGACCATCGAGGAGACGCTGCAGCTGGTGGCCAAACAACTGGGAGATATCCATATCATCGAAGAAGAGGTGCGGCTGCCCAGCATCGGCCCCCTGGTCAACGACGGAAAGATCCGGCTGTTGTCAGACATCCTTCGGTATAGCGAGATCGCGAAGCTGGCGGAACCGTTGGGAGGAAACCGAGCGAGAGCCAAGAAACTAATCGAAAATGTCGAGGACATGCAATTGAAGAGACTGCTGAACGTAGCCCGTTATTGCGGCCTGTCAGCTGTCCAGATCCTTGGTCTTGTCGCAGCACAAATTGAAGAAAAAAATCATCATGTAAAGAGCAGATCGCGGCCGTGATGCCTTCCTGAATACCATAACCATTGCCTATCGGCGAACCTTTCCTATTTTTCGCCGCTTTTAGACCTTTCCACAGCCTTTTTGCAAAGGGCCGGCTTGACGGAGCCGGCTTTTTTTTGGGGAGGTAATGAACCTATGGGCAGTCTTTGGCAAGTGCCATAAAAGATGGTCTCCTCAACGCGATACATATGGAAATAAAGATCATCAAAACAGACCTGACTGCCATTAAGGATCTCCGCGTCCTGTTCCTTCATGAAAATCATTTTCAATTTGTCGATGACAAATGCTATCTATATGGCTGGGCAGATGTCTGGCTCATCCTGTTGGACGGTATACAAGCGGGTTATTGATCAGCCTGGGGAACAGACAAACGGGAAGACAGGGACACGATCTTTGAGTTCTATTTGCTGCCGTCTTTTAGGGACTATTCGAGCCAGGCATTCAGCGAGCTGTTGAACATTACGGGGGTACAGTTCATCGAATGCCAAAGCAACGATAGATTACTGGCCTCGATGCTATATGAATTTTCGGTTGCGACGGGAGGATTTATGCTGAACTATAATATGCCCTATGCGGATATTTATATGGAGGTGAAAGAACATGCAAGGAGGAAAGGGTATGGCAGCCTGATGGTCCAGGAATTAAAGAAAGAGATATATCTGCGTCGAAGGGTGCCTGCAGCACGCTGTAATATTCGAAACCAGGCATCCAAAGCCACACTGCTAAAAGCGGGATTCTCCATATCCGGCACGTGGTTGAAAGGGAATGTCCCGCGTGGCAGGTTTTTTGAATAGCTACGCAAAAATGAACGACATGATCCACGAAATTGAAACAACACAAATCAAAGATCTTCTGACCGAACAGGTACAGGCCATCCGCAACAGGAATATCTCTAAGGCGACGAAAAATTATTCCACGAATGTCCTTGTATTCGACGTGGTCGGTCCGTTAAGTCAACCCAGAGGGGTGCGCTCAGTGGAGGAGCGTCTGGAGCAATGGCTGGCAACTTTTGCGGAAGAGGCTCCTATAAATTTTGAACTGGTCGATGTAGCCATTTCGGCCGATGGAAACCTCGCTTTTTCCCATTCTTTCAATCACATCAACGTACCCCTTAAAAATGGAGGGTCACTGGATATGTACTGGCGGGAGACCTTAAATTGGCGGAAGAACAACGGGGAATGGAAGATCGTACACGCGCATAGCTCGGTGCCTTTCGACCCCGCAACAGGCAATGCGTCGACGGGTCTGAAACCTGAACCGCGGTGATGTCTTAGTGCGAAGAAGCGTTCCGGTGGGAAGGGGCCAGCGTGGCAATCTTACCGGGCGTGCTTTTCCTGCTCATACCACGACGACGGCGGCCGGGCAGGGTTCCAAACCGATAGGTATTAATAGGTATAACAACAGCCTGTTGGGTGAAAGGACCAGGCCCTCTGTGAAGCAGCCGGTAGTGAATGCTGCCTTTAATAAAGTGGAACAAGCTGAGTAAGAATGCCTTCATACAAAAAAGATCACCTAAAATATGCCATTTATTACAATCCTGACTATCTGAAGGTTAGAAAAAATCCACATTCCCGGATTTCCCATTTAAGGAAGCGCGGCGGAATACTTTACTGCGAGCGCCGTCAGCTGTTGCAGATACTCCTCTGTCACGGGTTGTTTCCCATCCACCAGGGCGCTGCCTACTCCAAAAGCTGCCGCTCCGGCCTTGTGATAGTCCCCGATATTCTCCAGGTTGATACCTCCGGTGGGCATCAGGGGTATATGAGGAAGAGGTGCGCGAAGGTCGCGGAAATAAGCCACCCCTACCGAGGCGGGGAAGACCTTGACGATGTCGGCTCCATTTTTATAAGCCGTGAGGATCTCCGTGGCGGTGAAGGCGCCGGGGATGCTGACTGCGCCGGCCTGGCGGGTGTACTGGATGGTAGGTATATCCAGTGTGGGGGATATGATAAACCGGGCGCCCGCATGGAGGGCCTGCCTGGCTTCCGTAGCGTCGAGGACCGTCCCCGCCCCTATCAGCAGATGGTTGCCCATCTTGGCCGACAGGGATTTGATCACCGAAAAAGCTTCGGGGGAGTTGAGGGTGATCTCCAGGCAACGGATCCCACCGGCATAAAGGGCGGCGGCAATTCCATGTACGGCATCGGGACGGACGCCCCGCAGGATGGCCACGATCTTATGTTTTAGTATTTCTTCCAGGACGGTCATGCTATAAAAATAAAAGGTTTACTAAATACTTGACACTTATTAAATATTTTATTAAGTTTATAAACCAACGCTAAAACAAAATTAACTGCGGAATGATCGCCCGACAAACCATTCCATTTAATAGTCAATTGAAATACAGGCTGGTAAGTCAGCTTTATTTCTTTGGTACCGCCTCTTGTAATGACCTGAGCGAACGGCTCGGCAAGAGCGTCCCCCATGTCACCAAGTCTTTATATGAGCTCATCGAGGCGGAATATATCGTCGAAAAGGGATATGCGCCTTCCAATGGCGGCCGGCCGCCCCTGATCTATGCTCTCCAGCCGGACAGGATGTATATCCTTTCTGTATCTATAGACCAGCTTTATACCCGTATAGGCCTACTCGACATGTCAAATCAGTTCGTATTTCCCATCGAGACCATCGAACTGAAGCTGTTGAACAACAAAGATGCGCTGGCGGTGCTGACAAAGGCGCTGACCAGGGTCCTCGGCCAGATGGGGAAGGATCGTAAGAAGATCATCGGCGCGGGTTTCAGCATGCCCGGCTTTGTCAATACCCGGATGGGCATCAACTTCACCTATCTCCCCACCCACAGCAAAGAAAGCCTGCGGGATCATCTCGAACGGCATCTGCACATGCCCGTATACATCCAGAACGACAGCAGCGCACTGGCATTGGCCGAACTAAAAGCAGGGCTGGCTCAAAACCTAAAGGACGTTATGGTCATCGGCATCGGATGGGGCGTCGGGCTGGGTATGATCGTAAAAGGAGAATTATTCGGAGGCCACACGGGATATGCGGGCGAGTTAAGTCACATTCCCATCTCCGAGAGCAATATCCTTTGCGAATGCGGCAAACGGGGCTGTCTGGAGACAGAGGCCACGCTTCGTGTCGTCGCCCATCGTGCCATGGAAGAGATAAAGGCCGGAAAGATCTCCAGTCTGAAGATGGTCGACAGTCCTGAAAAAATGAGCGAGGCCATCATGGATGCGGCCAATCACGGTGATCAATATGCGATCGAGCTGCTGACGGAAATGGGTTTCAAGATCGGTAAGGCCATCGCCATCCTCATTCATATCGTGAATCCCGAGCTGATCATACTGGGCGGCAGAGGCGCCGAGGTTGGCAAGATACTGATCGCCCCCATCCAGCAGGCATTGAACCAATACTGTATCCCCCGGCTGGCGGAAGACACGCGTGTAAAAGTTT
>Ga0207671_10003124_pt1 | contig 16823 bp, 18 predicted proteins | sample KBSC24metaG_FD_184352 | JGI IMG/M metagenome (GOLD analysis project Ga0207671, IMG submission 184352) | Corn rhizosphere microbial communities from Kellogg Biological Station, Michigan, USA - KBS C2-4 metaG (SPAdes) (version 2) | ecosystem: Host-associated > Plants > Roots > Rhizosphere > Soil... | reverse complement strand
CCACTCATTCAGGCGCTCCGGCGATCCACCTTGAAGGGAAGTCGGCAACTCTTCCCTATGCCAAATGTTCGCCCAAATCGGGTTTACTTCCGAGTTGCCGGTAATTCACCCGCTACACCACTATGGACCATCGAAGCGACAGATCCCGTGGACTCGAGGCTCAGTGCATTCTGAAATTGACCACAATTGACATCTTGACCGGAACGGGATTGTTCCCATCTTTCGCGGGTCTGAACCTGTACTTTGCAACGGCCTCCAAAGCCTTTTCGTTGAATTGTTCGTTAGTGCCGCGCACGATTCGCATTGACTGTGGTTGCCCGTTGGCATCGACTACCAGGCTAACGAGAGATACACCTTCTTTTCCGCGTTGTTCGGCGGGCCACTCGGCTGCGGGTGTCTCTAGCGGGACAGGATGTGAAAAGTCCGGGTGTAGCTTGGCGAATTGTTTAGCCGATTCCTTAGCCAATTCAGGTGTGGCTTGCAGTTCGCTCTGGATCCGCGGAAGTGCGGGAAGGGGCTGCTTCGGAGCCGGAAAGAGTTTCTGCACCGGCGTTGACTCCAGCCTGAGCCGGGCTGAGGTCGTTCCGTCTTTGTCTACTATGCTGACCCTACACACCGTCAGTTTCACCTGAAGCTCCTGCGCAACGGCAACCGGAATGCCATCTTTGGAACCGGGCGAGAATCGATCAACCTTAGCAACACTTAACGCCGCTTTGTCGATGTCATCGTTGAACGGATACAAAGGTGACACACTGTCAGTCCCGCCCTGCGTGTTGACCACCAGGGAAAGCCGAACAATTCCAGCGCCTTCGTACTCGCAATTGTTCGAGACGACCGGAGAAAAGTCAGTCGGAGCCAATTCGGGCGCTTTAGCGCCGTCTTCGGCGTAATAGACTGTCGCGTTTGGTTTCGGTGTCGGAGAACTCTGGGCCACCGCTTCGTTGCACCGAATCGCCCAAAACACCGTCAGGAAGACAGCCAGAACACAGCGCAGCATCATCTCTACCCTCAGCTCTTGCGTGCGTTGGGCCAATCCTAACAGGTCGAGTGAGCCAGCAGTAGAGAGCTTCGTAACTACGGCTGTTGCCTATGCCGGTCACTCAACCCCTATGCCCGAAAGGTAATGAATCACCAGTGTGTTCTCATCTCTCCGGCTCTAGCCATATTGCCTAGCTCGTCGGCAGTCTTCTGCTGTTCGTCAGTCAAATACTGCATGAGGTACTCATACGGGATGTCCCGATATTCCGCGTGGTCGATATAGAATCGCGTGATCACTCCGGTATATGCGCTCACGTCTGGATCGCCAGCTGAACTTGGCTTGAACCTTGAGTAGTGGGCAGCGCCTTTCCAGCAAACACCAGATGGGAGCACGATCTCATTCTTTGCATGGTCATAAGAACGGTTGGCTTTGAGATCAAGCCTACGGTCAGCAGCCGCACATGCATTCTGCACGCCCTCTTCATATCCATCGATATACGCCGCGACGAAGTGGACTTGTTCGGAGTGAGACCAAGCCAGCCACTCTTGTCCGTTGTGTCGCAATGAGTCTGTCGGCCGCGATTCACGCTCTGCACGCTTGCAACCGAGATGCGCGAGACACACGAACGCAATAACCACTAGTGCGCCAAGTTTCTCCACAGCCATATCGTTATAGACACCGTGAAGTTGATTTTTGAGCCTGAAAGGCTGCCCTTTCGGTTATCGCGGGATTATCGTCGGCAACTCGTCCATTACCGAGCGGAAATGTACGTATTGGCGGTCATTGGCCCAGAACTAAGCGTTGCCAGCGGCGTTCGTGGCCTGTTGAAGTTGTTGCGGGTCTTTGAACGGCCATGTTGCTAAATTCCACTCTTCTAATTGACTCGAGATTGTCTGCCTTCCGGCAATACGATTGAGCAGTCGCTCCAACCGCCCCGAAGGATCGTTATCCTTCGGTACGTCTGGTGCAACGAATCGTGTGGGACCGAAGTACTCCAAGTCGGTGCCTAAGAACAGGAGGCAACGCGCCAGGATTTCGCTCTCGCCCTCAGACAATGCATGTTCATCTACGAGTCGATGCGTGCTGAGATCGTCGTAGGTGAACCAGACCATGTTGGCGATTGCAACTAGGACTTTGTCCGGTCCTGATTGTGGGAATTGCTCCTCGAAATCGAAGTTGCTGATAGTTCCTTGGACAAACTCCCGAAGCACCTGCTCTGCTCGCAATCGCTTCGCTCGATCAACCATTGATACCCGCATCCTGATGCAGAGTTTAATATTTCGATCCCACCGTCATACGAGACTGTCGCGTCCCGAGTGGATTGTCGGCTACTCTTCACTATGCCTTCTGTTCGCCTGTTCTGGCCTGCCGATTTACGATTCGTCCCGTCAACCATTCGCGGACGATGGTTGCAATTACCAGAAGAGGAGCCCACGTAATCGGGAAGAGCATCCCGTAACCCTCAGTAAAAAAGCACGAGCAGTCGAGAGCGGACCCGAACGGACCCAGTTGCCGACCAGGCCAGAGAATTGAAATTGCACCGAAGTAGCCGATTGCTGCGACACCCGCGCTGATCCAAATTGTCACCGCCCTTGCAGAGGCTGATTCCCGTAGAAACCATGCAACAGACAATCCGCACACCGAAGCTATTGAGTCCCATAGCGTCATAACGAGCGCGATGTTGAGTGATTGGCGCGCCGCCATCCCTCGACCCGATTCGCTGCAGAAATAGTTCCCGAGTGCCTCCCACAAAAAGGCTCCGAAGAGACAAAGGAAGAAGGCCGACTCGACTAGGGTTCTAATTCGGATTTCACGTGAGTTCACTGGCTTCGTTTATAGCAGCTATTCTTCACATTTCCGTCTTGTTCCCGAGTAGTCGGCAACTCGAACCCTAAAAGGCGAAAGGTCGGCAAAGTTCCGGGTTGCCGGTGACTCGACCGCGATGTCAATTTCGTTGCTTTTTTTGTCGGGGTAGGACCGTTTGCAATTCGGCGGAAGCATCAATCACATTTCCGACGATGTGCTCCATCGCACGAGCGATCCTTCAGACAATTGGGCCAGTTCCCCCGCGCCTAAGTGCTGATGGGTTGGAATGAATTTATCCATGTGGCCGTTCTGTGTACCTGTCTTTGGATCCCACCTTGTCAGGCCAGATTGCGAAGCTGAGTAGAGCCACTTGCCATCGCTGAAAAATCTGCCTGAGGGCCCGGCAAAGACCGCAATTTCCCGAGCCGACCGCCAGTCGCTCCGCCGCGTGTCACTTGCGGAGCGGGGTGAGGTGAGGTCGAAGATGCGGGCCCCGTCAACCATTTCATCGTCATCGTCGCCAACGCCGCCGATTGCAACCGTCTCTTCGTCCAGCCATGCAACGCCGTGATCCCAATAATAGGTGCGGGTACAGAGCTCTATTCTGGTTCGTCCGTCCTCAGATTCCCACACATTTTCTGATAACCATTGATCAACATTCCAAACAACCGGAATACCGACCGGATGCCACGCCCACCCATCGTCGAGAATCCGAGTGCCCTTTGGGCTCAAGTAGAGGGCACCATGGAAATAGTCAAGGTAATGCTCCGGTCGTTGCTCGCCTGTTTGATACGCTGTGGGATGTCGCTGCGTGAGGAGTTGACCGGATAAAGCATCGGCGACATCGAGTCGGTTCCAAGCAGTGCGATGAATGACGACCACGCGTCCTTGCGACAAGGCGAAGCGGAACGAGAACGGTACGGTCTCAGCGTGATAATCTCCACCGTCCAGATTGATTGTGATTTTGCCCGATCTAAGGTCGATGACCTGACCGTATCGACCGTAGTCGCTTACGACTGCGGCGAAACTGCCATCGCGAGAGGCATGAAGACGCCACGCCCTCGAGTGTCCGGCAAAAGGATTGCTAACAGGTTCAAGCGGCAGATCGATTTGACCAACAACCTGCGACTCCCTCGTGTGTGCATTATGCCACAGGAGTCGACCATCTTCAGCGACCATCAGCCAGATGCTGCGGCTTTCCTGGTCGACTGGCGCGATATCAACAATCGTGTTGTCTTGGTTCGGATCTGACATGCTGGGCTTGGTTTTTCAACCAAGTATAGCGAAGGCTTCGCTGCCAACAGAGAACCGGCACGAGGTACCTGGCAACTTCTTGCTCTCAATTCGATAGTGGCCGGTCACTCACCAGCTTCATCTGCGATATGCAATGAGAGCGTAGGAAAGGTACGAGAGCATCGCAATGAAAGCCACAGCCCAGAGCAGGAGAAGAGGCGTCTCCACAGGCAATCCGCGCTCCTCAAGCCAAAAGTCGTCCGGACGATTTGGCCTATACCTTACGCTCGTTTTGTCGCCAATGGATATGTGGTAGAGCGAACTATTGTCGTTGACACTCACTTGTCCTCCATGGCTACCGCCACCATGGTCTTGATAGCGAAAACGAACTACAGCAATCTTGAGATTGCGACGGCCCTCAAATTGAGATACGGCGGTCACTTCAGCCTCGGTCTGAGGCCAAGTGTCAATACCTCTTAGCTTTCTCCAGAACTCTTCCACCATGGCTGCAGTAGTGTATCTCCTGCGGCTGCTCAGATTGCGTTCCGGGCGAGTAGTCGGCAATGGGGAAGTTGAAGTCAAGAAATTGTCCTCAAGTTCCAGATAGCCGGTCACTCGACAACTATCGGCAGCCGTCGCTCGCTTCTGACCAGTCGCGGGACTTTGAGTGGTATGTCATGGATTCACCCAGCGTGGTGCCGAACCAGACGATGTAGCTCGTTTCATCGCATCTCTGGTAGAACAGTTTCTCCCGCTCCATGGGACCCTTGCTCACTTCTGAGAGTTCTGCCGGTAGGCGACCGTGGACTCGCTGGAACGCTTCGATGTCAGAGATCAGGCGATTACCTTTCCTGATTTCGCTGCGCCAAATCACGTTCGGTGGCCCGAGATATTCAAGAAAGAGGAACGCCCCGAGCGCGATGATAAGAACTCCGCCAAGAATCCACTTCGCTGAACGTGTCACGTGACCCCCTGAAAATCCAGCAATCATCAATCTAAACGAGACGCATTCTCTCCTTTACGGGAGTGTGGTCGGCTACTCGGAGCCTAAGCAAAAAAATGGTCACTTCCGAGTTGCCGGTCACTCACTCGAAGAGTTCCCTGTCATTGGCTTAGGCCCGCTTGTTCTGATCGATTTTGGCTGTGATCAAACTCTCGGACCTCCCGATCTTCTTCCCTAGAGCCCTCAGGGCACCAATGCAGGAGTCGGCATCCGCAGTACGCGCCTCGGACTTACAGATGCTTAAGAGATCAAGGTATGCGTCGAACGCGTTCTGGGGTTCGCCATGCAAGTATAGAAAGGATGCCAAGCCTCCCAGAAAAATGTCATTCTTCGGTTCGAACTTTAGTGCTTCGCGGTAGTTCTGTTCAGCAAGTGCGAACTTGCCCGCATCTTCATAGCACTGACCAAGCAAGTGGAAAGTAGTCCCATGTTCCCAGTCTGGTTGCTCCTTGATTATTCGGGAGAACAGCTCTGACGCTTCAACGTTTCTACCTGCGCTTTTTAGCGCGATAGCTTTTGCTTCGAGTTCTACCAGATGAGGTTTCACACTACCGCCTTTGAAAGCTGCCTATACAGCATCGCAGACTCTGATCGAGAGTGAGTGGTCGCCTACTCGGATGTATGCCAAATGTTCGCCTGTTCGAGATCATTTCCGGTGAGGCGGTCATTCAGACAGAGCCGAGTCCTTCAGTAGCCTTAAAGCTCTGGGCTCAAAGATCGAGGCGCTATGAATGGCGAAGGCTCGGAATGCTAGCTTGTTTTTGAAGCGACACGGAGGCGCGTTCCGGTACAACCGTGCGGGTGACTGATATGACGCTAATGTCGTCCTCTTGACCGAAGAGCTGTGCGGCGTCAGCTAACTCTGTGGCAGAAGTATCTGCCCTAAGCAGTTCATGAACCCGTTCGAAACCGAAAAGGCTGCCATCTGCATCTGTCGCTTCTACTATTCCATCAGAAATCAATACTAATTTGTCGTGAACGTTCATCTTGAAACGCATGACTGAGAACTCCGCGCCTTCCAACATCCCCAATGGGAGCGCACCTCCCATCGGCATTGGCTCGCCATTGAGATAGGGTGCCATGTGGCCCGCATTCGCAAGCGTTGCTGTGCCGTCCGAGTCAATCCTGAGGGCTAGACAAGTCGCCTGTGCATCGCTGCGCCCGATTAAGCGCCGGTTTAGAGCCTGCAACAGAAACTCCGGTTCCAACCTCAACTCTGCAGTGCTGCGAACCGCGCCAACGAGCAGTGCGACCAACATTCCCGCCTTGAGCCCCTTGCCGGTAACATCTCCGGCTACGATTAGGAGGCTGCCGTCACTTTGGTGGGGAATGACTTGGAAGAAGTCGCCGCCCACTTCGCGAGCAGGCCGATACTCGCTTTCAACAACCAGTCCTGGCAGTTCGGTTCGCGACTCTGGAAGAATCACTTGTTGAACTTCCTGGGCCTGTTTGATGTCCAAGGCCATCTGTCTTTGACTTTGAATTGATTTGAGCAAGCGCCGCAATAAGAGCACTGCGACCACAATCGCCAGGAGCAGATTAGAGACATGCGCGAGTCTCACGCTAAAGCCGCCGACTTCCCACCGCGTCGGAATATGTAGAAGCACGAGTTCGGGGCCGAAACTGCGGATTCCCCACAGAATAACCGCGGGTAGAACGATCCAGCCCTCGAATCCATGACGGCGAATACCCAGACCGACGATCCATAACTGGAGAATCAGAAAAGCCAACCGGACGAAAGCGGATCCGGTGAGGACGGCCTCCGCGATCCGATGTGGCACGAGCGCAACAATCATCTCTTGCCCTACCACGATAGTCAGTAGATAAAGAAGTCCCAACCCGGCAGCGGCAAGAGGCGTCCACGTGGGGCGCTGACGCCCGAACCACACCCACCACACCATGGTCCATCCGGCATAGATGAGGGAGGTCAGAAGGCCGAGATCTATAAATTGATTCTCACGGATACTGATCAATTGGGTGAAAGTCCCTGCGGAAGACGCTGCACTAGCCGCAACCTGCAATAGGTAGAGCCCTCCGATCCACAGATAAACAGGGTCGGATCGATCGAAGAGGATCAGGGTGAATGCCATCAGGGCAACGACGGCAAGTAACGGGATCTGCGCGACCGTCATCGCATACCCGCGAACCAACTCCAACCAGTCCATTTGATATTTGGCGGCGATCGTCGAGATATTGCCCAGCACCGGTGCGGTATGGATACCGCCCGTGTCCGCAACCTCTGTGAGGGTGGAAGGCAACATGAACACCCGAAAAGCAAATACATGGCTGGCTGTCTGCGCCTCGCCCCGTTTGCGACTGTCTGCTTCCTTATGCAGCGGGAACATCATCGGCCTCGTGTAGTAGCCGGTCGGTGTTCTCTTGGAAAAGTCGCCGAATTCTCCCAAAAGATTTCCGTCTGCGAATACCTGATAAAAATCATCAACATTGGCAGGTCCGGCGAGGGCCAGTTCTTCACCTGACGATTGCACCGTTACACGGAGGCGGTACCAGGCGTATCCCCAATAACCTGGGTGCCCCTTCAGCGTCCAACCTGGCACAAATCCTCTTTGTCCTGTCAGAGGGTCTACGAGTCCGGTTGTTGGAGTGAGGTCCACCTTCTCCCATTGAGAGTCGTCAAATTCCGGGGCGGCCCACAGCGGCTGACCTGTCTTCTGGTCGATGGGAGAATCGCCTACCTTGAATTGCCATGGACCGTAAAGCTGAGCGGTTGACTGACCAAGGGCGACGAACGTCTGATTTTCTCTCTCGGCGAACGATCCTGGCATCGACGATGAGGGCTGGGCGTGACACTTGGCGCTCAATGCGCCTAGCAAGATCAGCGCGACAATGTCGCCTTTGTGCTGCCTCATTTCGCGACCTCTTGTTTGGGATAGCCGTTTCTGCACTATACCGAGTGGATATCATTCATAAAAAGGCTTTTTTGCAGGATGCGCCTCCGGTGACTTGCCCGAACCCCGAGACTTTTGGAGAACCGTACCCCGAGTTGGACCCGATCACGGCACCGCCTCCGCTTGTCGAAGGATGTATTCAGCTACCCGAGATACCGCCACGCTAGGATGAGTACCGCGGTCTCCGCCGGCGGGTGGCTCACATCCGACCACAGTGCAGATTGGGGTGTCCCACATCTCACTTCTGAGATGTGGGTTTACGTTCTTCTCGCCAGCACTCTGCAGTTGTCGGGCAAACCCCCTCATCCAGCTGCTGCCCAGAACGATTCGATCTCCACGGTTTCGCGAACTCCGGTTGCGTAATGGCGGAAACTCGACCACTTCCAGTCCTCTGGATTTGCGACCAGACCCCGCACCACTGGATTGCGGTGCATATAACGCAACTTCTCGATGCGCTTCTTTTCGGAGTGGACGTTGAAATCATAGTATCGCCGCTGCCAAAACGGCCTTTCCTGGCGCTGAACCGCCACGGAGATTTGAGCGACTGAAGTGCCTTCGCTAGAGTCTCAATCAGCGGCTCGCTCACCAGCAGATGAACGTGTTCCGGCATCACCACATAGCCGGTGACGAACAGGCTATAACGTTTGCGAATCGTCTCAAGGGAGCGCTCAAATAACTCGCGCGCGGATGTCGAACCGAGATATGCCAAGCGGTGATAGCAGGAGAAGGTCACAAAATGAAGATCACCCGTCTGCTGATACCGCCTGAGCGCGCTGGGCATAACCGACCATCATACGCCCACATCTCTTCGAGATATGGGGCACCCCAGAATCAGTTGCCGAAGATATGGACATATTCGAGGAACTCGTCCGCCGCAATCATCCGCTCGAACATGTCTCGCGACGTAAACACAAAAGCATCATCTTCGGCAGTGCGAGGTTGTCGAGTGGAGTAGGTAGTTGCCAGGTCTAATCTGTCGACCAGTTCGCAGGCTCGTCTGGCCACAAAGGACTCGCCAGAGGTGGAACTTTCGCAAATGGTGAAAACGACGCTCATCTGAGGGGCACGAACTATGTAGACTCCGACCAGTCGTCTGGATCGGATTCGCTGGCACCGAAGCGAAAATGCCGTGAGTTCTCCGCGATGGTGTCTAGGTCGTGCACAAGTTGACTGCAGATCGCACAAGCCTTTAGGTGAGGATGGCTCTCGACCTCCGCGCCAGAACCGACTAACTCGGCAATCAGGTTCTGAAACTCCTCACAGGTCAGTTTGCGCGATTCTTCGAACATAGGCGCTCCCGTTTCGTCGAGTCTAGCAAAGACCGTTGCGGTTGTATCGTCGCCGACTCGGACCTTTTCCGATTCTTCCCCAAACGAACTGTCGCATCATGGCTGTTCGGAGGTCACTCGCCATGAGAAAGAAGGGGAAATCCAAAAGGGCTGGAAAAAAGCCAAAGACTGTGTTGCGGCTACCGGATCTTGAGCACGCGAAATCGGCAGTTCTGAGCAGCCTGAGCAATGTGGATGCGCAACGCGGATACAGCCATGCAATCGACGAATTCGTGGACTGGTACTGTTCAGAGCCGCGTCTCGCCTTGAATCGTCTTGTCGTCCTTCGGTACCGCAGCCACCTGGAGGGAAGACGCCTAGCGCCAGGGACAATCAACTTACGGCTCGGCGCTGTCCGTAGGCTGGCGTACGAAGCTGCGGACTGCGGCCTTCTCAGCGCAGATCTCGCATCTGGAATTCGCCGTGTTCGTGGAATGAGGAAGATCGGTGTTCGGGTAGGAAACTGGCTTTCAGCCGAAGAAAGCAGGGCGCTCTGGGAGGCCCCGGATCCCAACGCCATGAAAGGCAAGCGAGACAGAGCCCTCCTCGCGCTTCTCCTGGCGTGCGGCCTTCGCCGGCACGAAGCGGTCTCTCTGAAATTGCGCGATCTGGAACAGCGCGAGGGCCGCTGGGCAATCGTCGATCTGGTCGGAAAGGGAGGGCATATCCGAACTGTTCCGATCCCGGATTGGGTGCGCGAACAGCTTGAGTGCTGGATCACAGCCGCCGGGATAGAAGCGGGCAGGATTTTTAGACGGGTGGACCGATCCGGGCAAGTCCGGGGTGAACATATCTCGGAAAAGGCGATCTGGCACATCGTCAAGAAGTCAGCCCGCAGAGCTGGTCTGCCAAATGTAGCCCCTCACGATCTGCGAAGGACGTGTGCGCGGCTCTGTCAGTCTGCGGGCGGCGAGCTTGAGCAGATCCAGTTTCTTCTGGGACACGTATCGATTCAGACCACGGAGCGTTATCTTGGGAGCAAACAACGACTGCGCTGTGCAGTCAATGATCGCATCGGAATAGAACCAAGTTCATGATGGAATGAGTCGCTGTTCTGGAACAATCAGGGGTGAGGTGGGGACATGGAATTTGATCACGATAAGGTTGACGAGGTTACGCTTGCTCTTCTCTGGCTGACCCACTTCAAGGAAGGAGGCGGAATGCGGGCCTGGAAGGGCCATGACTTCGCAACGATGGATCGGCTGTATGAGCGCGATTACATCTCCGATCCCAAGGGAAAGACCAAGTCCGTCGCACTCACTGAAGCGGGCGAGAAAAGATCGAAGGAACTATTCACAAAGCACTTCATGCCTAAAATCTAGCTGAGGTGTGAAGCCGGAAGGGGCACCTTCTTGCAGAAGGTTCCGAGTTGCCGACCACACACCCTCAACAGAAAGACTACCTACTTCAGCCCGACAGATCCCATGTAAATTGGTCTTCGGAGTCAACTGGAGACCGCATGTTGCACACGAAGGAAGTCCGGTTAGTGTTCCAGATCGATGAATTTTTTAAGCGGGCCAAATCAGGAACGATCTGGGGCACGGTTTACTTTGAGGATGGGGGCGGCTGGGCTTTTCCAGACAGAGGATGGACCGACATCGTTGCGGGATTCGTTCGTGCGTGGCTCAACGCGCTCGTGCGGATCGCTGATGGTATTTCATCGACGGAGAACGTCGCATTCTACGACGGTCCAATGGAAATCGAATTGAATGCCAGAGGAAACGGCATCATCGAGACCGTTTTCTTATGTCGAGATGAGCAGCAATTCACTGCCGAACAAGAAATGTTGGGCATTCTCATCAATTCGGTCAGGATTGGCGAGAAACTCATCGCGGCCTGCGAAGAACGCCAGTGGCACGACAATGATACTGTTGCGGTGATGTCATCGCTCACGACGTGCAGAGGTTTGGTCGCTCGATACAAGGAGATTACGTAAAAGTTCGTGGTTCGTGGTGTGTTACCGGCAATACGTACATTTCCGCTCGGTAATGGACGAGTTGCCGACGATTCGACCCGAACAGTAAATCGAACTCAAGGCGATAGGAAGACGCGCACGAGGCTGGCGAAGAAGCCATGAGGATGTTGTGTTGCGTAGAGGACTGCAAGGATCATCAGCACTACCGTAAGCAGAGTTCCCCACGAGAATCGATGATTCTTACCCTCTGGCTCCTCTTTCATCTTCTTGCGATGCTCTCATGCTTCGTGAATCTGGACAAGCAAGTCGGAACCCAGGGTGAACATCCGAGTTCCGATACAGCCGACCAACTGCTCGCAGCCCCTGACTACGGACCCCAGTAGTTAAATTTGTAGACACTTCCATCCGGAATATTGAAGAAAATCTCTCCTCCATTGCTTCCGATCGTATGTTTTCCGGGGGTGACTTTTCCTGGGGTTCCGATAGCATACTTCCAAGGTGAACCGTCGACGATGAGGGGACAACTGTCGCAGTCATTCTCCACGACAATGAGGTAAGTATTGCCGTCCTTTGATTTGGACCCAGTTCCACGAAGGTCGCTGTGACCACACCCATTCATAGCCGCTATGAGCGCCCCTAGAACGGCTCCCCGCCTCCAAGATGCCATGCCCGATCATATCTTTTCGATGCCCCCCGGGCTGTATGACCGACCACAAAGCAACAACGAATCAATTGGTACTATCGAAGCGACGATGTCGGCCACGAATCATGGCTACTCGGCGACCTTCATAGTTCAGAAGATCACGATGCGGACTGTGATCTATTCAGGAGCGAGCGAAATGAAAAAGTCAGTCGCCTTCTCTGTGTGCTGCGGTTTGTGGCCTTTGTTCTTTGGGATATGCCTGCCCTACTTCTCACTACCGGGCGGCCTGAGACTTGTCAATCTCGTTTGGAGCATTGTGGAGGGGCTGGGATTGTGGGCGATTGACGAAACCGCAGGTCTCAGTCTGGAATCCCGTTGGCTACCCCTCGGCCTTTTCGCGTGGCCCCTCATCATCTCCACAATCATGTTTCTCTTCGGGCGTAAGTTGGCGCGAACGTCTTCAAGAGCACATCTAGTCACTCTGCTGGCGTTGCTGGCATCGTTGATCTTCACAGTAAGCTATAAGACAGCGAACGGAGTTTCGTTCCTTCCTGCCTATTTCCGCTATTTCCAGGCTGTGTGGTAAAACGCCGCAAGCGTTGAATGCGGTTGAATGACCGCCAACTCGGAAGTTGTTCTGTTTTTGGCGGGGAGTCTGCTTACTTTCTGCTATTCGAAGCATTGGTTGTAGCTTGAATCCGCGAGGGAATACTCATGCGAGAAGGCACCAGACTGCTTGTCTTCCTGGCAGTGATGATAGTGCCGGTTCCCGTGCTCTTAGCTTTACTTGCGCTGGGTCCCGGTCTGGAGAATCCAGCCTTGGGTGCTGTCTTCTGGCCCGCTAAGCTCTGTGCTCGTCTTGCAGGACCAGGTCCCGAATTCGGCCCTCCAGGCCACCGATGGCGGGAGGGAACTCCGGTTCAGATGCTGGCGGATGTCCTCGGCTTTTGCCTTACCTATGTCTTTTGGCTTGCCGTGATTCTGGCAGTCCTCAAGTACCGATCTCATCGTGCGAATCGGGTAAATGATCGTGCGGGTCGTTGAGAACCCTTGTTCCGGTCCAGTCGCCAGGCCACTCTTCCCTAATAAACCGCACTAGGAGAAAGACGAACAAACGTCATAGGGAAGAGTGCCCGACGGTACACTCACGACAGTCAAGATTGGGCTAAACTAATGACCATGGAATCGATCTCGGAGGCTTTCGACAGATTCTTTGGCAGGCTCCCCGATTGGCTTCAGATGACTCTCTACGCGACCTTTTCCATTCTGTGTGACGCCTGAGCTTCTCTGCGAGGTTGGCGAAGATACGTCAAAGTTCCGAGTCGCCGACGATACACTCACAAGCGGCGAGATAGGCCTAAACTAATGATCATGGAATCGATCTCGGAAGCTTTCGACAGGTTCTTTGGCAGGCTCCCCGACTGGCTTCAGATGACTCTCTATGCGATCTTTTCCATTCTGTGCGACGCCTGAGTTTCTGTGCGTGAGTTGGCGAAGATTCGTCAAGGTTCCGAGTCGCCGACAACACTCCCACGATCACAAAAACTGGCGTGGTGATCGGCTGTGACTGCCGTTAGAGCGGACCGATTAATTCTCGACACGGGCCAACCTAGACCATTCAGCCCACTCGATGCACGCTACAGGATTTCCATCGATCCCATCCTGTGCGCGGGAGAATGCAAATTCGGGAACGCAACAGAATATTGCGCGGTCGGCATAGAAAAACCACGTATCCCAAGGTGGCGAGTCCTGCATATCGTAGAAGCCCATTGACCCTGCTTCCGACGCGCCATCTTCTACGGTTTCTAGCGGCCAATAAAGAAGAAGTCTGCACTTCGCGAGAGTGTCAACGGGATTCAGAATCTCTATTCCTGCTTCTTTAAGAAGTTTTGAACGTGCATCGTTGATCCATGAGATTGCTCGGCGGAAGGAATCATACTTTCCTTGCGCCCAAGGCTCGAACGGCTCGGAATCATGAGACCAGTCTGGCACGTCGAGAATTGAGGAGGGATCGAGTGCGGGACTGCGAAACGGGAAGTGGGAACACCACGTCATCACCTCGGAGAGGGTCTGTAAGACACCAGGTGGCAGTTGGCTTTGAATCAAGCGACACCTCTGCCTGCATGGTAACGGAATCTAAAACAGTCACACTGAATGGTTCGGGGCGAATCACCGGCAACTCGAACCTTTGCTGATCTTTCGCCCGCTAGGGTCCGAGTAGCCGACCACACGCCCAGAACCAGTCAATAAGTGACTCGGCATGTGTCGCCAGCGGACATTTTCAACTTGGCTGAGGAAATCCGATTCCATCCGACTTTGATGTCAAGTCTTCGATTCGCCACTCACCACGGAGTGACCACCAAAGTGCGATCGCGGTAGCTGATGAAGACTCGCTGGAATATCGCAGTGGGAAGCAGTCCGTCCTCGCGCGACTGCGGGGAAGTGCCGGCCTCATTCAACGGCTGAACAAAAGACATCCTGGCAATCGTCTGCTTGCCGATGGCGACGTCGTCTGGAGGCAGGATGGCGAACGACTGTTCTACGCCGCCAACCACGCGCTTTAATAGGCGAACATTCGCGGGAGTCGTGCTGCGGCCCTTCTCTCTTCGCGAAAACAGCACAGGGACGTTGCTGCCAGAATCGAGACGGAGGAGCGCCATCTGGCTTTTCGATCCAGCCAATCGCACCGCGACCACCAGAGGTCGCGTAAAGGGAATGTCGTTCTTCGGGCCGTAGGGCTCCTCGAGCGGAACATGAGGGCCCTTAATCTCGCGGGACATCGCACCTGTATCGTCGAGACACATCACGTGGCGACCATTGTCGATGAGCACGTCAAAGTGCATCAGGAAATCCTCTCCGAGAATTCCCCGGATGCGAGGGTCGACGGATCGCAACTGGCTGAGATCCTCGATGACAGCAACGACGCCCGTGGCCGCATGAGTGTCGATCCGGACGTGCTCCAGATGCGTGTAGGTTTTCCGTCCGTATGTCGCGACGCCCGCGACGCCTGTCTGGCCTTCGAGATGAAGTTGAAGTTGGTCGGCCATTTCAGGGTCCACGGTCACCGTCTGGGCGCCTGTATCAACCAGAAAATCGAATGGCCCGCGATCATTAATTTCAACACTCGCCACAAACAGCGCCTGTCCAACGAAGCGAATGGGTATACTGGCGACGTTTCCGGGGCAGCGTTGTTCAGCCTGGAGGACAGTCAGGGTCGTTGACCACGGCTCGAGCACGACGAAGTGATCCGCGTGGTCGATGAAAACTCGCCGAAAGAGGCCCATGCTGAGCAGCCCATCAGCGCCTGACGTAAAGGAGGTCTGCTTCGCATGCGCGAAGGCGACGAAGGACACCTTTGCAAGCTTAACTGCGCCGATCTTCAGGTTCTGCTTGGGCATGCTCGCAAACGCCCGCCCTGCTCCGTCCGCACCAGCTCCGTCAACGACTCTTAGAGGCATGCCGCCGGGAGCTTTGAAGAGGACCGATTCGTTAGCTCCGGTATCGAGCTTCAGACGAACAGGCCGCGCCAGGTCGGAAAGACGCACTGAGACGATGAGCGAAACAAGCGACGCCTCCGGCGACTCGGATGGACCTAAAAGCGGCACATGCTCTCCCTTGATCTCGCCGCGCATCGCCGTGCCGTCATCAAGGCAGAGCAGGCGCTGTGCATTGTCGAACAGAACGTCGAAATGGGAAAGAAAGTCCTCTCCGAGAATGCCAACGATGTCGATCCCGGTGTTCCCAGCGTTCTTCATGTCGTACACAAGCGCATCCTGGTTGGCGAGCGTATGGGAACCGGCTTCGATCCGTGGGACGCGCACCAGTGATGTGGTCTTCTCAGAGCCAAGACTCGCGATGACCATCTGGCCTTCCGGGCTCAAATGCAATGAGGTGGCGAGCGAAGGGTCGACCATGGTCAGATGCGTGCCGGTATCCAGCAGGAAGTTATAAGGCCCCGAGTGATTGATGGAGACCTCGACAACCATCAGGTGGCCTTTGACAAGCCGGTAGGGTAAACTTGCGACATTTCCCGGGCAACGATTCTCCGCCAGAAGGCTGCAGGTGAACGTCGCGGTGATTGCGAAGACTGCAAACCACTTTGCATTTGGCATTGCGTGAGTTCCTCAGCCGGTCGGGCTGAGGGAACACTGGGCGCAAGCCGATGCATCGTCTTTAGGAACTCCAGATCAGTTTCTGAGGGCGAACCATTTTCTTCTGAGGTGCGTCGTAATGGAGTTGTGATGGCCGGTAAGTCTACTGTTTTCAGATTTGCCGATGTGGAGGTCCACGAGCGGGAGTTCTCCCTGACGCGCAACGGGAAAAAGTTGTCTGTTGAGCCGAAGGCGTTCCGAGTCCTTTTAATCCTGCTGCGTAATCCGGAAAAGCTGGTCTCAAAGCAGCAAATCATGGAGACGGTGTGGCCCGACGCGGAGGTGACGGAGCACTCTCTGACGCGAGTCGTGGCACTTCTGCGCCGGACGCTCGATGACGACGCACGCGAGCCGCGCTATATCGAGACCATCTCCACCGTCGGGTATCGGTTTATGTGCCCGGTCGAGGATCTCGAGAACTCCCAGGGCGACAACAGCAATGCCGCGCCGCCGGCGCCTGTCCCTGTTCACATTCTTGCGCCGTCGAGACGCTGGCTATGGCTGATCCTCGGCGCGGGTACCCTTGTGCTTTTTGCTGCCGCCATCTGGAACTGGCCCTTGCCGCCGCGCGTCACCGAATACGTGAAGCTCACCCATGACGGCCACATGAAACAACTGATAGGAACGGATGGAAGCCGCCTCTACTTCAATCGAGTGGACGACCTGCCGCCCATTGCACAGATTGCGACGACAGGGGGCGACATCGTACCAATTCAAGTGCCGTTGCCAAATCCATGGCTCCTCAGCGTTTCGTCTGATGGGTCCTCACTCCTTGTTGATTCGAATGATGGAGGTAAGACGAGTTCCTGGAGCGTACAAAGCTCGGGAGGGTCGCTACGCTCCGTTATTCAAGGAG
>Ga0207671_10003122_pt1 | contig 16830 bp, 10 predicted proteins | sample KBSC24metaG_FD_184352 | JGI IMG/M metagenome (GOLD analysis project Ga0207671, IMG submission 184352) | Corn rhizosphere microbial communities from Kellogg Biological Station, Michigan, USA - KBS C2-4 metaG (SPAdes) (version 2) | ecosystem: Host-associated > Plants > Roots > Rhizosphere > Soil... | reverse complement strand
ACATGGTTACTTAAGATATAGGGTATAATTTTACAGCACTGTAAACCTATACCCGGACTAACAAAATGGCAGTAAACCAAAATCAGGATTATCTCTTAACCGTGTAAACCATTTTCAGGACGAGGCACTAAGTACATTTTACTTTATACTTTTTCAAATGCGACATTTTGTAACCTTTTGGGTAATTTATGAGTAGTAATGTAACATTGGTAAAAACAATCATAACTCAGCACCATCAGTACTTTTAGGCCAATGCGTCGCCTCAAACTACCTAAAAGAAAAAATTGTGCAGAATGTAACATTCGCCAACTCTTTACTCGCGACTTATGACTACTATAAGACCATTATCTGTACTTATAGAACGTTTTGCAAATAGCAGGCATAGGGTTAACTTTGCGCATTCTTAAAATCTCTGATTTTTTTCTTTATGAATTTGTTTTCTCTTCAAAACCAGGAATTTATTCAGCGTCACATCGGACCTGATGAGGCTGAAACACGTGAAATGCTGAATGTAATAGGCGTGACAGATATGGACGAGCTGATAGGACGAACGGTGCCAACGGCCATTCGCATGCAGCATGAACTGAAATTGCCTGCTGCTATCAGCGAGGCTGCCTATCTGCAACTGGTAAAAGAGATATCCCTAAAGAATAAAGTTTACAAAACTTATATAGGACAGGGTTATTACGATACCCATACCCCGAGCGTAATACTGCGCAACATCTTCGAAAACCCGGGATGGTACACGCAATACACCCCATACCAGGCTGAGATCAGCCAGGGCCGCCTGGAAAGTCTGCTGAATTTCCAGACAATGGTGAGCGATCTTACAGGTTTGGCACTTTGTAATGCCTCTCTGCTGGACGAAGCTACCGCTGCTGCTGAAGCAATGGCTATGTTCTTCCACACGCTCAATAAAGATGGTGCTGCAGCTGCAAAACCTAAGTTCTTTGTGGACAACGATGTTTTCCCGCAAACAGTTGATGTAGTTATCACACGCGCTATACCTATCGGTGCAGAAGTGGTACGCGGCGACTATCGCACAGCCAATATCGATGAAACATATTTCGGTGCATTGCTGCAGTATCCTAATGATAAGGGTGGTGTAGATGACTACCGTGGCTTCATAGAAAAGGTGCATGCAACTGGCGGATATGTAGCCATGGGCACAGACCTGTTGGCACTTACGCTCCTTACTTCACCTGGTGAATTGGGTGCTGATGTAGCTTTCGGTTCGGCACAGCGTTTCGGTGTTCCGCTTGGTTATGGTGGTCCGCACGCAGCTTTCTTTGCTACTAAAGACGATTTCAAACGCCAGATCCCTGGTCGTATTATAGGTATCAGTATCGATGCCAATGGCAATCGCGCGCTGCGCATGGCTTTGCAAACACGCGAGCAGCACATCAAGCGCGAAAAGGCTACTTCTAACATATGTACAGCCCAGGCATTGCTGGCTAATATGGCGGCTATGTATGCTGTTTACCACGGCCCTGAAGGTTTGAAAAGAATCGCTAAACGTGTAGCACTGCTGGCGCAAACGCTGGCTGACGGTATTGCACAGGCTGGTGGCAAGGTATTGAACAAGCATTTCTTCGATACGCTTTTAGTAGAAGTTGCTGATGCTAATGCAATAAAGAAAACAGCCGAAGCAGCCGAAATGAATTTCCGCTATTTCGATGATAAGCACATAGGCATCGCACTCGATGAAACCACAACGCAGGCTGATGTTGAAGCGATTTTAAAAGTGTTCGGTGCTGCGAAAGCAAATTTCGACCACGATACACTGCATACTATCCCCACAGTTTTAGTACGCACATCAGAGTTCCTTACGCAGCAGGTGTTCAACAGCCACCACAGCGAAACAAAGATGATGCGCTACATAAAGATGCTGGAAAACAAAGACCTCAGTCTCAACACCAGCATGATATCACTTGGCTCATGTACCATGAAGCTGAATGCGGCAAGCGAAATGATGCCGCTCAGTTGGGTACACTGGAGCAAGATGCATCCATTTGCTCCAAAAGATCAGGCAGCTGGTTATCTGCAAATGGCTGAAGAGCTTAGCCAGTATCTTTGCGAGATCACAGCATTCGATGCCTGTAGTCTGCAGCCAAACAGCGGCGCTCAGGGCGAATATGCAGGTCTGCTCACTATCCGCGCATATCACGAAAGCCGTGGCGAAGGCCATCGAAATGTGATACTCATTCCTATCTCTGCACACGGCACCAATCCTGCTTCTGCTGTAATGGTAGGCTACAAAGTAGTAGTAGTAAAAGCGCTGGAGAATGGTTACATCGACGTAGAAGACCTGAAGGCGAAAGCAGCACAGCACGCAGCTAACCTTGCAGGTATCATGATCACATACCCTTCTACCTACGGTGTGTATGAAGAAAGCGTAAAAGAAATTACCAACATAGTGCATCAGCACGGTGGACAAGTGTACATGGACGGTGCAAACATGAATGCCCAGGTAGGCCTCACAGCTCCGGGTCTCATAGGCGCAGATGTTTGTCACCTGAACCTCCACAAGACATTTGCGATACCACACGGTGGTGGCGGTCCGGGTATGGGCCCTATATGCGTAGCTAAGCATCTGGCTCCATTCTTACCGGGTCACGTGGTAAACAGCGATGGCAGCAAAAAGCCATCACACGCAGTATCTGCAGCCCCATATGGCTCCGCCAGCATATTGCTCATCTCTTACGCATATATCCGCATGCTGGGCCCTGTAGGCTGTAAGAAAGCAACTGAAAATGCAATACTGAATGCTAACTACATGCGCGCTCGCTTACAGAATGATTTCGATATACTGTACACAGGCAGCGGTGGCACTTGCGCACACGAATTCATTGTTGATCTACGTCCGTTCAAGAAGTCTGCAGAAGTAGAAGCAGAAGATGTAGCTAAACGTCTTATAGATTATGGCTTCCACGCACCTACCATGAGTTTCCCTGTAGCAGGTACTATCATGATAGAACCTACAGAAAGCGAAGACAAAGGTGAGCTGGATCGTTTCTGTGACGCATTGCTCGGCATTCGCGATGAGATCCGCGCTATAGAAGAAGGCAAATCAGATAAGATTGACAACCCGCTGAAACATGCACCACATACACAGTTCGTTGTAACAGCAGACAAATGGGAACATACCTACGCCCGCCACACAGCAGCGTACCCGCTGGAATGGGTAAAGGCAAATAAGTTCTGGCCATCAGTAGCCCGTGTTAACAACACCTACGGCGACCGTAACCTCATATGTACCTGCGAACCTACAGAAGCATACATGGAAGCGGAAGCTTAGTTTAGTATTGAAAAAGTAAAAGAGTAATAAACAATAAGCCCGGGAATTCCCCGGGCTATTTCTTTCTTCTTACTTCCTCTATTAGATCACTGACTGCTAGCACTAACTCGTACGGTAGGCTTAATCCTTCCTGAGGCACTAGGTCATACCTGCCCAGTTGAGACCACGACATATGAAAGCGAGGATACCCTTTAACGTTCACTTCATAGTACATGCCATCGGTGTGCATCTCAGGCACTACCACAGCCAGCAGCATGGTACCATCAACCGATATTCTCTTTGAAAAATTGCGCGCCATGCTGCAAAAATAGGCGGATACACATATTTGTAACAAATGTGTAAAAACTGCTATTAATTAAAATTTAACCAACCTTTTTGAAAAAATAATCGTCTATTAAAGTATTAGTACATCACTAACAGTATCTTTGCTAAACCATTATTCTGTCATTAAATCACCCTGTCATGAACTTAGGAGTAGCGATAAAGTCGATAAGAAAGAAGCTGAATATCACTCAGTTCGATCTCGCTGAAAAATGCAGTATCTCCCAAACCTCCCTTTCTCAAATCGAGACCGGCCTTAAAAGACCCAGCAGCAAAACATTGAAGAAAATATGCGACGTGCTGGATGTTCCCGAATCCGTAGTGTATATACTTGCCATGCAGGAAACTGATGTTCCCAGCAGCAAAGCGGGCATATACAATATGCTCTTCCCATCTATTAGAAGCCTTGCTTTACAGATAGTTGGCAATGAGTACATGGAACCGGTACTTGGCCGTAGGGTAGAAAGTGCAGTAGCCTGATCCATCAGAGCAGGCTACTGTTTGCCATTATAATACTTCAACCTGGTTACGTAGCAGGTCGCTGAATTCGTCACGTTTCCTTATCAGGTGTGCCTCGCCATCTTTTACTAAAACTTCCGCGGGCTTAAAGCGCGAATTGAAATTACTGCTCATTTCAAATCCGTATGCACCAGCATTATGGAACAGTAAATAGTCTCCTTCGCGTACTTCGTTCAGCACTCTGTCCCAGGCAAAGGTGTCCGTTTCACATATATTGCCCACTACAGTATAGATGCGTTCTGCACCATTAGGATTGGAAATATTGGTAATGCGATGATAGGCGTCATAAAACATCGGGCGTATCAAATGGTTAAAGCCTGAATTCACGCCTACAAATACAGTAGCGGTTGTTTGTTTGATCACATTAGCCTTCACCACAAACGAGCCTGCTTCACTCACCAGGTATTTGCCTGGTTCAAACCATATTTCAAGTGTTTTGTTATATTCTGCTTCAAATTGTTTCATGGCCTCGGTCAGCTTTGTACCAAGTGTAAATACATCCGTTTCCGGGTCGCCATCTTTATAGGGCACTTTAAACCCGCTTCCCAGATCAATGAATTCAAGTGATGGAAAGTGTGTGGCCATATCAAACATAATGTCCAGTGCCTGTAGGAAGACGTTAATGTCTTTTATTTCACTACCGGTATGCATATGCAGTCCCTGCACATGCAGATGTGTGGTTTTCACAATGCGTTCTATATGGCGCATCTGGTGTATAGAAATGCCAAATTTGCTGTCTATATGCCCGGTTGATATCTTGTAGTTGCCCCCCGCTTCTATGTGCGGATTAATACGTATGCAAACAGGATAGCCACTCCCAAAACGGTTGCCAAACTGCTCCAGTATCGAGATGTTGTCGATGTTAATATTTACTCCAAGTTCTTGTGCGCTCAGTATTTCAGCAAAATCTACGCAATTAGGTGTAAACAATATCTGTTTCGGTTCAAAGCCTGCCTTTAAGGCCAGCTTTACTTCATTTATACAAACACAATCAATAGACGCTCCCAGTGACTTTATGTACTTAAGGATGTTAATGTTAGTAAGTGCCTTACACGCATAGAAAAACCGTGTAGGGTGACCACTGAATGCCTCTTTTAGTTTATGATACTGCTGAGCTATTTTTTCCGCATGATATACATAAACCGGGCTGCCAAATTCATTGGCAATAGAAATTAACTGCTGATTTGTAATCGGTTCGTACATAATGACCGCGAAATTAAATAAACCAAAGCGCAATGCCAGTGTATGCACCTTCAAATTGAAAATTTATTTAACTGGAAGACTAAATGCCGTTTTTAATGTTTCTCCTTGCCAATTTTTGATGTGTTATATTAGAAAAATTGTTAAAAAAGATTTAATTTAGTGATGAACGAACCTTACCTATACCATCATGCTCAAGTACCGTAGCATAATATTGCTCTTGTGTTTATTTTTTAATGCATTAGGTTCCAATGCGCAGGTTGTTGCAAGTTTTAGTGCAAGTACACCTACTGTTGGCTGTGCTCCGCTTGTTGTAAATTTCAGCAATTCATCAACAGGTGCAACTGGCTATAAATGGAACTTTGGGACCGGTAGTCCCGTCAAAGGAGTAACTAGTCCAGTTTTTACTTATCTCACGCCAGGTACGTATTCAGTTACTTTAACGGCTTACAATGGCACTGATTCCAGCGTAGTGACTAAGACAGCCTATATAACTGTCTACGATGTCCCCGCTGTCAGCTTTTCTGCCAGTCCTACAAAAGGTTGCCCGGGCACCTGTATCAATTTCACTGATGCATCTACATTGAAAGCCCCTGGTAGCGGTACTTATCTTTGGGATTTTGGTGATGGTAACTCTGGTAGCTCTACATCCAGTAATCATTGCTATCCCAAGTCGGGTTATTACAATATAAGCCTTGTTGTAACGAATAGCAGGGGTTGCACCAGCACCCTTGTAAAAGACAGTTTTATTTATATTTATCCGGCTCCAAGGGCCTCTTTTACGGGAAACCCTCTAAGATTTTGCACACCGGTAGGGCGTACTACCTTTACGAACGGCTCTGGTAGCGGTACTCCTCCCCTACATTATAAATGGCGCTTTGGCGATGGTGGTACATCTTCGATTGCCAGTCCCTCGCATGATTATACCACTACAGGTTCGTTTGATGTAACGCTTGTCGTTACGGATACGAATGGTTGTATGGACAGTGTGACCAGCGCAGGCGATGTCACGATTAAATCACCGAAGGCATCTTTCACGGGTCCGTCCAATGGCTGTACAGGATCAGCTTACACATTCACCAATACTACCACTGATCCCGGATCAGCAAAATGGTTTTATGGAGATGGCAGTTCGTCCACCAATACCGATGGCTACCATACCTGGTCTGTAGCTGGTACCTACACAGTATCGCTTGTCATAAATGATGGTACCTGCCAGGATACGTTCAAGAGCAGGATCACGATAAGTGATGGGCCACCTGATAGTTTTTCTTTTTCACCAAAGGAGCCTTGCCCGGCGCCACAAACAATAAACTTCACATTCAAAGGTTCGGGGGCCAGCAGATATTCATGGAGCTTTGGCGATGGGGGCACTTCAACTGCTGCAAACCCTCCTCACACCTACTTAAATAATGGCGTCTACAGTGTTACGCTTACTGCAACTGGGCCAACGGGCTGCGTGTCCACAGTTTCTGATTCTATTTTTATCAGGGATATGCAAGCTGCTATTATCCCATATCCGTCCGATAAAGGTTGCGTACCGTTTACAATAAACTTTTCCGAAGGTGTTGAAACAACCATACCAGGGCCGGCCATATACCCTTATGCCATTTCAAGCCTGCAATGGGAATGGGGCGACGGCACACCGAATGGTAGTGGCTTTAGCCCTTCCCACACATTTACGGATACGGGCACCTTTATTGTAAAGCTTACCGTCACGCACAATCCCGGCGGCTGCACCGCGATTGCTTATGATACGGTGCACGTGGGAGATCACCCTAATATAGGTTTCCATCCAACTAAGGACACCGTTTGCAAAGATCCGGCGCTGCATTTTATAAACACCTCAACTCATGCCAACGAGTTTATCTGGGATTTTGGAGATAACAGCGGTTACGTATTTGACGTAAACCCAACACACGGTTATGGCGATACCGGTTCTTACCGGGTACGTTTAATAGCGAAATATAATGGCTGTCCGGATACTATATTCCATCAGGTATATGTATTGCCGCCTGTTGCGGCTATTACATTAACAGCCCCTTGTCCTAAGCCTGGAGATACGCTCAAGCTTTATGATACCTCCAGTATCTTACTTACTTCACACACATGGTATTTTGGGAATGGTGATAGCTCTTTTTTGAATAATCCGAGATATGTATATAATACCTTAGGATCACATACTATTACCCTGGTAGGAAACAACAGCAGCACAGGTTGTAGCGATACTGCAAACTTAAGCCTGTTGTATCTGCTGCCCAAAGATAGCATATGGGCCGTCACAGATACGGATATATGTATGAACGGCAAGATTACATTCAGGGATTCTGTACTTGGTTCTCCCTTTTCAAGCAGTTTTTCTTTTTTTGATAGACCTTTCGACTCTACGCGTACGGTCCAAATACCAAGCACCGGTCTCCCTGTCATTACTGACTCATTCACCGCGCCTGGGTATCATTATGTCATCGGTTCTGCGCTGGCAGCAAATTCTTGCGCCTATAGCGATACACAAATCATAATTGTGGGTTATCCCAGGGCCGGATTTAAAGCAACTCCCCTGATTGCCTGTGTTCCATCCACGGTCACTTTTACGGATACAAGTCATGATGTGCCAGGCACCAGTATCACAAAAAGATTGTGGACTTTTGGCGATGGAGATACACTTACCACCCGTTCATCTACCGCTTACGAAACTTATAAGTATAAGGGCAAAGATTCCGTCAAATTGATTGTAACGGATAATATTGGCTGTAAAGATTCGCTTACAAGGCTTCGCTATATTTCTGTCATTAAACCTGTCGCTAACTTTTATGCCAGCAACACAGCTCCTTGTATTGGCACACCTGTATTCTTTTATAACTACAGCGCTGCTGATACAAGTGTCACCGATACACTCAGTGCTTATTATTGGTCCTTTGGCGATGGTGATACCTCTATGGCGCAAGGGCCTAGCCATATATACACAGATACCGGAACCTTCACTGTGAGGCTTGTCGTAAAAGACTCGCGCGGCTGTAGCGATACCATGACAAGAACAAAATTTATCAGCATCAATGCTCCGCATGCATCGTTTACCATGGACGATTCTACAGCTATTTGTCCACCCCTGCACGTGCAGTTTACTAATACTTCAACTGGCGCTACCTCATATGTATGGGACATGGGTGACAGTAATAGTTATACTATTGCCAATCCGGGACATACGTTTACAAAGTCTAAATACTACACCGTTAAGCTAATAGTGACCAATGCAAGCGGCTGTCAGGACTCAGTGGCAGAGCATGTAAATATTTATGGCTACGATGGTGCACTTACCTATGGCCCTTTAGCCGGCTGCTCACCTTTAACGGTTACATTCAAAGCCAGTATTACTAACGCTCCCATATCCGTTTGGGATTTCAATGATGGATATGCGGAAAGCGATTCCACGGGCATTAGTACCGCTACACACACTTACAATCATCCCGGTGCCTACGTTCCTAAGTTGGTGCTTAGTGATGGGAAAGGCTGTAAAAGTGGAAGCTCCGGCCTGGACACTATAAAGGTGGATGGCGTGATAGCCCGTTATAATCCGCATGTGCCTTGTGTAGGCGATACCGTTACCTTCGTCGATTCATCATATAGCTATTTCTCACCGGTCACTGGCTGGTACTGGGTGCTTAGCGGCGGCCTCACCAGCACGGCAAACTATGCGGTGAACAGGTATCTGTCTGCCGGTGAATATCCAGTAATGCTTGCTGTAGTTAATGGCAGCGGTTGCAAGGATACGCTTAATGACAGTGTTATCATCTACCCACCACCGGTAATAGATGCAGGGCCTGATACTTCTATCTGCCCGGGCGATGCTGCTACGTTAATGCCTAGCGGTGGCGTTACATACCTATGGTTTAGTGACCCCACACTTAGCTGTACTAGCTGTACTCATCCTAAAGCAAGCCCATCTGTCCGTACTGTATATACAGTAATGGGTATAGACGTGCATGGCTGCAAAAATACTGATACGGTAGCAGTGAGCCTGCATAATAAGACTATAGCTGTGTTCACTCCTCCGGCTGATATTTGCCAGGGAGATACAGCGCATCTGCATGTGGCAGGTGGGCAGATATATGCATGGTCACCAGCCGATTCACTGAGCAATCCATATATTGCAGACCCGCTGGCTTATCCGAGAACCACTACCACTTACACGGTAATCGCAAAAGAAGGCAGTTGCATACCGGATACAGCAAGTGCGACCCTGGTAGTGCATCCTAAACCTGTGATTAGTGCAGGCAACGATGTTACTATTGTTGGCGGCACGTCCACTACATTGCAGGCAAGCGGATCAAATATTGTAAGCTTCCTTTGGGATTCTACACAGACGCTTAGCTGCCTTGCCTGTTCAAATCCGGTAGCTTCACCGGCCGTTACAACCACATATGTTGTTGTAGGTACATCAGACTATGGTTGTAAAGACACTGCAGATGTGACGGTGAATGTGAAGTGCGACAAGAGCCAGGTGTTTATACCTAATGCCTTTACCCCGAACGGTGACGGACAGAACGATGTGTTTTATCCAAGGGGAGTAAGTATTAGTACTATCAAATCGTTCCGCGTATATAATCGCTGGGGTGAGGTGATATTTGAGAAAACAGGCATTAATATAAATGATGAGAATAGCGGTTGGGATGGTAGTTATGGCGGTACGCCGCAGCCACCTGCTGTGTATGTGTATATCATAGATGCTATTTGTGAATCGGGGCAGGAAATGGTATTGAAGGGCGATGTAACCGTAATAAGATAAAGTGTAGTAGTGTATGAAAAGAAAGAACTTTTACAAAATACTGTTGGGGTGTGCTGCATTGCTGCCCTGCACCCTGCATGCGCAGGATGTACATTTCTCTCAGTTTTATGAGTCTGCTATACTGCGCAATCCTGCGCTCACCGGCGTGTTTAGTGATAACTACGAGGTAGGTGTGCTGTACAGGAACCAATGGAGCAGTATCAGCAATCCATATCAAACAGGTCTTGTATCTTTTGAGGCGCATAAGAATATCAATGATCATTCAAATGATTTTGTAAGCTTTGGTTTGGCGGGCTACTATGATAAGGCTGGCAGTATTGATATGCAAACCACGGCCGTATATCCTGCACTTAGCTATAACAAATCGTTGGGGGATAAGAACAACTCTTTTCTCTCTGTGGGCTTTACAGGCGGCTACGTGCAGTCCAGCTTCGACCCTACCAAGGCTACCTTCAACAACCAATACGTGAACAACAAGTTCAGCATTAACAATCCGTCAGGTGAAGTGTTCCCTAATACCAGTATTCATAACTGGGATGTGGGGGCTGGTGTGAACTTCAACAGCAGCGCCGGTGATGCGCTTACTTATGTACTTGGTGTTTCCGGCTACCACTTTTCCCAGCCCAATTCATCCTACTTCAGCAATAGTGCCATACGTGAGCAGATGCGCTGGAACGTGAATGCAGGTGTCAACTACATTATTAGCGATGTTTACTCCTTCCAGGCGCAGGCTAACTATGCGGAGCAGGGAACCTATACCGAAATAATGCTGGGCGCTATGCTGGGCTGGAACAAGCAGGCACCTACTAACGATGCTGCGTCTCCCTTCGGTGTGTATGGCGGCCTGTACTACCGTTTTCAGGATGCCATAATACCGACAATAAAGATCAAATACCAGAGCTATTTCTTTGGGGTGAGCTATGATGTGAATGTCTCTACGCTGAGAGCAGCCAGCAATCTGCGAGGCGGTGCGGAAATATCCATCTTCAAAACAGGTGTGTTTAAGAACATGAATGAAGACAGGGGGAAGACACTATGTCCGAGCAATTTTTTCTAGTATACTTTTCATCGAAGAATAAGCCCCGGAATGTTGATTCCGGGGCTTTGTATTTTTATTGGTCTGCAAACTATTAATAGTCCATACCACCCATACCCGGAGGCATGCCTGCAGGAGCAGCAGATTTTGGTTCTGGTTTGTCAGCTATCACACATTCAGTGGTCAGCAGCATACCAGCTATTGATGCAGCGTTTTCAAGTGCTACGCGGCTCACCTTAGTAGGGTCTATAACACCTGCAGCAAACATGTTTTCGTATGTTTCTGTGCGTGCGTTGAAACCAAAATCAGCTTTGCCTTCGCGTATTTTCTGCACAATGATAGAACCTTCAAGACCTGCATTGCCTACTATCTGGCGCAGTGGTTCTTCCAGCGCGCGGCGTACTATGGCCACACCTGTTTTTTCATCCGCATTGTCTGTTTGTACGCTGTCCAGCGCTTCTATAGAGCGTATGTAAGCTACGCCACCACCAGGCACTATACCTTCTTCCACAGCAGCGCGTGTAGCGTGCAGCGCATCGTCTACGCGGTCTTTCTTTTCTTTCATTTCTACTTCAGTGGCAGCACCTATGTACAGTACCGCTACACCGCCGCTCAGCTTAGCCAGGCGTTCCTGCAGCTTTTCGCGATCGTAATCGCTGGTAGTAGTTTCTACCTGGGATTTGATCTGGTTTACGCGAGCGTCTATATCGGCTTTTTCGCCTTTACCGCCTACTACAGTAGTGTTATCTTTATCTATAGTAATACTTTCAGCCTGACCAAGATAAGCCATAGTAGCGTTTTCCAGCTTGTAGCCTTGTTCTTCGCTTATTACCATACCACCTGTCAGTGCAGCTATATCCTGCAGCATTTCCTTACGGCGATCGCCAAAGCCAGGAGCTTTTACAGCAGCTATCTTCAGTGAGCCGCGCAGCTTGTTCACCACCAGGGTGCTTAGCGCTTCGCCATCTACGTCTTCAGCTATTATCAGCAGCGGACGGCCTGTTTGCACCACGCTTTCCAGTATTGGAAGGATGTCTTTCAGTGTGCTTACTTTCTTATCATAGATAAGGATGTAAGGGTTCTGCAATTCCACCTGCATTTTTTCTGTGTTAGTAACGAAGTAAGCGCTCAGGTAACCGCGATCGAACTGCATACCTTCTACCACTTCTACAGTAGTATCAGTACCTTTAGCTTCTTCTACAGTTATTACACCCTCGTTGCCAACTTTAGCCATAGCCTGAGCTATCAGCTTACCAATAGCGTTATCGTTGTTAGCAGATATTGAAGCAACCTGTTCTATCTTCTGGTTGTCATTACCTACTTTTTCAGACTGTTTCTTCAGGTTTTCAACTACAGAAGTTACCGCCTTGTCTATTCCGCGCTTCAGGTCCATTGGGTTGGCACCTGCAGCTACGTTCTTCAGACCTTCGTTTATAATAGACTGTGCCAGTACAGTAGCCGTAGTAGTACCATCACCTGCTATATCAGCAGTCTTTGATGCTACTTCTTTCACCATCTGGGCGCCCAAGTTTTCAATAGGATCTTCCAGTTCTATTTCTTTAGCTACACTCACACCATCTTTAGTGATGCCGGGCGCGCCGAATTTCTTTTCTATTACCACATTACGACCCTTAGGACCCAGTGTTACCTTCACTGCATCAGCTAAAACGTCAACGCCGCGTTTCATTTTGTTGCGGGCGTCTATATTAAAGAACAATTGCTTTGCCATACTATATGATTCTATTGTTTGATTTTTTTAAATGTTATGATTTCATGCGTATGTACACCTGGCTTATACTATAGCCAGTATATCGCTTTCGCGCATTATCAGGTAGTCAGTGCCTTCCAGCGCTATTTCAGTACCGGCATATTTGCCGTACAGTACGCTGTCACCTTTTTTTACCGTCATTGGTTCATCTTTCTTACCAGGGCCGGCAGCAATTACAGTACCGCGCTGTGGTTTTTCTTTAGCAGTGTCCGGGATAATGATGCCGCCAGCTGTTTTCTCTTCGGCTGCAGCAGGTTGTACTATTACCCTGTCGTGCAGTGGGGTGATGTTTACGTTAGCCATGATCTTTTCGATTTTTATAAAGTTTGAATTGTTTAAGAATTCGTATTCACTTCCCATCATCTTCTATGCCAGCGGCTAAGTTCTGTCAATTTTTCAGCCTTTGAGGCCCTTCGCATAAATATTTTGTTAAATGTATTTCTAAATTGTCATGAACTGTGAGAAAAACTGACATTACTTAGCCATGGGTCATCCGCCCGCGAGTAAGTAATACAGCCCTTATCCTTCCCAAGATAGTTATGTAACATGTCCCAGCACATTGATTTGACATAAGTAATTGACTGTCGATGTGTGCATGCCCCATTTGTACCCCTTGCTTAGTCACAAGTCGTATGTTGTAAATCCGCGAGTAGGATTGGGAATGTTACATTTTGCGCATTTTTTCTTTTGGCGAGGTTGGGTAGGCAATTCCGGTGGAACGCTTTCCTGGAAGTGTTATGCTATTTTTTGCAAATGTTACAAAACTTCCCACAAGGTTACATTTTTCTCCCATTGGGAGATTTTAGGGTTTACGAGTTTGTCAAAGAACTTTGGGCGAACAATAGCTTGAACGCCTTAGGTGTAAGATACGATTTGGAGGAGGGCGGTTCCAAAAGAAGATATCAACATTTTGAATCTGGGCTTTTGAGACTAGCGAATTGCCATGTATAGTTTTCCCCTGTCATTGCTTCGTATCTCACGGTGACAAGGGTATGATGATATAGATTAGCTGATAGCAAACAGAATGTATAAGAGGCGACGCACGGGATGAGGAAGAGAGAAATGGTGCTAAAGACAAAAAAGGCTATAAACTGAAACTATCCGTGCTGTAATATGCCGTCTCCACTTGTGAAGTTGTCGAGGTCGCGGCAGCAGAGGCCGTCGGGGCAATTGGTAAATACCACTACATCGTAGTCAAGCCCCTGGTAAAAGGATATAGCTTTCTCCACATCGCGGTATATTTTATACCTGTCTATAAATGTGGCTTTACTCTTTTTGTCGTAAGGCGCTATACATACTGCTGCTACTACCTCCATCGTATTATCCGCCGCCAGGTACAATTTGCCTATTATATCCTGGTAGTCGCTGCAAACGCTTAATGCCTGTTTTCTGTTGTGCCGCTGCTTCATATGCCAATCCGTGTTATTCTATAACTGATTATACAATCTTTAATAGTTGAATAAGTATAAAACTTTATTCAAGCTTAGCTTTTAAAAAACTGTACCATTTGGCAGAATAAACGTTAAAGATAGCACACCGGAGCAGCTATGAAATGCATATGCTATAGATATTGGCTATATAGTATTTACGCCATCGCCATTCTTCTTATGAAAAAATTTGGCAGATAACCAATGGAAAAGCAACTGGCCGCCCTTGATGAGTAAAAGGATGACGGCAATGGGCAGCAGGAAGACCAGCCATATGGGCATGGGAGAACCTGGAAGATTGAGGAGGACCATACATCACACTTTTGTTATATGTAAGGTATGGAAAGAAGCCGATATTATGAAAAATATGATGGGTTATTAACCATAATTAACCAGGGCTACTCCAGCACGCCTTCCTTAATCTCGTTCCACAGCGCATGGTAGCATACAGCGGCATAGCTGGACGGTGCAAAAGCATCGATAGGCGCATTGTGCAAGCCCATTTTTTCCACGCCTGAGGTATAAGGTATATAATACTCGAAGAAGCGCTTGTCTTTATACAGCTCCTGCATTACATCATTATGCATGTTCTTGCGTACATCTACCATGCTGAAGAAGCACATGAGTTTATCCAGCTCCACGCCTTTGTCGGTAAAGTATTCCTTCACCAGATCGTAGCTGCGTACTGAAAGGGTGGTAGGGATAACGGGCATGAGTATGACGTCTGATACATTGAATATATTGTCTGCCAGCAGCGAGAAGCCCGGAGGGCAATCGATAAATACAAAATCGTATTCGCTTTCAATGCCTTTCATGAGACTCTTCAGGAATTTTTTGGATGACTTCTGCTCATCGAGCAGAATGTCCATTTTGCGGCCGGATATGTCTGCAGGTACTATGTCCAGGTTGTCGTAGCCTGTGCCCATTATTGCATCTTCAATAGAGAGGCTATGTTCCATTATCTTCTTTATGCTGCCTTTGGCCTTTGGCTGTGCATTGTAGTAAAAGCTGGCTGCGCCCTGGGGGTCAAGGTCCCACAGCAGTGTACGATAGCCGTCCCTGGCTGCCATGTATGCAAAGTTTACACAGGAAGAAGTTTTACCTACACCACCTTTAAGGTTGTAAAGTGAAATGATGAACATAGCTTTATTCCGTTTTGCGGTTTGTTTGATAGAATGAAATGGAAAGAGAGATAAAGCTAAGATTTAATATTCTTTTTTACAATGTCATTTCTCGGCTACATTGTCAGACTGCGTATTTTGGGCGCCTACATTGAATAGGCGATAAGCCAGTAAGATGCCGGCATCCTGTGCATTGGTATATGCAAATGATCGGCGCGGCACTATAACACGACCGGCAGCATCCTGCACATAGCATTCAACATCAGTGTGTTTGTTGACATGTCTGAATGTTATGTACGCTTGCGGGGCTGTGCCGCTTGTAACCCAGTTGATATTGCAGGCTTTGAGGCGGGCCACTACCTGCTGATCGACGGTGCCGCTGAGGTGCAAATTCATTTTCATTTGTTGACCTGTGAATGGTATGAGCTGCGGGTAAACATCATACAATTTTAGCATCCAGTCGTCATACTCGGCAGTTGCGTTCTTCTCCTTTGCGCATTCGGCTTCTGCCTGCATCACACGGGCCAGGAACAGTTTTTCATATTCAAGATCTATAGCAGGCGCCTGCAAAATGCCATCCAGCATGGACTTGGCAAGCGTATAGTTGCTCTGCTTCATTTCAAGCCTGGCTACAAAGAGCTGAAAGTACTTGCGAATGTAGCGGCGATCATCTGTTTCTATTTCGTTCTTAAACTTATCGAGAAAGAACTGTGTGCTGAAGTCGCGGATGAGGTACCATATTTCATCCCAGCTCACGGTGCTTTCTGTAGAGAAGAGCTTATATACTACATGGTCGCGCTCGGGGTTTTGCGAGAATTGATTGATGATAAGGAACTGCTGCATGTATTTATCGCTGAGTATTCGTCCCATGCGTCCCAGTACATATGGGTTGTACCACCAGTTGCTGTTCTCAAACTTCTGCATCTCCCACTGGGCTTCTTTGTCCATCAGCTTTTGCAGCTGTATGCTAAAGTCGTAATGGCTTTGCCCCAGTGTGGTGCCTATATGCACTTCTTTAAAATCTGCGGCTTTGTTTATGTACTTGATGGCGTTGCTGATATCACCATTGTAGTAGAGGCTGCGCGCAAGGCCTATATTGTACCAGCCAAAGCCGGGGGTAGAGCCTGCTGCAGTTATCATATCGCGCATGAGGTCGGAACCTGCGGCGGGGTTGCCTTTGTAAATATCCAGTATGGAGCTGTAGTAGGCCCACTCCTGCAGGCGCTTATCGCCAGGGTCTTGCTGGGATGCTTTTTTGTATTCGCTTTCCGCTGTTTTGAAGTCGCCGCATATAGCCCGGAAGGTTGCATAGTTGTTGTGAGGGAATACCGGGCTGCTGCGCATGAGGTCAAAATAG
>Ga0207671_10003118_pt1 | contig 16848 bp, 15 predicted proteins | sample KBSC24metaG_FD_184352 | JGI IMG/M metagenome (GOLD analysis project Ga0207671, IMG submission 184352) | Corn rhizosphere microbial communities from Kellogg Biological Station, Michigan, USA - KBS C2-4 metaG (SPAdes) (version 2) | ecosystem: Host-associated > Plants > Roots > Rhizosphere > Soil... | reverse complement strand
GCAAACCCGGGCGTTCAAGGGCCCGCTCAGCGGCCTTCCTCCGGTGATGCATGCGGTGCGCTGGGACGGTTCGACCGACAAGGTGTTCGCCCTCTGGGTTGATACGCCCGGGGCCAGCGTCAAAGTGACGTTGCCGTCGGGTGTCACGGCCGTCCGCCTCTGGAACGGCGCGGCAGCGGCTGTGTCCGCTTCGACCGTGACGCTGGGCGAGGGAGATGGCCCCGTATTCGTCACTGTTGCAAATTGAAGTCAGGCAGCGGAATTCCGCAGTTGACTGATCAGTTTCATCATGCGGTCGGTGCGGCGCTCGTAGGTCTGGTCTCTTGCGGCGTCCAGCCGCTGCTCGAGACCGGCGCCATTCCCGGCGAGGGAGTCTTCCACGCCGCGGATGAACGCTTCGTGATCAGCGGCCAGATAGGCAACTTCGCGATAGCTTTGCAGGGCGTGCAGGTCGGTCGAGACGACCGGCCTGCCAGCCGCGAGATATTCGAAGAATTTCATCGGGAACATGCCTCGCGTGTACTCGTTGATCATCGACGGCAGGATGGCAACGTCGAAGCCCTTCAAATAGGCAGGCAGCTGGCTGTAGGCGCGAGGCCCGATGAAATGAAGGTTGGGTAGTTCTTTCAGCATGCCGAGTTCGGTCCAGGGATCGCCTTCGCCGATCTTGCCGATCATGACGATGGACCAATCCGGGTGCGCGGCGGCCATGCGTTGCAGCAGCGCGAAATCGACCTTATAGCCGCTGATTGCGCCGATGAAACCGATGCGCGGACCGGGCAGAGCGGCGAGATCTTCGGGAAGCCGGGTGTCGGCGCTTCGTGCGGCGGCGAAGTGATCGAAGTCGGCGACATTCGGGAAGTAGTGGGTATTCTCATTCTCAGCCCGACGCGTAACAAGAAGATGCTCCGCCGTCACGAAGCAGATATCGGCCTGCTTCATCAGCTGTCGCTCGGCGATTTCGATCTCCTGGACGGGCATGCCGGGCTGTGCCTTGATCTCGTCGACACAGTGATACACGGTATACCGGAATTTGGCCGGGTCCAGGAACCGGACCGTCATCGGGTTGTAGGTCCATAGCATGTCGAGCTTCAGGCCCAGCCGATAGCACCAGATGCGGAGGCCGATCGCCAAAAGGCGCCGATTGAGCGCACGCACCAGCGCATACTTTTGCAACGGGACGACCAGCGGCGACCAGACCCACAGGTTTTCGCGCACCTTCGACGGTGGCCGCAGGCCTCTGACCAAGCGATTCCATATGCGAGACAGATCCTGCGTGCTAACCGAAGGCCGGCGCAAACCCAGCGATTCGATGTAGAGGACCCGGTGCCCGCGGCGAGCAAGCTCGCAGGCGACATGTTGCTTGTTGGTCCAAAAGGGGTTGTCCCAGTCTGCCGTGGATAGCAAGACGGTATCAGCGGGGCTTGAAGTGTCCGTCACTTGGTTTGAGTCCTGAAGAAACAGGCGCTGTGCGAAGCGAATGACGGCCGGGCCGCCTCCTGAACGAGATAGAGCAGTCATCAGTGCCTGAGAGTTTCGACTATTTTCGTGAACGCGTTGCGGTGCCGCCCGGTGGCAAACATCGCGAGGCACCAGTATGGCGCGGCTGCGGCAAGACCTAGCCATGGTCGAACTCCCAGATGCAGCAGGAGGGCGGACAGCGCAATGTAGAGCGCCGCCGCGACAAAAAGGCTGGCTATATCGGGCCCCAGCTCGCGCAGGATGCCAACGCGCTTGGCGATGATCAGGCCGACCACGATCGAGTTGGCCGCCGTCGAGAGACCCAGAATGGCGACTCCCAAATGATTTGCCAAGGTAAGGTTGATCAGCACGTTCACCGCTACGCCTGCGATGGTGGTCATCATGACGAAGCGATTTTCACCCCGGGCGCTGAGGAATTTTGAGCCAGCATAAGCGATCAGTTGCGCCCATACACCGAGACCGAGGCCGGCGAGGATCGAGGCGGTCGTCGCGATGGATTCAGAGCCGAATGCTCCGCGCGCAAAGACGATCTGAACGATACCAACCGCGTTGCCGACAAGGATCGATGACAGGGGCACGCCGACGTACAGAAGAACGCGCATCGACCGCGCCGAGGTCTCGCGGAAGCCGCTCGCGCTCATGACCGCCATGGTGCCGAGGCCAGCCATGCCAAAGGGCATGGCAAGAAGGATGACGGCGGTGTCGGCCATGAAACGCGCATAGTCGATCGCGACCACGGCTGCAGGGTTCAACAGCGAGGCGACTCGGCGCTCGACGATATAGTGGATTTGCCATGCAATCGGGATGCCGAGCAGCAATCTGAAACCCACCCAGACTTCGATCAGGCGCGCCCAGGCAGCGCGATATTCGCGGCGTTTCGGCCAAAGCGAGACGTTGTTGTTCAACGATACCTGCACGCCCCAGATTGCAAGGGCAACGTAGGCTGCGACGAAGCCGCCTGCGATCAGCCAGGGGGCGTCGAAGGCCCAGGCCGCTACGGTTCCCGTCAGTACGCCGACGTTCTGGACAGACGAACGAGTCGCCGACAGCCGGCCATGCCCGTTCGCGAGGTCGGCCGCCGCGTAAAGCCCCGTGGCGAGGTAAGCCGGCATCGACAACGCCATGACGCGAACCATCTGTACGGCGATGTGTTGCGTGGACGCATCGAGGCCCGGCGCAAGCACATGGATCCACCAGTCCGCCCAGATGAAGACAACGCCGCCAACCAGCGTGGAAAGGCACAGCACCACGGCGTGCATTGACGCGAACAGCAGAGCCGCGCCCGCCGGGTCGTCCCGCCGATGGAGTGCATAACGTGGCGTGAAGCCACCATTCATCGCTTCACTGACGAAGCCTTGGAGCGGAATCGTGAAGGCGGTGTTGGCCACTCTGAAAGCTGCCGCCGTTGCGCCGGTGCCGAACAGCCAAGCGGAGACGACCTCGCGAAATATGCCCAGAAGCTTCCCACTGACGCCGCCGAACAGCAGCGTACGAACGACCGCGAACATCCCTCAGGCCGCCCGCAGACGTTCGAACAGCGAGAGGTAGCGTGAGGCGCATTCCTTCAGCGTGTAACTGCTGGACAACAGGGATTTATCCGAGGCTCCCTGATGCAATGCCGCGCCGAGGGCCGCAGCCATGGCATCTGCATCGTTGGGGTCGGCAAAGCTGATGGGTAGAGTCGAATCGAAAACCGGGCGCATGTGCGACGCACATAAGGGTGGCAGGCCGCACGCCAGCGCCTCGAGCACATTCATCGGCAATCCCTCTTGCCGCAACGAGGGAAAAACGAATGCGTCGCCGGCGGCCAGCAGCGCGGGCATCTTCTCCCGGTCAACCGAGCCGGTGAAGTGCACGCGTGCCGCGGCCGAGGACTGTTGTGCCTGCTGACGCAAGGCGATTTCTTCCGCGCCTGAACCGACAATGAGAAGACGCGTCGTGCGAGGGCTGGCTGGGAGCCGCTCGAACGCACGGATCGCTTGAGCTCCCCCCTTTTGCGGATGAAGGCGCGCAGCGAAAACGGCGACACGATCCTCCGCTCCCCATCCCTGTTGGCGCCGCACTTCGGCGCGTGCCGCTGCATCGGGTTTGAATAACTGTGTATCGATGCCGTTGCGAATAACATCTACATCCAGCCCGGGCGTCAGTCGAGTATGCGGCCAGTGTCGCAACTGCTGCTGAACAACATCGCCAACCGCCACAATCCGGTCAAACTTGCGGTAAATGAATGCATCCTTGAATAACCAATACAGATTTCGCGCCGCCTTGGCTCGTTGCAAAGTCCGGCCGCTCTGCCATTTCGAGACCACCTCTCCCCATGAAGTCCCATGAGCCTGAAAAACAAAAGGCGTCCTTTTCCAACGTTCGCGCAATGGCAGCAAGCCAGCACCAGCGGCACTGATGCTTAACACCGCGTCGGGTTGGCGTCCAAGGGAGGAACCTGCGTACGCACGCGAGCCAGACCACCAAGTACGATCGCAACGTTCAGGCGTCGTCCGGTCGATCGGGACGATCGAAACCCCTTCCGCTTCGAAAGAACGACGATGGTCGGGCAAGGCTGTCGTTAATACGGTGACGTCGTGCCCTCGTTGGGCAAATGCGCGAAGCAGGTCCCACGCAACCGACTGCATACCTCCGGCACTATGGAAAGGCAGGGTTCGTGCCAATGCCAACAACCTCATTGGGTGGCTCGGCCATCGATCAGCTGAGGCACGCCTTCACTGCGATTGCTAGGCAGTGTAAACAGTGGCGTCCCTGCGGGCGGTGTCGCCACGGATAAGGCCTTTTCCGCAGGAGCTTGGGCCCAGGCTGCACCACCAGGTGCAATATCTCCGCCTCGCCAGTGCAAAACAGTACTGCCGTTGCCGCCGCTCTTGGCGCCTTTCAATTGAACAGTCACAGCGCCGTTTTGTTGCGTCACGGTGCATTGCCCATTCCCCTGTGACAGGACTTGCGTCGTTTTCTGCAGAGCGACGGCAGCTGGCTTTTCGTTCTTTGCCGAATCATAAATGCCAAAGTTTTGCTCTGGATCGGCGGCGTCATTACCTTCATCAATCAAGCCGTACCACCATACGCCGCGAATATATGTCCGGCACGACGCCAGCAACATAAAACGAGATAAATAAGCCGCGGCTGCCTCCCGATTTTCACCCATATCTCCCTTGAATGTCGGCCAGCCCATTTCAGTAATGTAAAAGTCAATGGGCTTGCCACCGTTAGAAGCTTGAGCAGCCGCCTGAAGGCGATCAACGAACTGGATTGTCGCCTCGGGGTTGCGGTCAGTTTTCCAGGGCCAGCTGTACGGATGCAGTGCGACGCCGTCGAATAGCTTGTAACCCTTGATGTCAAAGAAATGATTCAGCCAGCCGCCGCGGACACCTCCCGGAGACACACCTTGAGAGATCACTTTGATGCCGGGATCGGCGGCTCTTATTGCAGGAACAATCTGACTGGCGAACGCGACGTAGCTTTCAGCGTCGCTGCCAGTCGTGCCGCCTGTTTTACTGTTCCATTCGTTCCAGAGTTCATAGGTATGTACTCGGCCTTTGAAATGATTGACAACAAACACAGCGTAGCGCTTGAATGCTTCAACTTCGTCGGGCGTCTTCGGCTTGTCGCTCGAATAGAAAGGATTGCCGTAATCCAGAATTAGCAGTGGTTGCATACCCGCTTGGAGAGAGGCTGTAACCAGCTGATCCAGCCAATTTGGTACGGCGTACTGACCTCGTTGTGCTTCTATGAGCTTCCAGGGCGCGTCAACGCGAACCGAAGAGACGCCTACTCCCTTGGCATAAGGAATAGAGCCGGCACCCCAACGCGGGGCGACGGCAATACCTGAGACGAATGGAGTATTGGATGATGTCGCTTGCGAGGAGGCCGTTTGCGGCGTAGCAGAGGCGGATGCCGATTGAGTCTGAGTCGGAGTTGCGCACGACTGAAGAACGATGCTGGCCAAGGCAACTGATATCACCTTCAATACGAGGCAGCGATTCATAAGAGTTGGCTCCTGTATCAGGATGAAACGTTCACGCGAGATGCTTTGCGTATCACCCTAGTATAGATGTCCCTGAGCGCTGCAGATTGCAAATTAACATTGAATCTGGTTTCCGCAAATGTCCTTCCCGCGCGTCCGAGCCGAGCGCAAAGATCACGGTCGCCCAGCAGCCTGTCCAACGAGTCGGCTAAATCCGACACCGATCGCTCTTCAACCAGGAGGCCGGTTTCTTGATCCAACACGGCTTCTGGTATGCCGCCGTGACGCGTTCCGACGACTGGAATACCGGTTGCTGCCGCTTCAAGTAACACGATGCCCAAACCTTCCGAGTCGCCATTGCTGGCCGTGACGCTCGGCAGCGCGAGAAAAAGGCATTCATTCAATTCTCGGCGCACATCCGCGTGGGGTCGCGCACCCCGGAAATCGACTCGACTGCGGATTCCCAAACTCGATGCGAGTGACTCGAGCGACGCGCGCAACGGGCCATCGCCCACAATGACCAGACGGCTCTCAGGAAACTTTCCCGCAATTTTGGAGAACGCCTCGATCAAATAGCTCGTGCCCTTCTTTTCGACCAACCGTGCGATGTGCAATATATTCGTCCGGTCAGCGCATCCCAGGCGCGGGGGCTCGAACTGCTTGGGGTCGACGCCGATATAGTGGCGGTGCAGCCGGTCTTGCGGGAATCCAGCCGCCAGTGCACTTTTGTACACAAAGTCAGATACGCACAAGAAGAGGTCACTCTCGCGCTTGAGCTGATTCTGAAGAAGGGCGTAACGAATCAACGATGGACGACGGGACGCGATGAATTCCCGACGCCGTGTGGTGACATCGAAACCGTGCAGGGTGGTAACGAGCGGGACATCGAGGCTTCGCTTGAATGTCAGTGCATAAAGTGCGTCGACAGCGAAATGTGCGTGTATGACATCGGGCTGGAAGTTTCGAATTACCGGCAGCATGCTCCCGACATTGCCCAGTCCGGTCATTGATATTGCATCCCAAACATCCATCGACTCCGGAACCCAGTAGTTCAAATCGCCGGGCGGGGGGCCGAAGAGTTTGCGTCCGATCAGTAGGCTTTCCGTATTTGGGAGGGCTCTCACCTGGGTCGAAATGAAAGCTTCGGAGGGTTTGAATAGTTGAAGTCTGAAAATGACTGCCTTCATTTATGACCTATGCTGCGCGTATCGACAGCTCTAATATACTCGCTCAATCCGCTGGCCTCCCGAATGCCACTCAAAAGCCCCAACATCATACCCAACAACGGTGTTACGTGGGTTTCACCAAAAAGACCGAAGTTCTCGCCCATCGCTTGACCAAAGAGCCAAGCGCATCCGCCGAAGATCGCATATCCAAGCATCGAAGTCGGGCCCGTAGTCCGCGTAGCAGACCTTATCCCGCTCAACAGCACGCTGCCAGCGAAGAGCGCCCCAGCAATAGCTGCCACGATCCCGCTCTGGCTCCAGAGAATCACCAAGGCATTGTGAGGAGGGAAGCAGTCGATACCGCTGAAGTATGCAATCGGACAAAAGCCGGCGTCCCAACCACCAAAGCCTTGGCCGAGCAATGGGTGTGCTGCAAAGGCCTTCGCCGCGTAGTTCCACATGACCAGGCGAGTATTAAGCGTGGCGACGGATTCCGCAGCAAAAGCCTGATCTTGGGAATTCACTATGGGCAAAAGCCAAGGGATGGCTGCCACGAAGACGGCGGTCAGGAGTGCTCCGGTTATCAGGTAAGCAGCCTTCAAACGGCGAGAGCTCGCAAAGACGATCAAGGCAATAGCTGCCGGCACTGCGACGGCTGCCATGAGGCCCGCCTTGGAACCGCTCAAAAGCGTCGCTACCCATGCAAGGATGGCCAAGGGTCCGGCCGAACGGGAGCCTGTGATGCGGCCGAGGTACCAGGCTGATACGGCGCAGAATCCATAGAAGGCCGCGCCCGGGTTGGCATTGACAAAAAAGAGACCGCCGGCCTTCGCCGGATCATTGACATTGAGGGTGCTCGGATCGAGAAGCACGTTGGGAGAAATAAGTATCCGCGCTAGGGGTGACGATAGATAGGCTGCTTCCAGGCCTGGAGAAAATCTGAAGAAAATTACGAATGCGGAAGTGGCGCATGCGAGCATGAAAATGCGGCAAGCCCAGCGCGTCGCCTGGGCAGGTTGTTCTGCCGCATAGGCCGCGAATCCCATAAACACAAATAGCAGCGGAAGTTCGTAGCCGATATATCTTATTCCCAAGGCCGGTTCGGATGACCACGCGATGCTGATGAATTGCATCGCGAGGATGACAACCACATAACGCGGCCACTTCGCTTGCCGAAATAAATTCGACCAACCAGTTCGTGGGAATGCCGCCAAGGCGGTCAAAAGCGATACCGGCAAATAAACCGTGCCAAGAGGAAAACTAAAAATCTGAAAAGGGGCGGTGCTGGTGCTGACGGAAATCCAAAAACGCGAAGATAGACGCCATCCAACAACGACAAGAAAAATCGCCAGGAAGCTTGCTGCGATTCCAGCCACGGCAAAGACAGTGGTTTCCATGGGTGGTAATAAAAAATAATTCCGAGTCGTCAGTTGACTTATGCATTGATCAATGCCGCTACTTGCCTTCTTCTCTGAAGCAAGGTTCGCGCCGCCGAGGGCTCTCGTCAAGCCGCGGTCGAAAATCGAATGCTAGCCCGTGCCCCGTCGCAACCGGGGGAGTATCCCTTGTTTGGGACGTGGTGCTGGGTGCTTGACTGTCGGAACGGAGCCGTTGGGGTGCCGTTTGAAGTAGACCACAGGCGCATCGGGCACCGGCGACCGGGAGGTCGCCGGCCAAATTGTCGGCTAGTGTCCGACCGTTCGGCGAAGGACGGCCCAGACTATCGGAGGAACCAGCATACGCACGATCGACTTGACACGATCCACCGGTTTGCGGACGACAAACACCGCACCGCCTCGCTTGGATCTCGCCTCCAGCCCCTCAGGGTTCGAGTAGTAGTAGCTGGCGACAGAGCGGCGCGTCAGGCCTTCCGGCGGATTCAGCGGATGCGGATGGCCGTGGAAGCTGTCTGGCGTCCGCTTCATCAGGATCGAGCGGCCGAACTCCGGCAGCACAGTCGTCACGCAAGCCTTGCGGTTCATGTCCCACAGTTCAAGAGCACCCTTCCATTGCGGATTCCAGTCGCGATTGAGATAGGTGATGAACACCATCTCGTTGAGCAGGCCGGTGTGCGGGTGGCGATCGAAATCACGATGAACGTCGAAAGCCCCACCCGCACGCGTTTCGTGCATGCCGCCACCGAAGAGAGACACATCGGGAATCAGGTCGGACGTTTCGCTGACGAAAGCCAGCATCTCTATGAACCAGCCGGAGTTGACCACGCCAAAGTAGAGCTGGGTTGCAGGCCCCAGGTCGGGCCGAATGGGCGACCGGTAGGTGGACTCGTGAGACGTACGGAGGGCGTGAAGATGCGTGGTTTGCTCGAGGTCGAACTCCTCCCGTACCAATTCGAGCAGCACCGGGTTGAACATCGATTCGGCGACCAGGTGCGGAAACGGCTTGGCGGTCGCCATTTGCTTGCGCAGCGCCTTCAGATGCGCCGGATCGCGGAGCCGTCGATCGACCAGATCGGTTAGCACCAACTCGCGGCCTCGGATGCAGACACGGTCCGAGCCTGTCGTTGTCGGTCGGTCCAACGTTGAGCCCGGCGGTTCCAGTTCGTGCATAAGAGCATCATGATATGCATTTGCCGGCGTGCCGGACGCGCCTCGGGAGACCGACGTGCGCTCAGAGGAAAGCCGGAATGCCGGCATTGTGTTGGTGACTGGTAGATTCATGCCGTTTGATCCATAGAGTACAGCCCTGCACCGCATTGTTGTTTGATTCTGCTTAACAGGGCATCCCCTGCATCCCACTAAGTGGGGTGTTTTGCGCAGGGCATGCAACGGCATGTCAAGCCATGACGGCGGGTGACATTATTTGCAGCGTTTACCGGATCCGGTAGGGTCCAGCGTGATCGCTCAAGTGCGCCAAACGCGGGGCGCGCAGGCTTCGAGTTGCCACGCGCGATCGCGCCAGTTCGACCACACGCTCTGCAGCAATTGCATCGCGGGTTCGACGCGCGATGAAAGCACTCGCAGCAGCACGACTCGGGCATGCGGAGATGTCGCGCCGGCCGTGACTTGCGCGTCGGCGCCGACCGTTGCTGCAAGCGTGTCGTCGAGCAAACCTTGTCGAAGCCCAGCGGCGATATCACTTCCGGACGCGAACCACATGGTTGCCATCACACGACGCCCGGCCCAACCGAGAGGGGAATCCAGCAACAGCGAATCGTCGGCATCGACTCGCCCTCGTTCCAGCCAGACGCCGGGAAGGTCGATTTCTTGGGTGTAGCTTCCGCGGGCGAAGGCCAGTTGCGATGCCGGCAGGCCAAGCGCGACGAGATCCCAGCCGATCATCTCGGCGCACGGCGCGAGTTCGAATCGAATCCGGTTCTGCGCCAGCGCGCCGCTGTAGACAAGGGTCTCGAGCGGCAGCCACTCGAATCGTGCTGCGCCGGCCACCTTCACGTCGACTTGCTGGGACGCTGACGCTCCGGCGCTCCGATAGAAGCGCGTTGCTCCCGGTGTGGTGACGAGCGCGTGGGCAGCGTCGTCCACCGCGATCGAGACGGCGAGCGTGTCGCCGCCGACGACGCCGCCCGGCGGGTGGACGAGCACGTGGTGGCATATGGACGGGGCCTCGGGGTAGAGGCGCGCCAGTACGCGCAAAGGTCCTTCGTGGCTATCGTGCGACACCGTGCGGTTGCCGTCGAAGTGATAGCGAAGCGTCAATTTACCGGACCAACTCATGCGAGATCGCGGCGTCGCGGCGCCGGTCGAAAGGAGCGGAGTCTAGGGCGTTCTGCCGCGCTGGCTGCCCACTGCCGTGTCTCCCCTAGTTTCTAGAAAGCGGTCGGCGCGCAAATTGCAAGTGCTGGCGCGTAGAGGTTTACCAGGAGAAGTCGATGAACGCAGCACGCTTACCAGCCCTTGTCTGCGGTTTGGCCATCGTCATATCAGCGCTCGCTCATGAGGCAGCTGCGGTAGAACAGGCTCCAGTCCGCACCAAAACCGCGCTTCTTGTCGCCACGGCCGTCACTCCGACATCGGATCCCGGCCTGTTGCATTCAGCCCAATCGACCGCGTTGCAAGAAGATGAGGCGGTGGAAGACTGGTCCGATCCACGCAGGCTGTTGCTCAGCGCCGCCGCGTTGCTGGTCTTTCTCGCTTATCGTCGCCGCGGCGATATGGACTGAAGCGCCGTAGTCGCGCTTCGTGTGTCGTGACGGCCGAGCCTGAGCGTTCGGTTGTTGCGCCGCACGAGCGGACTTGCAACAGCGGGATTCCGCGCAGGCCGATGACCGCGGAAGATGTCGCGCCTTGACGACTGCGCCGAAAAGGCCGTCAGGACCCGATGGTATTGTTCGGGAAGACCCTGAGGCTTCTCGACAGGGCCCTCTTCCTACCTCGAAAAGACCTGCATGGACAAGACAGCCAAGCTCTACGTCACCGGCCACCGCGGCATGGTCGGCAGCGCCATCGTGCGCCGCCTGAAGGCCGGCGGCTATACGAACATCCTCACCGCGACGCGTGACGAGCTCGACTTGCTGAACCAGTCCGCGGTGCAGGCCTTTCTCGCGGCCGAGAAGCCAGACTACATCTTCATCGCCGCGGCCAAGGTCGGCGGCATCCAGGCCAACAACACCTACCGCGCCGACTTCCTCTTTCAGAACCTGATGATCGAGGCCAACCTGATCCACGGCGCGCACCTCGCCGGTGTGCAGAGCCTGATGTTCCTCGGCTCCAGCTGCATCTACCCGCGCGATTGTCCGCAGCCGATCAAGGAAGATTATCTGCTGACCGGCCCGCTGGAGCAGACCAACGAGCCCTACGCGATCGCCAAGATCGCCGGCATCAAGCTTTGCGACGCCTATAACGCGCAATACGGCCGCCAGTACGCGAGCGCGATGCCGACCAATCTCTACGGCCCGAACGACAACTACGACCTGTCGAACAGTCACGTGCTGCCGGCGCTGCTGCGCAAGGCGCACGAGGCCAAGCTGCGCGGCGATGCCGAGTACGTCGTTTGGGGCAGCGGCACGCCGCGGCGCGAATTCCTCCACGTCGACGATCTGGCCGATGCCTGCGTCTACCTGATGGAACGGGGCTACGACGGCCCGCTGGTGAACATCGGCACCGGCGAAGACGTGACCATCGCCGAACTGGCCGAAACCGTGATGGGCGTGGTCGGCTTCAAGGGCCGCATCGTCTACGACAGCAGCAAGCCCGACGGTACGCCGCGCAAGCTGATGGACGTCTCGCGCATGACCGGCCTGGGCTGGAAAGCGCGCACCTCGCTGGCCGACGGCATTGCGGCGACCTACGCGGTGGCGCCGTTCCGCGCGTGACGAGCAAGGCGCACAGCGCGCCGAAATGCCGCCGAACCACTGCTGCGGCACCCATCACGGCGCGGGGCCTGATCCACAATGCCATGTTCCCCGGGAGGGGTTATTGACTGCCGGCCTGCGCTGGAAACATCGATCGACATTTGACTCTCAGGAAGCCGACTCATGCAAAAACCCAAGGTTGCACTCATCACCGGCGTGACCGGCCAGGACGGCTCCTATCTGGCCGAGCTGCTGCTCGGCAAGGGCTACGAAGTGCACGGCATCAAGCGGCGTGCGTCGCTGTTCAACACCGATCGGGTCGACCACCTTTACCAGGATCCGCACGTCGACCACCAGCGCTTCAAGTTGCACTACGGCGACCTGACCGACTCGACGAACCTGATTCGCATCATCCAGCAGGTGCAGCCGGACGAGATCTACAACCTCGCTGCGATGAGCCACGTGGCGGTCAGCTTCGAGACGCCGGAGTACACCGCGAATGCCGACGGCATCGGTACCTTGCGCCTGCTCGAAGCGATCCGCATCCTCGGCCTCGAGAAGAAGACGCGCTTCTACCAGGCCTCGACCTCCGAGCTGTACGGCCTGGTACAGGAGATCCCGCAGAAGGAAACCACGCCGTTCTACCCGCGCAGCCCGTACGCGGTGGCCAAGCTCTACGGCTACTGGATCACCGTCAACTACCGCGAGGCCTACGGCCTGTACGCCTGCAACGGCGTGCTCTTCAATCATGAGAGCCCGCTGCGCGGCGAGACCTTCGTGACGCGCAAGATCACGCGCGCGATCGCGCGCATCTCGCTCGGCCTGCAGGACTGCCTCTACCTCGGCAACATGAGCGCGCTGCGCGACTGGGGCCATGCGAAGGACTATGTCGAGATGCAGTGGCTGATGCTGCAGCAGGACAAGGCGGAAGACTTCGTCATCGCGACCGGCGTGCAATACAGCGTGCGCCAGTTCGTCGAGTTCTCGGCCAAGGAGCTCGGCATCACGTTGGAGTTCAGCGGCGAGGGCGACAAGGAAATCGGCACGGTGACGAAGATCTCGCCGGTCGGCGGCGAGGTCAAGGCCAAGTGCAAGCCGGGCGACGTGATCGTCAAGGTCGACCCGCGCTACTACCGGCCGACCGAGGTCGAGACCTTGCTCGGCGATCCGACCAAGGCCAAGGAAAAGCTCGGCTGGGTGCCGAAGATCACCTTGCCGGAGCTGGTCAAGGAAATGACCGAGGCGGACTACAACACCGCCCGCCGCGACAGCCTGATCAAGCTCGCCGGCTTCAAGGCTTACGACTACAACGAGTAGTCGGCCGGGCGATCAGACGTCGAAAAACACCGTCTCGCCTTCGCCCTGCAGCCGGATGTCGAAGCGGTAGACGACCTTGCCGTCGCGGGTTTCCCGTTGCGCGACCAAGGTCTTGCGCCGCACTTCCCACTCGATCAGGTTGAGTACCGGGTCCTTGGCATTGGCTTCGGCCTCGTCGCTGAAGTAGAGGCGGGTGTTGAGCCCGAGATTGATGCCGCGCGCGACGATCCACAGGTTGATGTGCGGCGCCATCGGCCGGCCCTTGCGGCCGCTGACGACACCCGGCTTGATCGTCTCGAAGGCGTAGACGCCGCTGTCGAAATCGCTGCAGGCCCGGCCCCAGCCGCGGAATGTCGGGTCGACTGCCTTGCCTTCCTGGCGGTCGCCGGGGTGGTTGTACTTGCCGGCGGCGTTCGCCTGCCAGCATTCGATCAGCACGTCGCGCACCGGCGTGCCCGAACCGTCGTAGACGATGCCTTCGATGCGGATGCGTTCGCCCTGGGTTTGCGGCGTGACCAGCACGTTGCCGAAGTTGTTCTCGAAGATGTCGAAGCCGGCCTGCTGCGGCGCAAGGCCGATGTGCACATAGGGGCCGGCGGTCTGCGAGGCGGTTTCGCGGAGGAGGGTGTCGCTGCTCATTGCGCGGCTCCTTGGATTTGGTTTTCGAACAGCGTGGCCCGGTGGCCGCGCAGCACGATGTCGAAGCGGTACGCGCGGCTGTCGAGCTGCACGAAGGCGCTGGTGTCCTGCAGCGCGATCAGGCCGCGGATCTGCTCTTCGCTCGGCACGATGCGCAGGATCGGGCAGGTCGCGATCAGCGGGTCGCCTTCGAAGTACATCTGCGTGATCAGCCGCTGCACCCAGCCGTCGCCCGAGATCGCGTAGTGGATGTGCGCCGGGCGCCAGTCGTTGACTCGGTTGCGCCAGGGGTACGGGCCGGGGCGGATCGTGCGGTAGGCGTAGTAGCCGTTGTCGTCGGTCAACATGCGGCCGCAGCCGCCGAAGTTCGGGTCGAGCGCGCCGATGTACTGGTCCTTCTTGTGGCGGTAGCGGCCGCTGGCGTTGGCCTGCCAGACCTCGACCAGCGCGTTTTTCACCGGACGGCCGTACTGGTCGCGCACATAGCCATGCACCACCACGCGTTCGCCGATCGGCAGGCCGTCTTTCGCGGCATTGAGGATCAGATCGTTGTCCTTCGGGCCCAGCTCCTCGGCGCGGAACAGCGGGCCGGTGACTTCCGACAGCGACTGCTGCAAGGAGATCAGCGCATTGCGCGGGCTGCGCAGCACGCTGGTCTTGTAGCTCGGCGCATAGGCGGGCGGGTGCGATGTGGTGTCGCGCATCATGAACTCGTCGCCCGGAACGGGCGCGCGGCCAAAAGGCTGGGCCATGCTCTTGTCTCCTTCTCGGTGGGGTTCCCGGCTGGGAAAGACAACACTTTAGAAATTACCGGCGCTCAAGTAAATTGAGATTTGAGCTCGAGGGCGATTACCGGGGGTTAAGCAGCGCGGCGATCGGCCGCGGCCTGGCGTACCGCGGCCAGCAGCGCCGCTAGCGTGGCCGAAGGCGTCGAGTCGGTGCGCGTCATCAGGCCGACCGGCTCCTCCGGCGTGATGTTCAGCGGCAGGCGCGTCAGCGTGCCGGCGGCGATGTCGGCCGCGGCCGCGCCGCTCGGCGTGAACCAGAGGTGGTCGCCGCTTTGCGCCAGCGCGCGGGAGAGCGCGATGTCGAGGGTCTCGATCACGCCGGCGGTGCTGACGACGCCCTGGCTCGCCAGGTAGCTGTCGGCCACCTGGCGGATCAGCGTGCCGGGCAGCGGCAGGATCAGCGGCTGGGCCGAGAGCTCCTGCGATGTCGGTTTGCGCCGCTTCAGCAGCGTGTGGCCGGGCCGCAGCGCGATCAGCATCGGCTCGGCGTACAGCGGCTCGAAGCTGAGGCCGAGCATCGCATCGGCATCGGCGAGGCGGCCGATCACCGCATCGAGATCGCGCTGGCGCAGCTGTTCCACCAGCTGCGCGTTGCGGCCGCCGAAGACGCGCAGCGAGGCCTGCGGCCGCACCGCCTGGAAGGCTCGCAGCGCCTGCGCGGCGAAAGCCGAAACCGTGGGCAGCACGCCGATGCGCAGCGCGGCCTCGCCGGGGCCGGCGGAGACGCTGTCGAGCGCGCGGGTCAGCGCGTCGATGCTGGCGTTGGCATGGCGCAGGAAGACCTCCGCTTCGGCCGTCAAGGTCGCGCCCTTGCGCCCCCGCACCAGCAGCGGCTTGCCGAGCAGGTCTTCGAGTTCGTTCAGCGTCTTCGTGACCGCCGGCTGCGTCACCGCCAGCGCTTCGGCCGCGCGGCGCAGGCTGCCGAGCTGCGCGACGGCGAGGAAACATTGCAGGTGCCGCAGCCGGATGCGGCCGAGGGCCTGGGCGGGGCTCGGTGGCGATGGGCGGTCGGTTGGAGAGGGCATGGCGATGGCGAACGGGTCGAGCGATGAACCGGGCGGTCATTCTGAACGCCGTGTGCCGTCGGCCATTGGCGGCGGCCGCTCAGCCCGCCGGTTCGGGATCCTGGTCGCACAAGGCGGCGCGCTCGATCACCGTGCCCGGCGCCAGCACGCAGGCCGGCGCGAGCACCGCGTTCGCGCCGATGCGCACGCCGTCGCCGAGCAGCGCACCGAACTTGTCGCAGCCGATGTCCTGCAGCGTGCCGTCGATGCGCGCGCGCAACGCCTTGTCGGCGCGCTCGTTGCGATGGTTGCAGACGATGCTGCCGGCCTCGAGGTTCACGTCCGAGCCGAGCAGCGAATCGCCGACGAAGTTGAAATGCGCGAGCTTGCTGCCGGGAAAGAGGAACGAGGACTTCAGCTCGCTGCCCGGGCCGATCACGCAGCCTTCGGCGAGCCAGTTGCCGCCGCGCAGGTAGGCGCCGCCGGCGATGAAACATCGCGCGCCGACGATCAGCGGGCCCTTCAGCACAGCGCCGGATTCGACCGTCGCGGTGCGATGGATCGCGATCTCGCCGTCGATCTCGAACGCGCCGGCGCTCAGCGTCGCAAGCAGCTCGCGCACGATGGCTGCCGACCGCGCGCAGAGCTGCCACGGCGGCAGCGCCGGCCACGCCGCGAGCGGCGAGCCGGCGAAGCCGCCGATGTAGCGCGCGAGGTCGAGGCCGGCCGGATGCAAGAAGCTCAGCGCTTGTCGCTCAGCAGGTCGAACAAGGTGCGTGCGACGACCTTGGTCGCGCGGCGCAGGTCTTCCAGCACCAGGTGTTCGTCCGAGCGCTTGGCGTTCGACTCGAACACGGTGCGCGGCCCGGCGCCGTAGATCACCGCCGGGATGCCTTGCGCGCTGTAAAGCCGCACGTCGGTGTAGAGCGGCGTGCCGCTGGTCGGGATCTCCTGGCCGAAGACTTCGCGGCCGTGTTTCTGGATGCCTTCCACCAAGGGCTTGTTGCCCGGCAGCGGCAGCATCGATTTCGCCAGCAGCAGGCGCTTGATCTCGACCGTGATGCCCGGCACCTGTGCCGCGGCGCCGGCGATCACCTGGCGGATCGTCGCTTCCACCTCGACCGGGTTCTCTTCCGGGATCATGCGGCGATCGAGCTTCAGCACCACCTTGCCGGGGACGACGTTGGTGTTGGTGCCGCCTTCGATGCGG